>Ga0224508_10000045_pt1 | contig 148476 bp, 139 predicted proteins | sample SF_Jan12_sed_USG_4_FD_170157 | JGI IMG/M metagenome (GOLD analysis project Ga0224508, IMG submission 170157) | Sediment microbial communities from San Francisco Bay, California, United States - SF_Jan12_sed_USGS_21 | ecosystem: Environmental > Aquatic > Marine > Sediment | place: USA... | reverse complement strand
TTTGATCAAGGAGAAATGGAATCTGGAATCTGGGGACAGTATACCTAATAATATTGGTCGAGAGGCCTGATGAGGTAAATCACAATCTTCTGTCTCTTAGCTTTGGGTGATGCCAGAAATTTCTGCAGAGTGCCTACCAATGCATAACAAGTCGAACCCAATGCCCGCTACGCGCGTGATCAATTGAAATCACAGTCGCTTGTCGCCGCTGATCGATCTAGTTTGAGGGTCAGCTTTCTTCAAAGGAGACGCTCAATTAGCTGGGCTAGGAGGCAATCTTCGGCCAAGAGCAGACGCCTGACAACAGATAGTATATTCTCAGGTCAATGACCTTTTAATCATGCTGTTAGGCGCTACCTAGTAATCGACCTACAAGCAGGGAATTTACATGCACAATCAGGACGAAACTGACAAATTACTGGCGTTACAGAAAAGACTGATGGACGAGTCTGACATGATTGGCTGGTTGTGTACGGTTCATCGAAATGCTGTTAGATATAGCAACAATCCCGAAGCAACAAAGAAAATTCAAGGCCAACTGAATCATGCTAGTAACTTAATAGCCTTGGCCTATATATGGGCTCTACTCGACGAACAGGATTTTAACGAACACAATCACTGGATAAGACCTAGAGACCGACTAGAGCTAAAGGCTTGGAAGCACGTGAGGCACACTGGTGCGCATGCTCCTGGTGGCAGAGCAAATAGATACTTTGATGAGTTTAATGAATTCATGACGTCAGATTACTCTGGCATATCTGGTCTGAGGCAAAACTGTGAATTCACCGATAGATCTATTACGTTAGCTGACACTATGAATTATCGTTTTTTTCAATTTGTACAGAACTTAGTGAAGATCGCAATCGGGCACTGTGCAAATAATAATGAGCCGACAGACGATGCTTAGAAAAGATTGCTACGCGCCTAACAAACGCATGCAGTCGGACAAACCACTCGCGCTGATACTAACTATTTCCCCAAAGCTGACGCTCGTCGAGTACTGGTAGGGGGCAATCTCCGGCCAGGAACAGACATTCGTGTCTAACCGTAATCAATCGACACTGACCCCTTTGATTGGTACACAACTATCGCACTTTTACATTCTGGACAGCAAGTAAGAATGTCTTCCAACCCACCATCGGTACACTACCAGAGACAGAACTATATCCAGGTTCATATTTGCTACCCCAACCGTCCGTATGCCCCTCAGAGACCAATGGTAGACCCGGCCAATGTAATGCCAATCTATAGGCAAAGACCTGGGCTTCTAACTGGTCGTTCAAATAATCGTAGAGATCAGCACCAGCTAGAAGCCTAAGCGCAAAATAATCCTGCAGCTGCTCATCAAATATCGCTTTCATTGAGGTGCCAGAGGTTTGTGCAAGTTCTGGAAGATGGAACCTATCGAACTGATACTTGCCTAGACCGGTTGAAACTAAACCAGAGTGATAACCACCACCGGGCAGTTTCTGGGTATCAAAGAAACGTTGTTGCCAGTCGATAACATCACCCAGTTTCATCTTTGAAAACTTGGGAGGTTTGGCCAACATTCTAGGTTTGTAAAACCATTTCAAAGGTATTTTCGGTAGCCTTGCGGGAGGAAAGCCTTCTTTTGAGTCGCGATCACTTGCTAGATTGTCTGGATCGTTGCGAGTTAAGGCCATGGAGATGAAATCTAATAAGTATTTAACTCCCTCCGTAGGCTCCTCAATTTCTCCGGTATATCCACTTAATGAATACTTTCCTCCATGATCTGAGTAGTTTGCTGATACTGGGCCGCGATGCAATGGAGGAAACGCGCGCACAAAAACTTGACCGCATACTTCGACAATTTCAGTCTTCCAATTACCCCCTAAAGGTGAGCTAAGCTCAAAGACAACCGCTTTCCTGTAATCCTCAGGGCTTACACCACTTGATGGGTCAAGTGGACCAAACTCCTCAACCTTATTCATTATTGTTCTCCAACCAATTCGATGCGTTTTGTTGGCATTTTATATTTTCCACCTTGCCTTGTGAATTTCCGCTCAGGGTCGTAGATCGCCGCTGATTGATCCAGTTTGAGCGGCAGCTTTCTCGTAAGCGGACCCTCAGATGAACTAGCTGGGCTTCTCGAAACGGCCATGAACGGACACTCAACAATGAAACGATAATGAGTTATCGAGTCAATTACCTCATAATTCAGCTGTTAGGCAACTGAGCCAAATCTTGGAGAATTTAATATGCATAAAAGTCGCTTAGGTGCATTGGTAGTGGATTGCCAATCTGAAGATTTATTTGAACATGCTGAATTCTGGGGAGCGGCTCTAGGAGCCGAACCAGAGTCTCAAGAAGGGCAAATAAACCAACGATACGTGCGGCTCAACGGGACGCCTAGCGAGGCGCAAGTAATTTTACAGAAGGTCGATCACCCAAACCGGGTCCATTTTGATATCGAAACAGATGACATCGAGGCCGAAGTGAATAGATTGCTGTCCCTAGGTGCCGAGATAGTAGAAAGGATGGAGAAATGGGTAGTTATGGAAGCACCAAGTAAGCATCGATTTTGTGTTATTGGTCCAATACGTTCCGATTTCGAAGAGAATGCTAATGTGTGGGAGTAGAGGAAATTGCCTAACAAGCGCATGCAGCCGGACAGCCAATCCGCTACGCGCTTTGTCTGCCGCTGATGCGAGGCGTTATGTGCTTAGGAGAAAACCAATCTTATGAATAACATTAAAAAAACCCTCATAAGTCACTGACCTAAAAGGGTTTAAAGATGGCGCGCCTGGAGAGATTCGAACTCCCGACCGCTCGGTTCGTAGCCGAGTACTCTATCCAGCTGAGCTACAGGCGCAGAAATTGAAGGCGCGATTCTACGGATATTTAGGCTGATTTGCCAGTGTAAATTGAGCTGTCTGTCATACCGCGGCTTGACCCGAGGCGTCGGACCGGCGGGATCCAGGATCGTTTGAATGGGTCGGGTCTTTCTGGATCCCGCGGTCAAGCCGCGGGATGACGTATTTCGGGCGCGGGATGACAAATTTTTAGTTGGGCGACGATGGTTCTCGATTTGCGGGATCACGGTCTTAATAATTAACCGATATATTCCCGTTTTACGTGGGCACCGACGTTGCACAGGATTTCGTAGGCGATGGTTTGCGAGCAATCGGCGAGGTCATTGACGTCCGGATTCGCTCCAAACAGTGTCACCTCGTCGTCAATCCGGACATCCTCCAGATGACTGACATCAGCCGTGATCATATCCATCGATACCCTCCCGACGACATCACATAACTTGCCCTGTATCTCAATTTGCGCGCTATCAACCTTGTGTCGAGGATAGCCATCCGCGTAACCGGCCGCGACTACTGCAATCGTCATATCAACGGGACAGGTGTAGGTATTGCCATAACCGATCATGTCCCCCTTTTGATGCGCATTGACCGCAAGCACCAGTGATTTCATGACCATGGCAGGCCGCAGTTCGCGTTGCATCTGCTTACGATCAGACATCGGATCGGCGCCGTAGAGTGCTATTCCTGCGCGCACCCATATACGGTGGGTGTCGGGCCAACCGAGTATCCCTGCCGAATTAGCAATACCCCACTCGTAGTCGTCGAGACCGAGAGACTTGACCTGGCCCATTTGTAATTCGGTGAAGCCACTGTCAACGGCGTCGGCATGAGCGAGGTGAGTCATCATGCGAATGCCCCCCAGCGTATTCAGGCCGGCCAGGAAATCAACGATTTCGCGCCCTCGTTCCCGTGAGAATCCAAGCCTGCCCATGCCGGTATCAATTTTCAACCAGACTTCGAGATCGCTGAGATCGGGTACTGCTTGTAAACAATCGAGATGAAACTGGTGATGCAATACCGGATCAAGGGAATAATCGATGCAGGACTGCAACTCCGCCAGGCGGACAAAGCCGCTCATGATGATAATTTTCTGCGTAACCCCCGCCTGTCGCAGCACCACCGCCTCGCCCACTGTGGCTACTGCAAACGCATCGGCATCGGCATCGGCAAGTGCGGTTGCAACTTCGACTGCGCCATGGCCATAGGCGTCGGCCTTGATCACGGCGATGAGCCGGTTACCGCCTGCCGTCTCTTTTAAATACCGGTAATTTTGTCGTAACGCTTCGAGGTCGATGATTGCGCGTGAATGCCGGTTCGCCCCATGGCTATTCAAACTCGCCTCCGTAGTGATCGAACGCAAGATTTTCGAAACGCGTGTACTGCCCGAGAAAAGCCAGCTTAACCATGCCTATCGGCCCATTGCGTTGCTTGCGAATCAACAACTCGGCGACACCCTGGTCGGCGCTTTCAGGGTTATACACCTCGTCACGATAAATAAACAAAATGACGTCGGCATCCTGTTCAATACTGCCGGATTCACGCAAGTCGGACATGACCGGCCGTTTGTCCGGCCTCGACTCGACACTTCGATTCAATTGCGAAAGTGCAACTACCGGCACGTTCAATTCCTTTGCAAGCGCCTTTAGGGAGCGTGAAATCTCGGAAATTTCCGTCGCCCTGTTTTCGGTAGAACCGGAGACCTGCATCAACTGCAGGTAATCGATAACCACCAGGTCCAGCCCGTGCTCTCGTTTCAGGCGGCGGGTACGCGCACGCAACTCGGTGGGTGTCAGCGCCGGTGTATCATCGATAAACAATTTTGCCTTGGAAAGCATATTGACCGATGAAATCAGTCTCGGCCAGTCATGATCATCGAGCTTGCCGGTGCGCAGGTTATGCTGGTCGATACGCCCTAATGAAGACATCATGCGCAGCGCCAGCTGTTCGCCTGGCATCTCCATGCTGAACACGGCTACCGACTTTTCACCATTCAGAGCCGCAGTTTCGGCAATATTCATCGCAAGGCTGGTTTTACCCATCGACGGGCGCCCGGCGATGATGATCAGATCAGAGTTCTGCAGGCCCGAGGTTTTATCATCGAAGAGATTGAACCCGGTTGCGATCCCGGTGATCGCCTCCTTGTTGCGATACATTTCCTCGACGCGTTGCACGGCCCGTCCCAGCAGATCGTTGATTACTTCAAAGCCCTCGCGATTTCCGGCACTTTGCTCGGCAATCATGAAAACCTTGCGCTCCGCTTCATCAAGTATTTCCCTGCTGGGACGACCATCGGAGTTATAGGCACTGGCCGAAATTTCGTTTCCAACTTGGATCAGACTGCGCAATATCGAGTACTCGCGCACGATATTCGCGTATGCCTTGACGTTAACGGCGGTCGGGGTGTCGTTGGCGAGAATACTCAGGTAGGCAAGCCCGCCGATGGATTCGAGTTCACCCCGGGAACCCAGCCATTCTGAAACCGTCACCACGTCGTAGGGCTTGTCTTCTTGCGCCAGCGAATTGATCGCCCTGAGTATCAGGCTGTGATCGTGTCGGTAGAAATCCTGCTCATTAACAATATCCGCGATATCGTCCCAGGACCGGTTGTCCAGCATTAAGCCGCCGATGACCGACTGTTCGGCTTCCATGGAATGCGGAGGAACCTTGAGTTCATCGACACGCTGGCTCAGCTCGGCTACGCGGGAGGAGATTTCAGACATATCTGGCGTGAAGGAAGATCGACATGGATCGCTAATGATAAACCTTTTTGTCGGCGCCCAAAAGTAAAAGGCTACTTAAGCAGCAGCCTTTTTAAATTTATTGCGATCTTCGGTTTTTTATTCCTCGCCGATGATATTAATTGTCACCTGGGTGTCGATATCGGTGTAGAGATGAATATCAACAATATGCTCGCCGGTAACGCGCAGAGCGCCTTCCGGCATGCGGATCTCGCTTTTTTCCACGGTTTCCCCAAGCGTTGCGATCGCCTCACAGACATCGGCAACTCCAATCGAACCGAACAACTTGCCTTCCGAGCCCACCCGTGCGGTTACCTCGATTACACCCAGTGACTCGATCGCCTGTCTGCGGGCTTCTGCTGTTACCCTGGCCTCGGCAGCCGCTTTTTCCAGTTCCGCCCGGCGCGCTTCAAACTCCGCCATATTTTCGGCAGTGGCAACCTTGGCCTTGGCCTGTGGCACCAGGTAATTGCGGGCAAACCCGGCTTTGACGGTGACCTTGTCTCCCACCGAACCCAGGTTTTCAATATTTTCCAAAAGGATGACTTCCATTAGATTACCTCATCTCACAAATCATTATCATCACTTGGTTTTACAGCATTTTTTCTGAAAACCAACCAGTTATCAAGCACCCCGGTAATGGCGGTCAATGCCACCACCTGCGGGAAAACCAGCAATAGCGTGTAAAATAGCACCAGTAGCATTCGCGCCTGCCTGCGTGGCGCCAGCTTGGCATGCACTACCGCTATGCCCTGAAACATAAAGCCAACCACAACCAGTAACGCCAGGCTGATCAACCAGGATTGATCGATCCAGAAACTGACCACCATTAACAGGAGCGCTCCTGAGGCAGTGGGTTTTCCCAGCGATAACGCCCTGAATTCCTGGCTGAAACCCCGCGATTCGGCAAGGCTTGCCTGCATCCATCTTGCGATCAAAACGATCAGCATGAAGACCAGGTAAGCCATGGCTACCAGCGCCAGCACAAACAATCGCACCAGCTGGATATTTCGTTCCACCAGCTTTTCATCGAGCTGGTCGACCTGTCCCGTGCGCTGGATCGCCTGCGAAACCATCACGGCTTCCAGATTATTCCAGACCAGGTATTGCACCCCAACGCCTATCACACCGATAGCCAGCCCAACCAGCATGGTCAGCGCCAGTGACTTGCTGCTGCGCAGCGTTTGCGTCAACAGGATAATCGGTAACCATTGCACCAGCCCGGTCCATAGTCCCAGTTCAGGGGCACTGATCAACACCCAGGCAACCAGGGTAATTCCGACGATTGATACGCCGATTGCCTTGAGCCCGGACACTGATCCCTGGGTTAATATCACCAGCCCAACCAGCGTGCAGGACAGCAGCATGCACATGGATCCGGCCACCAGCCCGAGTACCGTATTTGGCGCCATCGGCGGAATGAACACCGCCAGCACTGCCAGCAATCCAACGACCGCCGCTGCCTGGTAGGGTCCTTTGAGGGTAAATCTTGCCAGTGCCAACATCGTGACACCCACCCGGTTTATCTCAGCTTGTGCTGATCTGTATAAGGCAGCAGGGAAAGGAACCTGGCACGCTTGATTGCTGTCGCCAACTGACGTTGATACTTTGCCTTGGTACCGGTCACCCGACTGGGTACGATTTTTCCGGTTTCGGTAATGTACTCCTTGAGTGTTTCCAGATCCTTGTAGTCGATCTGCTCGGTACCTTCAGCGGTGAACTTGCAGAAGCGCTTACGACGAAAATAACGTGACATGATTAATTCACCTCTTCTTCAATAGGGCTGGTTTCAACGTCTGCTCCAGCTTCAATCTCGGCGACCACGTCGGCTTCCGGAACCAATTCGTCGACCTCTGGATCAACCAATGCTTCAACAACCTCTTCCACGCTGTTTTCGGCATCATCGCTGGACGCGACAGGTCTGCGATCGCTGGATTTAGCGGATTCCTCACGTTCAACCTCCATCATCATGGCCGATTTCTCGGTGATGGCTGCCTTACAGGTGAGCGTCAGGTGTCTTAGCACCGCGTCATTGAAGCGAAATGCCGATTCAAGTTCATCCAGAATTTCTTTGCTGCACTCGATATTCATCAGCACGTAATGCGCTTTGTGAATTTTCTTGATGGGAAATTCGAGCTGGCGACGACCCCAATCCTCCTCGCGATGGACGGACCCGCCTGAATTGACAATCATGTTGCGATAGCGTTCCACCATCGCGGGCACTTGTTCACTCTGGTCAGGGTGGACCAGCAACACGATTTCATAATGTCTCATTTGTTCTCCTCATGGGATGATGCCCCCAGGATCAGGCCTGTGGAGCAAGGAGCCTGGATCGGGCACTTTTGCAGGCACCGAAACAAGGAGCGCGGATTGTACCCGAGCACCCCGGCTTAAGCAATAGTGGGCCGGCGCATTCGCGAACGCAATATTTCGTACAGGCAAACGCCGGTCGCGACCGAGACGTTCAGGTTTTCAACCTGGCCCAGCATTGGCAGCTTGACCAGGTGATCACAGGATTCGCGGGTCAATCGGCGTAAACCCGTACCTTCGGCTCCCATGACCAGCGCCACGGGTCCACCATAGTCGTGATCGTAGAAACTGTCTTCGGCCATATCGGTGGTACCAAATATCCATACACCGGCCTGCTTCAGGTCTTTCAGGCTGCGCGCAATATTGGTGACTTCGATGACTGGTACCGATTCGGCTCCGCCGGCCGCAACCTTACGTACGGTCGCATTCACCTTGACCGCGCGGTCACGCGGGATAATGACTGCATCTACACCACAGGCATCTGCCGTGCGCAGGCAGGCACCGAGGTTATGCGGGTCCTGGATCCCGTCCAGCACCAGTAACAATGTGCCTTGATGTACGCCGAGCAGGCATGTTTTAAAATCCATCGTCGACGCCGATTCATGTGTTTTGAGCAGGCAACCCTGATGCTTTTCGGTACCGCACAGCCGCGTCAGGGCTGCACGGCTCTCGGTGTGCACTTCAACCTCCGCGGCGCGGGCCAGGTCGACTAGCCGTTGCAACCGGGGACCAGGCATATCGGCAAGAATCAGCTCGATACAGAGCTCTGGCGCCTGTTGAAGACGGCGCGAAACCGCATGGACGCCGTATATCATGCTGCTGCTCATCTTGATCGGGTTCGGGTCCCTGTTTTTTTCCTGGATTTGCGCTTTTTCCCTCTTCGCCTTGGATTGATCGGTGGTTTTTCGTCGACGACTCCAACCAGGTCAAAATCAATTTTGCGATCCTCAAGGTTTACCCTGGCAACCTCCACCTCCAGCCGATCGCCGAGCTGGTAGCTACGTCTGGTCAATTCGCCGACCAGCCGATGATACGCCGGATCAAATTGGTAGTAATCCCGCTTGAGGGCAGTCACATGTACCAGTCCATCAATCAATAAATCATCCAGTTGCACAAACAGTCCAAAGTTGGTAACCCCGGTTACGATGCCGCTGTATTGCTTGCCGATATGCTTTTGTAGAAATTCACATTTAAGCCAGTCTTCCGCATCGCGTGTCGCATCATCAGCACGTCGCTCGTAGCGTGAACAGGATTCTCCCAGCACGGTCATTTGCGCGAGATCGTAACCGAAGCCAGCAGCAGCTTGGCGGCCGATCCAGTGCTTGATGCCACGGTGAACCAGCAGGTCCGGGTAGCGCCGAATCGGCGACGTGAAATGGGCATAATCCTTCAGTGCCAGGCCGAAATGACCTACTTTGGGATCAGGGCTATAATTCGCCTGCAACATCGAACGCAATATCACGGTCTGAATCATATCGCTCTCCGGGCGCTCGCGAGACTGCTCGACTACCCGAGCATAGTCAGCCGGGGTTGGATTCTCGGTACCCAGTGCGATACCGAAGCTCGCCAGGAATTCCCGCAGATTAGGCAGTTTGTCGGCGTTGACGCCCTCATGATTACGGTACAGGGTTGGTAGCTTGTTCTTCTTTAGCATTCTTGCGGCACAGATGTTTGCCGCAATCATGCATTCCTCGATCAACTGGTGCGCCTGGTTTCTTTGATACGGCACTATCGCCTCGATTTTACGCTGACGATCATATTTGAATATGACTTCATGGGTTTCAAATTCGATCGCATGGCGGCGTCGACGCGCTTTCGACAACGCCTGGTAGACCTGTTTGAGCCTATCCAGATTACTACTTACCTCGACGGACATTCTGCCACGAGGCTTTTCACCGTCAAATAAAACAGCTGCCACGTCGTCATAGACAAGGCGTGCCTGTGAATGAATCACGGCTTCGAAAAAATCGTACTGCTTGATGGTCCCCTGCGGATTGATATCCATGCTACAAACCAGGCACAGGCGATCGACTTTCGGATTCAATGAACATAGCCCATTCGATAAAACTTCGGGCAGCATCGGGATGACTTCGCCCGGGAAATATACGGATGTGCCGCGGTTTTGGGCCTCGAGATCGAGCGGGGAATCACTTTTTACGTAATGTGCAACATCAGCGATTGCAACATATAGCCGATATCCGTTGGCCTGCGGTTCACAGTAAACAGCATCATCGAAATCGCGGGCGTCGGCACCATCGATTGTAACGAAAGCAAGCTGTCGCAAATCGCGTCGATTTTTCTTATCGACTGCAGCTACCTGGTCCTTCAGATTTCGGATTGATTTCATGACCGCGTCGTTCCAGTGATGCGGGATATGGTGCGTATTGACCGCGATCGTGACTTCCATGCCGGGAGCGTTTTCCTGCCCCAGCACGTGCTCGATCAAGCCGATCGGCTGATTGTGATGCGACGGATATTCGGTGATTCGAACCAGCACGATATCGCCGGGTTTTGCATGGTGACCGACTTCGCGATTAAGCAGCACATCCTGTACCAGGCGCTTGTCATCCGGTATCACGAACTCGATCCCGCTCTCACGGAAATACCGACCCACCAGTGTCTCGTGTGCGCGCTCAAGTACCGACACCAAGGCTCCCTCGGCGCGCTCTCGCCGCTTATCTATACTGGTAATTTTAATGGCCACCTTGTCGCCGTTCATGAGGGTACGCATTTCTCGTGCCGGCAGAAAAATATCTCTGCCACCCGATTCAGGGGTTACGAATCCAAAACCATCGGCATGCGATTGAACGTAGCCTTTCTCGAGATCCATGTGATCGAAACTCAGGTAACCCCCGCGCCGATTGCGAAACAACTGTCCGTCGCGCACCATCGCCTGTAATCGACGGCGCAGGGCTTCGAGCCTGGTCTCATCCTGGTAACCCAAAGCATCGGCGATATGTTCCTGCGGAAGCGGAACCTTCTGCGAATTCAGCAGTTCGAGCAGATGCTCCCGGCTGGCTATCGGCTGGTCGTATTTAGCTTGTTCACGCTTCTGGAAAGGGTCTTTGGAAGTAGTCTTCGATTTTCTGGGCATAGGTTATCCATTGCAAGATCGCGAGTATATAGAAACATTTGCCGAGCAACTACCAGGTGGTGTATATTCCCGCGCCATGCCCAGGTGGCGGAATTGGTAGACGCGCTAGCTTCAGGTGCTAGTGACCGTAAGGTCGTGGAGGTTCAAGTCCTCTCCTGGGCACCAACAGAGAAATGTTCAGCATGGTTTTGCAGTAATGCGATGGTCGGAAATAAACGCGGTTTTGCTTGCAGCATTACTGAGCCTGCAGGCATCCTGTGCGACTTCGTCGGACCCGGTCGATCCTTACGAACTGAAATTACAGTGGCTGGATGCAGCCGACCCCCAGGCCGATGCCAACCAGGCCATAAAACAAAATGACCTGCGCTTGCTGGGCCTAGCAACCCGTTCCGTAAATATCCCGGGAATCAAGGAAGAAGATACGTTGAAGTATCAGGAGCAATGTGGTGTGCAACTCATCGAAGGCATATCCGACGTGGTGCGCAGCGACGAGCACCTGCGCCTGATGCAAAAAGCCCGCAGCTATGCGTTGCAGTACAACGCCATCATCAAGCTTCACTGCAAGCCGTAGCGCCGGTAAATTTTAACTGCCGAAAACAACAGGCTTAACAGCAACAGCCAGACGGCATCGATAGCACCCGAGCCAGAGCCGCCCCCGCTGCGTTCGGTAAGTGCCGAACTTGCCAAACAGGAGGGTGCGGTCGTGCCAACCGTACCGCCGTTATTGAAGTAGGTTTTCGCGTCACTGTCTGAGTAAATCGATGACGGCTGGTTACCCTGAATGAACAGATCGGCATCCGATAAATCGTAGAAAATGTTGTTGCTGCATTTCACCCGGAGCCGGGCACGGGGGTGTGACAAACCTGGTAACGGAAAGTTTACCACTTGCCCTCCGTCGTTGGGCGTCAGGATTTCTAACGAATGGACTGAATAGCGACTGTAATTCGCATCATTGAACGTCAACAAATCGATATCGACGTTTTTGCAATTAACCGGGGCTTGGTCGGTGTTAGCAATATCCCATTTGATAAAAAGCGGGCTACCCGCATCGATGGTCTGCGAACTGGTGAAACTGGTCACTCTGAAAGGCCCGGAATCCGCGTCTACCGACACCCGCACATCATCGGTCGCCTGGCCGCCATCAAGATCGCGCACCGTTAGCCTGAAATCGAGATTTCGGGTTAAACAGGGCAAAACTTCAGCATCGTCAAACTCGCTATTGAGCTGTGTACCCAGTGCCGGAAAATTACGCCGGGAATCCGCACGCGGCGGATAACTTCTGAAGAGCGGATTGTTTCCAAGATCGGTTCCGAAACTGCTTGCATCCGTCGCGCTGCCACTGTTCATCTGGTCCCATTGGTAACTGAGGGGACCGGAGTCGGCGACCAATTCATTGTCGAGTTCAAACGGGGTATTCGAAGGTATCACCCTGTCAGGCGTGCCTGACATGACTACCGGATCGGAATTAAAGGTTGGCGATTGGGTCGCGCAAGCCAGCAGCCCGGCGCTATCGGTGAAAGCATCGATTTGCGAAATGCTGCCCGCGTGAAAGGTGTCGTCGCTGTTCGACTGCAGGTCCTCGACTCCGCACAGGCCTGCATAACCCATAATGCTCGAGCCGCTGCCCGGTTCAAATGCGGATCCGGCAACCCGGTTACTGCGCCCACAGCTTGAGGTAGAGCCGTTAAAACTGTGCTCGGCACCAAACTGGTGTCCGATTTCATGCGCAATATAATCGATATAGAATAAATCACCTATCGGGTTGTGGAGACCGGTAACACCATGTGCCTTGTAGGTACCGCTGCTGCCGCTCGTGTTGTTGCAAACTGAACCCACCCTGGCCAGACCACCACCGCTGGTGCCAAAAACGTGGCCAATATCATAGTGCTCAATACCGATTTCCGCATTGATCCAGTTTGCGTTTTCCTTGAACATCTTTAACGGATCATAATTCGATAAAGCCACATTGGAGCCGTTCTCGATAAGTTGCTGATTGTCTGACACCAGCACCAGGCGTACTCCCAGGTCACGTTCGTAGATCTGGTTGACCCGGTTAATCGCAGTGAAAATAGCGGCCTGTGCCTGGTCAACTGCTGAAGCTGAAATCGAGTGGTCATACACGGCCGCAACATATTCCTCGGTTGCTGACACCGCCAGCCGATACTCGAGCAGCATGCCCGGCATTCTTTGTGCAGCTTTACTCTCGACGGTTTGAGAAAGTTCACGGCTGCGATCGATCGCGTGTACCCCACAGGAGAATTGTGGGCTCGATTGCCCCGAGTTTCGATATCGCGATACGTAAAGGTTCGATTGTGATGACGAGTAGTCAGGATCGATAAACACCCTGCCCTGTGAGGTCTGCAGCATTCCGCTAAAACCCCGTGCGCTGATATCGATGCGACCGGAGGCATGCTCGTCGTCAATTCCAAATACCTTGAAGGCCTTTATTTCTGGATAACGTTGCGCAAGGCCGTCTGCCATGATTGGAGATTCAACAACCTGGAAACGAGCCAGATTGCCGTCCGGCATTGGCAGATGGATTTGTTGCGAGAAATCACCCGATGACCTGTGCGGCACCGAGCTCAGCAGGTTGCGCAATCCGGTCTCATCGGCGCTGAAGTGACGGGAGCCCTGAATAACGCCGCGTGATCCTGACGGCTCTGATGTCATGACCTGCCAGATCTGCTGGCTGGCATTTGCCGCAACTGAACCCAGTAACAAGAACACGGCGATGACTGTTGCGACCTGTCTCGGCATTAAATCTCCAGAGCCTTTTGCCTGGCATGCGACTTAATAAAGCGATGACCAGGGCAAAATTTTCCTGACTAAATTAAATTTAATTTCAGTTACTTATCGTACCTTTTTAATGTTCATTGTCAAGGTTTGACAGTGCTTAAATATCCGAAACGAGAACCAGGACACACAATTAAAGTACGCATTAATAGGAACAACTATTAATGATTAGAGCCTGAACAATAGTTTTTTTTCGGGTATTGTGCTGTGACTGATTTAACCATTGTTCCAGTGAACATAAATTTCTAATCCAGCAAGAAGGTTCTGGCGAAATCGAACTGCGCGATGAAACTTTAAAGGTAGCTGTGTTACGTTCTAGGGGAAGCGAGGAGGGTCGATTCAGCTTTTAATTAAATCAGTGTGGGCGCAGCCAGTGCCTGAAGATAGCGAGCCCCGCAAAAATCAGCATCCAGCCATAACCAAACGCACTCGCATCTCTGTTAGAACCCGGTGAATCGTCAACGACTGGTGGTGGCGGTGAGCAATCGATGACCGCACCGCAGGCTGGGGCGGCAAACCCGGTGGTCGCGAGGTTTGCATAAAACTGGGTAGTGAAATCAGTGTCGCCCAGCATCACTGGTCCCCCGGTTGGCGTGACCGTCAAATCCGCATCCGAAATATCGTAAAAGATATTATTACTGCATTTCACACGTATCCGCGCCAGCGGGTGTTCGCTGGTCGCCGGCGCAATGGTTACCGACTCGCTACCGTCATTGGCCGTCATGGTGGCCAGTGGATAAACCGAATAGCTAGTGTAGCCCGCGGCAAAGGTCATTAAATCGATGTCGACGTTGGCGCAGTTAATCGGCGCAAGGTCAGTATTGGCAACGTCCCAATCGACGGCAAAAGGAGTACCGGCAGCAAGCGCCTGCGGAGCACTCAGGTTGGTAATTTCAAATGGACCAGCAGAATTGGTGACGGCAACCCGTACATTTTCAATATCCTGCCCGCTGACGCCATCACGTACTGTCACACGGAAGTCGAGATTACGATTTTGGCAAGGCAATACTTCCGCCTTATCGTACCTGCCCTGCAACTGGGTGCCGAGCGCCGGAAAATTACGCCATGAGTCAATACGCGGAATATAGCTGCGAAACAGCGGGTTGCTGCCGTTATCGGTACCAAAACTGGCCGCGTCTGTCGGGCATCCGGTATTCATTTGATCCCATTGGTAACTGAGTGTATTCATATCCATATCCGATGCCACAGCGTCGAGTATAAACGGCGTGTTGGCCGGAATATTAGTATCGTTGACCATGGTTATATCCGGATCATTATTGCCGGCAGGCGTCGTCGCAACCAGGTCGAAACAGGTGGCAGGGCCGGAGGCGAATGCGTTGATCTCTGCTATGCTGCCAGCATGAAACGTGGCATCGCTGTTTAACTGCAAATTTTCCGCAATACAGATGCCGGCATAGGCCATGATCGTCGAGCCGCTACCGGGTTCGTATGCGGTCGATTCATTCCTGTTAATACAGCTGCTGGTGGTTCCATTAAAACTGTGCTCGGCATTGAATTGATGACCAATTTCATGCGCCACCAGGTCTATGTCGAAAGCCGGGTTCATGAAGGGATTATCCAGTCCCGAAACCCCACCAGCCTTGATAGTGTCGTCACAAACCGCACCAAGAAACGCGACACCCCCCCCAAACGTCGGTTTACTGAAAACATGTCCGATATCGTAAGCGTTGTCACCACCGGTGAGGTTGGTGTCAATCCAGGGGTTGACCTGGCCCAGCAACTCAAAAGCATCGTCGTTTCCTAACATGCTGCCATTGACGGTTTCATAGATCTCATCGTTATTGGCAACCAGCCTGAGCCTGATACCGAGATCGCGTTCATAAACCAGGTTAACCTGGTTGATGGTCATGACAATTGCGGATGTCGTACCGCTAGTGCTCGGGGGACTATCGAAAAAATCGTAGTACTCAAACGTAGCCGCAACTGCGAGATCATATTGCTGCAGGTTACCAGTTACCCGGTTTGCCGTTTTTAACTGAGGATCAATCCACTCACTTATATCATTTGCATGTTCATGTACGCCACAGTTGTAAACAGCTGAACCCTGTTGAGCCGCAAATCCGGTGCGGTAGACGTGATCCTGCGCCTTAAAATTGTCCGGGCTTATGATTACCCTTCCAACGTCGGTATCGATCATGCCGCTGAAACCCAGTGGCGTGATACTAACGCGACCCTGCGCATGTTGATCATCAACGCCAATCACCCGGTAAGTCCTGATTTCCGGGTATTTGGCCGCAAGTTCGGGTGCCATTATCGGGGATTCAAGTATGCTGAATTTCGCCAGCTTGCCGTCGGGCATGGGCAACTGAATATGCTGGCTCAGGTCACCGCTATTTTCATGCGGAGCCTGGATAAATGCACTGCGCAACGCCGCATCGTCAGCCAGGAAGTAGCGATTCGGCGAATTTTCCGATAACGCACGTTGTTGAACCCCCGACAAGCCTTGAGGTAGCTCTTGCCAGACCGAAGTATTCGCGGCTGCAACATTTGTGAGCAACAAAAATCCGACCGCAAGAAGATGAAAGGATTGCGTAAACATAGATCACATCAGTATAGCTATATTCTCGAGGATTGGTTTAGTAATACTTCCTGCGAAATATCCAAATTTTAACTGTCAAATGGATTACTTAGAATAATAGTTTCGTTTCGATCTGGCCCAGTCGATACGATATCGATGGGTACCTGGCATAGTTCCTCGATCTTCTGTAGATAACCAATCGCGGCGGCCGGCAATTCGTCCCAGGATTTCAATCCCACGGTCGATGTCTGCCAGCCCGGCATTTCGATGTATACCGGCTCGCAGGCCGCAAAATTTTCGGCCCCGGTGGGCGGAATCGTGACTTCTTCGCCCTGGAAACGATAGGCAATGGCGAGTTTCAGGGTTTCCAGCCCATCCAGCACATCGAGCTTGGTGATACAAATCCCGGTCACCGAATTGATCTGCAACGAGCGCTTGAGTGCGACCAGGTCGAGCCAGCCGCAGCGCCGTTTGCGCCCCGTGGTAGCACCAAATTCATGACCTTTTTCACCCATGTGCTCGCCGCTAGCGTCATCCAGCTCGGTCGGAAAAGGTCCGGCCCCGACCCGCGTCGTGTAAGCCTTGACGATACCCAGAATGTAACCCAGGTCACGCGGACCAACCCCGGAGCCCGAGGCAGCGCCCCCCGCCGTAGTCGTAGACGAGGTTACATAGGGATAGGTACCGTGATCGATATCCAGCAATGCACCCTGCGCACCCTCGAACATGACAGCAGCACCCTGATCGATTAACTGGTGCAAAATGGATGTGACGTCACCCACCATAGCGCGCATTTGCTCGGCCTGCTCCAGCGCCTCGTCAAGCATTTGCTGGTAATCGAGCGGCGCAACCTTGAAATAATGTTCGAGGGAAAAATTGTGATATTCAAGTACTTCTGCCAACCGCGCCGCAAAGTGCTGCTCTTGCAGCATTTCACCGAGGCGGATACCGCGTCGCGCGGCCTTGTCTTCGTAACAGGGACCAATGCCGCGCCCGGTGGTACCGATGGCTTTGTTGCCGCGCGCCTTTTCACGCGCCTGATCCAGTGCTACGTGGTAGGGCAATATCAACGGGCAGGCCTCGCTGATAACAAGGCGTTCGCGGGCAGGAACACCACTCGATTCGAGATGTGTCAGTTCCTTCAACAACGCTTCTGGAGACAACACAACGCCGTTGCCAATCAGGCATTTTATGTCCTCCCGCAGTACCCCCGACGGAATCAGGTGCAGAACGGTTTTTACACCGTCGATGACCAGCGTGTGTCCGGCGTTGTGTCCACCCTGGAAGCGCACCACGGCGCTGGCCTGGTCGGTCAACAAGTCAACGATCTTGCCCTTGCCTTCGTCTCCCCACTGGGTACCGATTACAACCACTGTTTTTGCCACTAGCCGTTAAACCTCTTTAATGCTCCAGGTGCCATTTGACTGTACCACCTGGCGATCGCATTGCTGATCTGCTGCGCTCGATTTACCGCGCGTCAAATCCACCACGACCCGTTCGCCGTCGGCGCGCAATTGCTGTATCAATTCAGCCAGCGCCGCGTCGTCTTCATCGGGCACCAGAATACCTGCCTCAAACTCTCCACGCGCGCCGCAAAGCTGGTAAAGATTCAATAAATCAGCGCTGAATCCGGTTGCCGGCCTGGCATTGCCAAACACCTCACCAACATCGTCATAACGACCACCGCGTGCAATTTCGGATCCCTGCCCCGGTAAAAATGCGGTAAACACCAACCCGGTGTGATAACTATAACCGCGCAGTTCCGCCAGATCACAATTTATAGGGGTATCGGGATACTTTTGCTGCAGTGATTGCACTACTTTATATATATCGTCGAGCACGACCGTTAGCTCGTCGCCGACGTCATGGTAAATCTTGCGCGCCTTGTCGATTACCGAAATATCCCCGTTCAGTAACGCCAGCTGGCAAAGTTGCTCAGACAAGCGATCATCTAACGACAGATCTTGCAGGTATGCCTTTAAATCCGGAATAGACTTGCGCTGCAGCATATCGAACAACCGGTTTTCCTGCTCCCAATCAAGTGGCGTATTCTTGACCAGGTTGCGGAAAATGCCGACATGGCCGATGTCGATCGAAATATTATGCAGCCCAACCGCGTGCAACGTGGCGACCATCAGGCTGACGACCTCGACATCGGCGCTGATCGAGTCGCTGCCGAAGATTTCGGCACCAATCTGTAACGGTGTACGGCTTGAGGTCATGGCGTCACCGACGGCATGTAACAAATGCCCGCAATAGCACAACCGGGAAACCCGGTGATGACGGGCATCGTCGGCTAACAGGTGCGCGTCAATGCGCGTTACCTGCGGTGTCATGTCGGAACGCACTCCCATTTGCTTGCCCGAGAGCTGATCCACCAGCGCGAATGTCCGGGTATCCAGTGAATGGGCCGTCCCGGTCAACAGCGAATCCCGGTACTCAATCATCGCCGGCATGACCAGGTCATAACCCCAGCGGTTAAAAATCTGCAGGATGTCGTGGCGCAGCATCTCGACCGCTAATGCATCCGGCGGCAGAGTCTCCTGCACGCCATCGGGCAGTAACCAGCGTTTACTGGACTTTTTGGTCACGTTTATCCTCGTACCAGATACAGGAACAAAAGTCCGCCAAGCATCAATACCAGGCCAACATTTCTCAGCATTGATTCGGGCATGGCCGCCATTTGTTGCACCATGTTCTTGTAACCCCGTGGACTCACAAACGGTATCAAACCCTCGAGAACCATGACCACCGCGAGCGCAGCCCAAAAATCAGCCCAATTCATATGCCCCTCATAAAAAACGGGCGCCCTGTGCCGCCCGTTCTTATTGTATACCTGTTGTTATTAATTTACGGTGATTCGGATTCCTTGAAAAACTTGAAGAAGTCGGACTCCGGGCTCAACAGGATCATATCCTGATTGTTACCAAAACTCACTTCGTATGCTTTCATGCTGCGATAGAAAGAATAGAATTCCTTGTCCTGGTTATAGGAATCCGCGTAAGTCTTGGCTGCAGTGGCATCGCCTTCACCCCGTATCTCTTCTGATTTACGGTAAGCCTCGGCGAGAATTTCCTCGCGCTGACGATCGGCATTGGCGCGAATCTGCTTGGCCTTTTCCTCGCCGCGTGAACGAAATTCCTTGGCCACGGTTTGTCTTTCGGTCGCCATACGACGATACACATTGGTACTGACATTATCCGGTAATTCAACCTTCTTGACGCGCACATCGATAAGTTCAATACCCAAATCCTGAATCTTGATACCGGCGTTATCGGTTACCACTTGCATGATCGTGGCGCGTTCGCCGGAGATAACCTCGCGCATGTTCTTGGAGGCAATCTGGCCCTTGAGTTCGTTGTTGATAATCGATGCCATACGCGCAATGGCCTGGCGCTCGTCACCGGCGGTCGCAGTGTAAAAGACCTTGGGATCGACAATCTTCCACTTGGCGAATGAATTGACGATCACGTTCTTCTTTTCAGCCGTCAGGAAGCGCTCCGATGGCGTATCGAGGGTCAAGATGCGACTGTCGAACTTTTTCACGTTATTGATGATCGGAATCTGGAAATAAATCCCGGGCTCGTAGTCAGACGCAACGATCTCACCCAACTTGAACTTTATCGCCAATTCGCGTTCGTGCACGATGAAGGTTGACATCGCAATCACCACGGCCACGGCCAGCAGCAGTACAAAACCGAATTTTATATTATTCATTCGCGTGTCTCCCGGCTGCGGTTACGGTTGACGTTGCTCTTGAACTCGTCGATCAAGGACTTGGTATCGGCCGCCGTCCCGCCCAATCCCTGCAGTCTATTGTTAGCACCTGCCGTACCCGACATCAGCTGGTCGAGGGGCAGGAAAATGAGGTTGTTACCGCCAGGTATATCAATCATAACCTTTGGCGAGCGAAACATGACCGATTCGATGGTGTCGAGGTAGATGCGTTCGCGGGTCACCTCCGGCGCTCTTTGGTACTCGGACAACAACTGGTCGAAACGACTGGTTTCACCCTGCGCAGATTTTACCACGCGTGTCTTGTACGCCTCGGCCTGTTCGAGCAGGCCCTGCCCTTCACCTCGCGCTTTCGGCACGACATCGTTACGGTAAGCATTCGCCTCGTTGATAATGCGCTGCTCGTCTTCGCGCGCCTTGATCGCATCCTCGAACGCATCCTGCACCTCTTCGGGCGGTTGGGCTTCGTCCATGTTGACCGTGACCACGTTGATACCTGTGCGATAATTGTCGAGGATCTGTTGCATGATTTCCTTGGTCGCACTACCGACCACTGCACGCCCTTCAGTGATGATCAGATCCATGTCATTGTTACCCACAACCTCGCGAATCGCTGTCTCCGCGGTTTGTTGCAGGGTCAGGTCAGGATCACGCACTTCGAACGCGAAGTCCTGCGCATCCTTGACGTTGTACTGAATTTCGATACTCATGACGACGATATTCTCGTCGCTGGTCAGCATTTTGGACTTGTTGCGTGCGGTCCTGATATCGGCGACGTTGATCTGTTCGACATCCTCTATCGGGTAAGGAATATGCCAGTGAGGTCCAGCCTGTGTTACCACGGTCCGTTCTCCGAAGCGGGTTTCAACCCCACGCCAGCCTTCATCGACGATATAGATACCGGTTAATGCCCATACCGCCAGCAACGCAACGGCGACGAATCCAATGACGCCCGGAAGATTGCCGGAACCCGTCGGAACTTTCGGTATCCGGCCCTTGCCACCACCGCCAAGCAATCCGCCGAACTTGTCCCGCAGATTTTTAAACAGTTCATCCAGATCCGGTGGGCCATCATTGCTTCTTTGCCCCCAGGGATCCTTGTCTTTACCCGGTTCGTTCCAGGGCATAATTAACTCCGAATGCAGAAATAATAGTCAGTGGATCGTGGATACACTAAAGAGTGCGGATTGTAATGGCTATCATGCAGCTCCTGCAAGCGCATCTGCAAGTATCTCGAGCCGATCTGACGAAATGTCGAATCGGCTCTCCAACCTGTTAAATAATGCGGGCGTAATGCTCAGTTTCAAGTGAATATCGCCATTATTTTCGTAATTCTCGGATTCAATAGCCCCGGCTTCGAATAGATATGCCCTGATCTGGCCCTCGCTGGCATTCAAAACCAGCCGGTACGAAGCAGCCTGTTCGCAGAATCGTTTGCGCAAAACCTCGAGCAACTCTTCGAATCCTGCCCCGGTGGTCGCTGAAAGCCAGATGCGCCAGGCCTTTTCCTCGTTGTCGAGGTCAATCCGCGCATCGATTCCGGAAATATCGATTTTGTTGTATATAAACAGCTGTGGAACCTCTGCTGCACCGACTTCCTGCAAAACCCTGTTTACTGCCTCGATTTTCTCCTGCCGAGCATCATCTGAGCAATCGACGACATGCAGTATCAGGTCGGCCTCGCGAGTCTCGACGAGAGTTGCACGAAAGGCTGCCACGAGATCATGTGGCAGGTGCCGGACAAAACCCACGGTGTCAGCGAGTATCACTTCTCTTTGTGGCGACAGTTGCAGCTTTCTCAGGGTAGGGTCTAGCGTCGCAAAAAGCTGGTCCGCGGCATAAACCGATGCGTCGGTGAGCGCATTGAACAGAGTCGATTTACCGGCGTTGGTATATCCGACCAGCGCAATCGTCGGCACCTTGGCCCTGGTTCGTTTCTGACGGCCTAGTTCACGTTGACGTGCGACCTTGCCAAGCCGATGATTGAGATACTTGATACGTTTACCCAGCAGGCGACGATCGGTTTCGAGCTGGGTCTCTCCGGGTCCGCGCAAACCGATGCCTCCCTTTTGACGCTCGAGATGCGTCCAGCCACGCACCAGGCGCGTTGACAGGTGTTTGAGCTGCGCCAGCTCAACCTGAAGTTTGCCTTCGAATGACTGCGCTCGCTGTGCAAAAATGTCAAGAATCAGCCCGGTACGATCGAGAACCCGGCACTGCAGGGTCTGCTCGAGATTCCTCTCCTGTGACGGCGACAGCGCATGATTGAACAAGACGACGTCGATATCCAGGGCTTTGACCCGGGTAGTGATCTCCTCCAGTTTTCCCTTGCCGATAAAGGTTTTTGCGGAAGGATTTGCGCGGCTACCGATAATCAGTTCTACATCATCGACATCGGCAGAACGAACCAGCTCGACAAATTCAGCCAGGTCATCCTGATCCGGTTGATGCGGAAAGTTAATATGAACCAGAAGCGCTCGTTCACCACCACGCGGTCGCTCAAATTCGAACAACGAGATCTCCACCGCCGATCATATACTAGCGGTTACCTGCCTCATCCTCATGATGAGGGTGTTCGACGTGTACATTTCGCGCGGGAACGATTGTCGATATTGCATGCTTGTACACCATCTGGCTCACGTTATTCTTCAACAGCACTACAAATTGGTCGAAAGATTCGATTTGACCCTGAAGCTTGATTCCGTTCACCAGAAAAATCGAAACTGGGACATGCTCTTTTCGCAAAGCGTTCAGGTAGGGTTCTTGTAGCATTTGCCCTTTTGACATAGTTTATACTCCTTAAAATTATTATTGTCGTTCTACCGTGGTATACCTAAAGCAAACCCTGGATAGAGTTTATGATTCCCTTCCTGTGTAAATGTTCCAGTTAAAGTCGGAAAAAGCGGCTTCCACTCCTCTAAATATAGCACCTTTACTGTAATTCAAGCAATCGAACGCCTTTTCCACGGGTTGTTTACGCAACCAGGTTATCTGCCGTTTTGCCAGTTGACGCGTCGCGGCGACCCCTTTGTCGATCATTTGGCGTCGCGTGAGCTCGCCATCGAGATATTGCCATAGCTGGCGATATCCAACACAGCGCATCGATGGGAGTGACAGGTTCAGGTCGGGACGCGCCTTAAGTTGTTCCACCTCTTCGATGAATCCCTGTTCAAGCATGTCCAGGAACCTCGCTTCGATGCGCTGATGCAGCCTGGTACGGTCATTTGCTGTAAGGATTAACTTTTCGATCTTGCCATCAAAACCAACCGCCTCGAGCTGTTGCAGCCTGGAAAGTGGCTGCCCTGACAGCTCTTGTACCTCTAAAGCACGCTGGATGCGTTGCGTATCGGTCGGCTTGATTCGATTGGCGCTGACCGGGTCAATCTCGCCCAGCCTGTCGTGCATCGCCTGCCAACCTATCTGCTCGGCTTCTTGCACGAGACGTTGACGCAGTGGTTCGTTTGCTTGCGGTAACCGATTCAGACCATGCTCGAAGGCGTGGCAATACATCATGGTACCGCCCGCCAGCAGCGGAATCCTGCCGCGCTCACTGATTTCCTGCGACAGTCGCCTGCTTTGCTGTACGAAATCCCAGACCGAATAGGGTTCTGCAGGATCAATAATATCGATTAGGTGATGCGGTACCGAGTCGAGTAGCTCGCGCGCTGGTTTTGCGGTTCCGATATCCATGCCCCGATAAATCAGTGCAGAATCAACGCTGATGATTTCTACCGGAAAGCGCCTGCTGATTTCGAGCGCAAGCTCGGTTTTACCGGTGGCCGTTGCCCCCATCAGCAGGATAACCTTGAGGCCTTGCACCTTACTGACCGCGCAGAAATAGCTTGTCGAGCTGCTCCAGGCTTAGCTGCTTCCAGGTAGGCCTGCCGTGATTGCACTGGCCGCTGCGTTCGGTTTGTTCGATATCGCGGAGCAAGGCATTCATTTCATCGACTGAAAGCAATCGATTGGCGCGCACCGAAGCATGGCAGGCCATGGTCGACAACATCTCGTTCTGGTAATCCTGGATACGCTCTGAACGACCGTGTTCTACCAGGTCTGCCAGTACATCACGCAGCAACTGCTCACTGTCTGCGTTTTTAAGTAAAGCCGGAATTGCGCGCACACGCACCTGTTCCGGACCAATACGCTCGATGTTAAATCCGAGATGATTGAAAAGTTCCGTATTTTCCTCAACCAGTTCGGCTTCTCCCTTGCTGACATTGAAAGCCATCGGAACCAGCAACGGCTGCGCAATAACATCCTCTTGCGCTGCATTCTGTTTCATGCGCTCATAAACAATGCGCTCATGGGCGGCGTGCATATCCACGACAATCAACCCCTCGCTGTTTTCCGCCAGAATATAAATACCTTTAAGTTGCGCTATTGCGAATCCAAGCGGTGGAACCTGCGACTGCGAATCTTCAGCGACTGGTCGCGTCTCCGGATTTAAAAGCACGGCGTAAGATCGCATTTGCTCGCGTACACTGCCCGACCGGTCGCCCGCGTGAAACTGGCTGAGGTTCAGGCCCGACTGGGGAGGTTCTGCTGCACTTGTACGATCGGTAAACGCAAACGCCGGTGAATCAATTTGCTGTTCTGGCTGCACCTCCCCGAGCGCCTGGTGCAGGCTGCGAAACAGGAAATCGTGCACCAGGCGCGAATTACGGAAGCGCACTTCGTGCTTTTGCGGGTGCACGTTGACATCCAGCTCACGCGCGTCCATCGACAATGACAAAACATAGGCGGGATGTCGACCATGAAATAACACGTCCTGATACGCCTGGCGCACCGCGTGATTAACCAGCTTGTCTCTTACCATGCGCTTATTGACGAAGAAGTACTGCATGTCAGCCTGGCTGCGGTTAAAGGTCGGTAATGCAACCCAACCCTGCAGGTTCAGGTTATCAATGGAGATATCAATTTCGATCAGGCTTTCGGCAAAAGCCTTTCCACATAATGACGCGAGCCGTCGACGCTGGTCATTCAGGTTTTGCACCGAAGGTAACTGGTAGATTACCTTTTGGTTATGAATCAACTTGAATGCGACCGCGGGATGGCTGAGCGCGAGGTTTTTGAACAGGTTTTCGATGTGTCGGTATTCAGTTTGCTCGGTACGTAAAAATTTCTTACGCGCGGGAACATTATAGAAAAGCTCAAGCACTTCGACCTGCGTGCCTTGCTGGAACGGATCAGGCATGGGTTCTGCATCTTCACGCGCCTGCAATTTCCAGGCACTGTCCTCTTGCTGCAGCCGCGATATCAGGTTTAACCGCGACACCGACGCAATGCTGGGTAGTGCTTCGCCACGAAATCCAAGCGAAGCGATGCTTTCTAGATCCTCGAGGCTGCTTATCTTGCTGGTGGCATGGCGCGAGAGTGCGCTGGCGAGCTGATCACGCCCGATGCCACAGCCGTCGTCACTGACCCGGATCATCCGGGTCCCGCCGGCTTCGACTTCGACTGTTACCGCTCCGGCACCTGCATCGAGGCTGTTTTCAACAAGTTCCTTGACCACCGAAGCGGGCCTCTCAACGACCTCTCCAGCAGCAATCTGGTTGATCAGATGGGAGGGTAAGGTCAGAATCTTTGACAAAACAGGGGTCAGGCTACCAATCGCGATTCCAGCTGCTCCTGGTCACGCGTGAACAAACGAATCCCCTCGGCCAGTTTTTCGGTCGCCATCGCATCCTCGTTCATCATCCAGCGGAAGGTCTTTTCATCGAGTTTAATTTTAGCCACCGCATCATCCGTTCGGCCCGGTTCCAGTTTACGCTCGAGCCGGGAGATATCTTCGGCAAGCGCCTGCATCAACTGGGGACTTATGGTCAGTCGATCACAGCCAGCCAGCTGCTCGATTTCCCCGGTATTGCGAAAACTGGCTCCCATGACAGCGGTTTCATAGCCATGCTGCTTGTAGTAGTTGTAAATTTTGGTAACCGATTGCACGCCGGGGTCCTCGGCAGCTGGAATGGCAGTTTTTCCAGTTGCGGCCAGGTGCCAGTCGAGGATGCGGCCAACAAAGGGTGACACCAGGGATACCCCGCTTTCGGCACAGGCGACCGCCTGGGCGAAATTGAACAATAGCGTCAGGTTACAGTTAATTCCCTCGGCTTCGAGCGTTCGCGCTGCCTGGATACCTTCCCAGGTCGATGCAATCTTTATCAGCACCCGGTTTCGATTACTGCCGCGACTTTCATACAGGTCAATGATGCGACGCGCCCGCGCAATCGTCGCCTTACGGTCAAATGAAAGTCGTGCGTCCACTTCGGTCGAAACCCGCCCGGGCACGATTTTCTGGATCTCGAGTCCGATGCTGACGATCAAGTAATCGCAGGCCGCGGCCGCGCGCGACGCCGGACTTCCACCCTGCTCCCGACCCCAGCGCTGCGCCTCATCCAGTAGTGGCTGATAACGCGGCAAATCGGCTGCTTTAAGCAACAAGGAGGGATTGGTCGTCGCGTCCTGTGGCTGGTACTGGGCGATCGCGTCAAGGTCACCGGTATCGGCCACTACCTGTGTCATGGATTTAAGTTGATCGAGTTTATTCATTAAACGATGATTGAGTGGATGAATTAGTGTGGAATCGAGGCAGAGAATACCAGAAAATCTGTTAACGGATTATGAAAATTCACCATGCATGAAATTGCCTCTTTTGCACTTGTTTTGCTGATTATCTACTTGTTACTGGCAGCGCTCCCGTACCTTTATCAACGCAGGTTGATTTACCATCCGGTTGCGGTGGATCCGGCTTTTGCAGCCGAAGAAATCATCATTCGCACACCGGTGTTGATCGCCGCTGCAGTAAACGACCGCGAGATTCCTCTGAATCACACCTTGCGCCCAAGCAAAGCCTCACCAACACAACCCTTGAGTAGCAGATGATCGCGGGTGCGGCACATAACGATATTATCGATTTCCCGGAGTACCGGGACATGGTGCATAAATTTATTTTGGAATGACCGACTAGGCCTGGCGGTTCTTGAGGTGCTTTTTAATACCGGTGAATACCGCCTTGGCGAGTTTCTGCTGGTGTTTCGGATTGCGCAGTTTCTTTTCTTCACTCGGGTTGGACAGAAACGCGGTTTCGATCAGTATCGAAGGCATATCCGGCGCTTTCAATACCGCGAATCCGGCCTGCTGCACCTTGCGATTATTGAGCCTGGATACCTTACCGATGTGCTTCAGAACGTCCGATCCAAGTTCCAGGCTATCCTGAATGGTTGCCGTCTGCGAAAGATCAAGCAGCACTGATGCTATGAGATCGTCCTTGTCGTCGAGGCTGATTCCTCCGATAAGGTCGGAAGAATTCTCTTTACGTGCGATCCAGCGTGCCGCCTCCGAACTTGCACCCCTCAGCGACAGCGCGTAAACCGAGGCACCCTTGACATTCGGGCTATGAAACGAATCGGCATGTAACGAGATAAAGATATCTGCCTCCGCCTGGCGTGCCTTTTTCACACGATTGCGCAGACTGACAAAACGATCCGCGTCACGCGTGAGCACAGCCCGGTAACCTGATTCGCGATTGATCAGCGCTTTCATTTTCTTCGCTACGGATAACGCGACATCTTTTTCACGTGTGCCGTGCTTGCCGATAGCACCTGGGTCGCGACCACCATGACCCGGATCGAGGGCGATCACGAACTGCTGCTTGCGTTTTTTACGCGCTTCCTGGTTGGTTCTTATCGGGGTCGGGCTGAGCTTGGTCGCATGCAGGTCTACGACGAGGCGGTGGCCTGATTTGCCGTCTGGTTTCAGCGCAAAACTGCGCGGACGGGCTATGCCTTTCAGATCGATAACAACTCGCAAGCGGCCGCCATCTTTACTCGCGGATCGAACGCCACTCAACAGGTTAGTCGAGTTGGAATTGATATCGATTGCTTTGCTCCTGCGGGTATCGTTTAAATCGACAACCACGCGGGGCGGGTCAGACAGGGTAAACAGGTTATGCTCGAAGTTCCCGGTAAGGTCGAAAACGACCCGGGTATGATCGTCCGCGGATTGTGAAATACGAATGCCGGTGAGTGTCCTTTCGGACTTGGCAAACACTGATTTGGCACCGCCCAGCAGGGCGAGCGAAAGACCATAACGGGATATCCGCTTGATAAAAAGACGTCTCGCCGTTGAGATTGAGCCCATGTTTCCCGCTTTTTAACCTATACCTGCATGCGTTTATAGTAAATTTAGATCAAAAAATCAATGCTTTTTCTATATTTATTAATTAGATAGTGAGACTTTTTAAAAAATAATTCAGGAAATTTCAGGGCACCTACTGATCCAGCCTCGACACCAGCTGTCGACCCCATTCGCTTCTTGGCAACATCGACAGGCTTCTCCCTGCGGGATCATATTCAAGCTCAATTGCGAGATCGATCGCCGTTAGATATCCCTCGGCGCGTTCTGGCCATTCAATAAAACAGAGGGTATGCGGATCGAGGTAATCACGGTATCCGAGGTACTCGAGCTCTTCCGGTTCGGCAAGACGATACAGATCGAAATGGGCGACGGCGAAATCATCAAACGGATAGTATTCGACCAGGGTATAGGTCGGGCTGCGAACACCACTGCTAACACCCCGGGATTCCAGCGCGCCGCGCACCAGCGTGGTTTTCCCGGTACCCAGTTCGCCACTCAAGGTGATGACGCCGCCATGTTCACAGGCGGCGATCAACCTGGCGCCAAGGACGCGCATCTCGTTTTCATCATGGATTAACAAGGTCGGGTTAACCCGCTTCTCGTAACAGTTTCACCACGGCAGGTATGCGCTTGATAATATCGCTGGCAAGCAGACCTGTCTGGTCATGCTTCCGGCAGTACCTGTCAGCACTTAAGGCATGAAGATAAACCGCCGTTTTGGCTGCCTCGAATGGGGTCAGTCCCTGCCCCATCATGGCCGCGATAACGCCACTGAGCACATCGCCCATTCCAGCACTGGCCATGCCGGGATTGCCGCGGGTATTAATCGCGGTTAAATTCCCTGACTCGGCAACCAGGGTGCCTGAGCCTTTCAGGACACAGGTTGCGGAAAAGGTTTCGACCAGACGGTCGCAGGCCTTCAATCGGTCTGCCTGTATCTCGGCTGTCTCGGTTGACAATAAGGCCGCGGCCTCACCCGGATGCGGTGTAATGACCACCTGCTTAGAATCCAATGATTTCAAGAAGTCGGCCTGCAGCGCACTCGCGTCGACCACTATGGGTAAGGACACCCGTTGCAACAACTGCAAGCATTCGGTCGCCGCATCGCCGTTACCGAGTCCCGGTCCGACGACGATAATATTCGCATCCGAAAGTCTGCTTTCCAGTGCATCCCAGCCCCGCACCATGATTTCCGGAAAAGAAGCCAGGTTACCGCGACAATCCGGGTGCACCAGTGCAGTCACCAGGCCTGCCCCGCTACGCAACGCGGCCTGCGACGCCAGAGCGACCGCTCCACTCATGCCCTGGTCACCGCCAATAATCAACAAATTTCCGTAATGATTCTTGTGGGTATTCTTCTTGCGCGGCGACGGTAACTGACAGGATTCGATTACATCCAGGGACGCCGCAACACTCTGCCGTACCCGGGTGGAGACGCCCAGGTCCTCGAAGATCAGGTCGCCGCAGTAATCCGGTCCGTGCGCGAGATATTGCCCGGTTTTGGCACCAATAAAGGTGACGGTCAGATGCGCTTCGATGGCGACCGGTTGCGGGTTGCCGGTTAAACCGTTAAGTCCAGAAGGGATATCGATCGCGATCCTGGGTACCCCGCTGTCGTTGATCGTCTTTATTAATGCCTGCCAGTGATCATCGAGTTCTCGCTGCAGGCCGATACCCAGTAAACCATCGACAATTACCTCCCCACTGATATCCTGGCCCTCCCAGACCTCGAAATCGCCACCACCCTGTTTCCATAATTCGCTGAAATGCCGGGAAGTGTCAGACTGTTTTGACAAATCGCCCTGGACCAGCAGTTGCACAGCGACGCCTTCGCGATGCGCGCTGAGTGCCACTACAAATGCGTCACCGCCATTATTTCCGGCACCGGCAAACACGGTAATTTTAGCCAGTTCGGGCCAGCGCTCAGCCATTGCCCGCCAGACCCGCTGGCCGGCACGCTGCATGAGTTCTATCTCGGCGAGGCCGTCCTGTTTGACGGCAGCCTGATCGAGCTGGTACACCTTTTCCGGGACATAAAGTAACATCCTGAATTTATAACCCAGCGCTCGTAGTAATGCTACCGTCATTGCAGATTTTATTGCGTCGCGAAATCACTGGCTTATTGCGGTTTTATAACAAAGCATGGATTTCGCTTTGATATACTGTGAAATCAAAAATCCGGGTCAAGTTTATGTCTGTCGCTAGCACCAGCTTCCATGCCAAGTCGGACCAGGAATTGCGTTCCAGGGTAAAGCTGCTCGGCAAGCTGGTTGGCAACGTACTGCTCAAGCACGAAAGCCCGGATGTTTTTCACGCGGTCGAGTCGCTGCGCACCGGTTTTATTCAGTTGCGGAAACGCGACAGTGAAGCGCGACGCGCGGCATTAATAAAGCTCATCGCAGGACTCAGCCCCGAAGTCATAAGCCAGGTGGTCAGGGCATTTACGCTGTACTTCAACCTGGTCAATATTGCCGAAGAGGATTTTTTGCATCGCTTACGCCGCATTTCGGTACAGGAACATGGACATGCCGCCTGGGTAGGCTCGTTTCATCATACGCTCGAGGAATTCAGGGATCAGGGTACCGGCATCGGCGAATTACAAAGTCTGTTTGACAAGCTTCTCTACAAGCCGGTTTTTACCGCGCATCCGACCGAGTCTCGACGACGCACGGTCATGCATCATCAGCGCGAAGTCTTTCTGATCATCGACAAACTTACCGATCCTCGCCTCAGCCAGATTGAGCGCGATGACCTGGTCGATGCGCTACAGCTTCAAATCGAAACCCTGTGGATGACCAATGAAGTTCGCAGCAGCAAGCCAAGCGTCACCGATGAAATCAAGATGGGAATGCACTATTTTCAACGCAGCCTGTTCGAAGCCGTCAAGATTGATTATCGACATCTCGAACGTGCCATCATCAACACCTATGGTGAAGACGAGTATGGAAATCCGGTGATTTCCGTTCCCAGTTTCATCGAATTTGGCTCCTGGATCGGCGGTGATCGTGATGGTAATCCCTATGTTACGCCGGAAGTCACCCGCACCGCGCTGCGCATGCAGGCCGAAGAAATCCTGGGTGAGCATGTTCGTTTAACCTATCACCTCGCCCAGGTCTTGACGATGTCTACCCGCTGGTTCACCCCCGGCGAAGAATTCTTACGCAGATTGAACCTGGACGAGGCCATGGGCGTGAAGTCCTTTGACCAGCGACGCGATCAGTTCAACGACGAGGTGTATCGACGCAAGCTTTACCACATGCACTACCGGCTCAAGAAAAACCTGGCCGTGATTCGCAACCAGATGCGCAACCTTGAAACCCCGGCAGCCGATCACGCCTACCACGGCGCACAGGAATATCTCGATGATCTTTACTCGATACGTGATTCACTGATTAGTCACGGCGACTTCGCCGCCGCCAATGGAGATCTCAAGGACGTGATTCGAATTGCCGAAACCTTCGGCTTTCACCTGGTGTCTCTCGACGTACGCCAGGAATCCTCGCGCCATACCCGGGCTGTCCATGAAATTTTGCACCTCGCTGATGGTGTCGACTACGAGAAACTGGATGAAACTCAGCGGCTGGCGCTACTCGCAGAACAGATAGAAACCGGTATCAAGCCGGTATTCGATAAGAGCCAGCTCGATGAAACAAATCACCAGACGCTGGAGGTATTCGAGACCATTCGTGACATGCGTGAGCAAATCGGTCAGCGCTGTATCGGCAGTTATGTCATTTCGATGACTCATTGCGCCAGCCATATCATGGAAGTGATGTATCTCGGATTTGTTGTCGGTCTGGCGGGCAGGCAAACCGACGGTTTCTTTTGCAGCCTCGAAATCGCACCCTTGTTCGAAACCATTGAGGATCTCGGTCATATCGACGTCGTATTAGACAGCCTGCTACAAAATGAAGCTTACAAGCAACTGCTATTGCAGACCGGGGGCACGCAGGAAGTTATGCTGGGGTACTCGGATTCCTGCAAGGATGGCGGGATAATGTCCGCCGCCTGGGGACTTTACCAGGCACAGCAAAAGGTGGTTCAGATCAGCGCTCGCCACGAAGTGAAATGCCGCATATTCCACGGTCGTGGTGGTACCATTACCCGGGGCGGCGGACCCACGCATGATGCCATCATGTCACAACCACCACGGACCGTGCTCGGTCAAATCAAGTTTACCGAACAGGGCGAAGTGCTGTCCCATAAGTACGGTAATGCTGAAACTGCAAATTACGAGCTGGCAATGGGCATCACCGGGCTTATGAAAGCCAGTATCGGATCACGTCGCGAAGCCGAGGCAAACTACCAGCAGTACCACCCCGTGATGCAGGAACTGGCCGACTTGTCGGAGCAGTATTATCGAGAGCTGACAGACCATACCGAGGATTTCTTCGAGTATTTCTACGAGACAACCCCGGTCAGTGAAATCGGTTTGATGAACATAGGCTCGCGTCCGTCGCATCGACGCAAGGGCGATCTGTCGAAGTCATCGGTACGCGCGATTCCGTGGGTTTTCGGCTGGAGCATGTCACGCACCACAATGCCGGCATGGTACGGGGTTGGTTATGCGATAGAAACGTGGTTAAACACCAGATCCCATAAACTGAAACAGCTGCGCGACATGGACCGGCACTGGCCCTTCTTCGCCGCGATGATCAGTAACCTGCAAATGTCGTTATTCAAATCCGATATGCGTATCGCACTGGATTACAGCAAGCTTTGCGACGACCGTGAGCTTGCCGACTCGATTTATCACATACTCATGCAGGAGAACAGGCGCAGCATCGATACAGTGCTGCAGGTTGCCGACCTCAAACAGCTACTGGCTAACGACCCGGTGCTCACCCTTTCGTTGTCACGACGCGATCCCTACCTTGATCCGCTCGCTTATTTACAGATAGATTTACTGAAGAAATATCGCGATGAAAGCCAGTCAGAGGCAGATCGTATGCAATGGCAGGCCGCGTTATTGAGTTCCATTAACGGTATTGCAGCCGGGCTGCGTAACACCGGGTAAGCTGATATCACCCAATAATTCCAGGCCGTAAACAACAGGGTAAATAATATGAAACTAGTCAGCTATCAGTCAGCCGACAACGAGACTCACCTCGGCGCAATACAGGGTGATCAAGTTGTCAATTTGCATCAGGCCAGCGGTGGAAAATTGCCGAACGACATGCTTGAGTTTCTCAAGTCCGGTGAAATCGCAATGCAGGCTGCAATCGAAGTACTTACTGAAAACCATGAAGGATTAGCCGCGAAATCGGTGAACCTGCTATCGCCAGTGCCCAATCCCAGCAAGGTCGTCGCAATCGGTTTGAACTACATGGACCATATTAGAGAAGCCGACATTGGTGTTCCCGAACTCGCGACCATGTTTTGTAAATTCCCGTCCTCGATTATTGGCTGCGATGCCCACATCCGCTGGTCGAGTGCGCTGACACAACAGGTCGATTATGAAGCCGAACTGGCGGTGGTCATCGGCAAGGCGGCGCGGAATGTCAGTGAAGCCGAGGCCTACGGTTACATCGCCGGTTACATGAACTGCAACGATGTCAGTGCCCGCGACCTGCAGTTTCGACCCGGCGATCAGTGGCTGCGCGGCAAATGCCTGGACAGTTTTTGCCCGCTCGGCCCCTGGCTCGTTACCACCGACGAAATCGAAGATCCGCATAACCTGTCGATCCGCTGCAGTCTGAATGGTCAGCTCATGCAGGATTCGAATACACGCGAAATGATTTACCGTATCCCCTACCTGATCCAGTACCTGAGCGAAGCTTTTACCCTGCTGCCCGGTGACGTCATAGCCACCGGTACTCCTCATGGCGTTGGCGCATTTCGGGATCCGCCGATCTGGCTCGGCGACGGGGATATTGTGACGGTTGAAATCGAGGGCCTGGGTGTGCTCAGCAATCGCTGCATGATCAGTGACTGAACCCGCTATTTTAACCCTGTCTCGCGGTGACGGGGCCGGGCTTTGTCGAAAAAGTTCAACTGGTCGAAAAAACAGTTTCCATACCGCGTTCCGGCGCACCCGGCACCAACTGTGACAGTAGCAGCGACGCAAATGCAATGGCCGCACCGATAATGAATACCAGGGACGGTGACACCACCCACAGCAGGCCCAGTGCAAATGGAAGCACCACGGCGGCGATATGGTTAATGGTAAAAGAAACCCCGGCAGTGGCAGCCATATCGGCCGGATCGGCAATTTTTTTCAGGTAACTCTTGAGCGCGATCGCCATCGCGAAAAAGATGTGATCAACGATATAAAGTGATGCCGCGAACCAGGCGTTTTCGGCAAATGCATAAGCCGTAAAAATAATCACGAGGCCCGTGTACTCGAGGGTCAAGGTGCGCTTCTCCCCCCAGTAACTCACGAGACGACCGATGCGAGGTGCCAGGTAAATCGTCAGTACTCCGTTGACCAGGAATAGCAGCGTCATTTGTCCCACCGTGAAACCGAACTTCTCGACCATCAGGAAGCCGGCAAAGACCACAAAGATCTGCCGTCGCGCACCCGACAGGAAAATCAACAGGTAGTAAAGCCAGTAGCGTTTGCGCAGCACCATATGCTTGTTTTGTTCGGCTTCACCCGTGAAATGCGGGCAGCCGAAATACATTACGCAGGCGAGCAATAGCGTTCCACAACCAAACAGCAGGTATACCCACAGGTAATCGAGTGCCAGCCATTCGGCCAGTATGTAAATGGCGGCAAATACCGCGAGGCCGGTAAACGCGCCGACCGCGATTTGTCGACCAAGCACCTGCGGCAGGCGCTCACGGCTGATGAGCTGCAGCGACAGCGATTGCGAGATGGTTTCCGCGTAGTGGAATCCCACCGACATCAGCACCGTCGTAAAATAGAGTCCCAGCACCGAGGGCAACATGCCGGTAATCGCGGTGCCGATGCCCAGTGCCAGCAACGATACGAAAGCAATGGTTTGCTCGCGCATCAGGACCAGCAGGAATACCACTCCAAAAGCCAGAAAACCCGGAACCTCGCGCAGGCTTTGCATGATACCGATTTCGATCCCGGTAAAACCTACCTGCTCGATCGCAAAGTTATTAATCAGCGCCTGCCAGCTGGCGAAGCTGATCGGAACCGCCGCGGCGAACAGGTAAAGAAAAACCTCGGGTTTTTGCAGGTGCTGCTTTAACATGCGCGCATTCTGGACCGTAATCGAGTTTTGTTCAATGCACGCACTGGTGTTCGGCTTCTCGCTCGGATTATCGCTGATTCTGGCGATCGGAGCACAGAACGCGTTTGTACTCAAGCAAGGTTTAAAGAACGAGCATGTCTTGCTGATATGCCTCATTTGCGCACTGTCCGACGCGGCGCTTATCCTCATCGGCGTCAGTGGATTTCACGTACTGGTGGCGTCGTTTCCCTCGCTGGTAAACATCGCAAGATTCGGTGGCGCCGCGTTTTTGTTCATCTACGGATTGATCAGTTTCTATAACGCTGCGCGTGTGCAGCAAGGTTTGCAGCCAAGCGAAATCAAGAGCAGTAGCGCATGGCAGTCGGTACTGACCTGCCTGGCCTTCACCTGGCTTAATCCGCATGTCTATCTCGATACGGTGGTTTTACTGGGCTCGGTTTCGAGCCAGTTTGGCGCGCAGGTTACCTGGTTTGCGGCAGGTGCCACGACTGCATCCTTCGTATTTTTCTTTGCGCTCGGGTATGGTGCGCGCCTGCTACGCCCCCTGTTTGCCAGGGCCAGGTCATGGCAAATTCTGGATATTCTGATCGGATGCATTATGTGGGGAATCGCGCTGCGGCTGGTGTTTATGACCGGAACCTGAAGCCACGCGGGCGACATTCCGCCAGGCCCCGACCTTCTAGATCGACCTGACAACCAGGTAAGCACCGAGAGCCAGCAACGCAACAAAGAAAATTTTTCGGAACAGAACCTCGGGGAGCTGTCGGCGTATTTTCTGGCCCAGCATCATACCAACCAGGGCCGGCACTATCGCGCTGGCGGAATACAAACCGAGTTCAAGGTTCAACAGGTCATTGGTCTGCAAAGCAACCGCAAGTGCGAGTGTCGATACCAGGTACAGCATTCCCATCGACTGCACCAGCATGTCACGCGGCAAATCCAGGGCTTGCAGATAAATGGTTCCCGGTACTACCGATGACCCGGTCATTCCGGTAATGATTCCGTTGACAACGCCAACCATGGGACCGAGCCAGGTTTCGAAGCCTGGTGAAACCTTGAAATGAACTCCGAGCAGACTGGCCGACGAGTATGCAATCATGACCATGCCCAGGAATGCCGTCAGCAACAACAGGTCAACTCGAGTTAATGCCATCGCACCGATCAGTACTGCAAGTGTCACTGCCACGAAAAATGGCCACAGGCGAGAGGTCAATTCACGTGCATAACCACCGACCATAGCCTGCCATATGTTGGTTGCCGTCGCAGGTGCCAACAGCAGGGCCATTGCAGTAACCAGATCTAGCGCGATAGTCAGGACGGCAAGCGCCACTACCTGGATCCCGAAACCGGTGATGCCTTTGGCAGCACCAGCAATCAGGAACGCAAGGACGACGATTGCCAGGATATTAAAATCGATCAACGGGTGATCCCATGCTCACTTCCCCGTTGCGAGCTGCTGCTTGGCCTGAATTATTTTTTGTATAGTTTCCAGAGGTAGGTTCTTGCAGTCTTCACCGTATTGAATCAAATACTGTGCGTACATGCCCTGCTCAAACATCAGGTTACTTTCCGCGATACATTCATCACGACAAGCCAGGATTTTCTGAGCCAGGTGCTCCGCATTGCTAACCGGTTCAAATTCGAAATCGGATATCAACTCGATACGGGTGATTGTCTCCAAGATCACGCAGGCCTCGGCCCAGTACCTGGCAAACGATTCCCTGCCGAAATGGCGCTGGAAAATTTCGTCCCCCTCCAGCTCGACCTCAATGAAGGGTTTACGAAACATGACGCAACAGGCGCGAACGCTTTTGATTCTGTAGCTCTTCGGAGGCCAGAAAACCAGTTCATCGATAATAGGGTTGTCCGCGTATCGATCAAGCGCTAAGTTCATGCTGGCCTGTTAGCAGCAATCATCGAGCAGGCTCGGTGGTACCAAGGATCGCCGCATGGTTGGATATCAGCCAATACTCCTGCTCGGGAGTTTCCGGTACCCGGACACCTCGCATCTTGGACACATGGGCAAAGGCCTGCCGTGGGTCCAGATCGCATTGCAGGAGTATTCCAGCGGCCAACAGCCCGGACCGTCCGATTCCCGCATGACAGTGGATCAGTGTATTCACTCCGCCGTCGACCTGTCGCAGCAACATTTTCGAGAGGCTGGCAAATTCATTTACCGACGCCGGTAATCCCATGTCCGGAATCGGAAAAGAAACGAAGTCCATGTCGTGGGCCTTAACCAGTTCACGCTCGCCTTCAAGTCCCAGCACGCGGGTCTCGCCGATTTCAAGTAACGAAACCACCATGTTTATGCCGATGCGCGCAATATTAGCGATCGATGCAGGATCGCCGGGATCAAGCGAGGGTCGCGCCATGATGGCGAAAAAACCTTTACCGATTGTTCCAACCTTGTACATTTCGGCTCGCATCATAGGTCCCTTAAAGTGCTGTCCTCAAAAAGGCCGTAATCAACGGGTGAACGCAGGACTTTAGCGCTGAACGTTCCGGTTGAAAAGCAGTACCGATAAAAAATCGGTGGCCGGGTATTTCACACAGACGCGGCTCGCCGTTGTTGCCATGCCCGCTAAATTTCAACCCGCTATCGTCGAAGATATGCATAAGCTCCCGATTAACCCCGAAACCACAATGGTACTCCTCCATTATCCTGTCGGCTTGATAAATATCACCTGCCCTCGATTCGCGCTCAATATTAATTGCCTCGGATTCATCATAAAGCCTGCAGCCGAGTGCCGTAATCACCGGCATTGTCGCACCGGGATTATCCTCGATGCTTTCGGCCGACTCTAGTCCAAGCGCATTCCTCGCATATTCAATCACGGCATGCTGAAAGCCGGCACAGGTACCAAGAAACGGTATATCATTTTCACGCGCAAACCTGATCGCGCCGATAACCGCTCCCGGTTTTTCGTAGGGACTAAAAGGAACGCACCAAATTGCATCACAATCAGGCATGACAGTCGGATCCAGTTCCCGGGTTCTAATCCAGACCTGCCCGGCTTTTGCCTTCAGTAATCGCGCCGAAAGTTCGATCGCCCGTGGAATCGCCTGGTGGGCAACAACTTTTTTATCATAGTCTCCAACGAGTAAAATTTTCATTGCATCGGGTCAGCTTTCCCAGCCGACCTGTTTCTCCATGAACACGCTGAACGGATCTGCAACGTAAGATCCGAATGGGCCGCGTTCCCGGTACCCGAGTTTGCGGTATAAGCCCAGTGCCTCGGGTTGTTTAATCCCGGTTTCGAGGCGAAACAGGCTTATCCCGCGGCTCTGCAATTCAGTCTCCAGGTGACGCATGATCTCGTTCGACAAGCCCTTCCCACGATATCGATCGAGCACGAATAACCGCTTTATTTCAGCGTAGTCAACATCGTCCTGCAGGATCCTGGCCGCGGCACTGGCTACGAGTTCTCCATCGATGCGACAGCCAAGCAGAATTACGTCCGGCTTTTTCAGATCTTCGCTACTTGCGAGATGATTACTCTCGGCTGGATAAAGGTCAATATAGTACGCATCGGCAACCGCGATTAATGCCTGCACCTCAGACGAATCAGGATCGAGACTATCGATTTCCATGTTATGCGTTTTCGTTATCACCATTAATAAACGAATACATCTCGATCTCGTTGCGGTGTATCCAGCCCAGACTGGACCAGAATGCAATTCCGTCCGCGTTGGCACCGATGACATGCACATGCGATTTTTCGATGCCCTCTATTTTCAGTGCACCGAGACACAATTCGACGAGCCTGGCACCTAGACCCTGTCGGCGAATCCCGGGGGATATGGCCAGGTGCTGGATATAGCCGCGTCTGCCGTCGTGTCCAGCCATCAAGGTGCCAAGGATACCGGTCCTGTCCTCGGCAACGAAACTGAGCCCGGGATTACGTCGCAGGTACTTTTCCATGCCTTCGCGGGAGTCTGCGTCGCGCAGGCTGAGGCCGCCACATCCACGCCATAGCGCGATGACGCCATCGTAATCGCTAATTTTCAGGTTGCGGAAATTCATACGGCAGATATGTTAACGGATTGATTCGCTGAAGCAACTTTCCGGTCGCAGAACAGGAAACCACGCCTCACATGTCTGTCCCTACAAAAAACCGTGCCGTCAACCAGAATGTGGCTCTGCCCCCCAATCTTGGCCTCGTGCTGATCTACCGGAATTATAGACACGCGTCCCAGGCGCCCGATACAAGTACCCTGCGCCACGGTAACCGCTGAATTGAGACGACCTTCCACCTGTAACCAGTGGGCGAGCGCGGCATTGAGCGAACCGGTAATCGGGTCTTCACGCATGCCGCTAGACGGTGCGAGCATGCGCACTTCATAGTCACATTCGCTGCCCACAGGGTGCGCACCGATCAACCCGATTCCCTTGAAAACCGGCCAGTGCACGCGGGCGGAATCAAGCTTCAAAACGGTCTCGGCTGACTCCAGCTGCAGTGCCTGCCACACCGACCCATTATCCAGTTCCGCGCTGTGCAGGATTTTGTCGCGAGGTATTTCCAGCTGATTGACAATTGCCTCGAAACGATCAGAGTGCATCGCCCTTATTTTGGTGGGGGGCGCCAAGAATGCCGGCAGTTCTGGATTGCTGATATCGATTTCGACGATCCCGACACCACACTCCTGCCTGACAATCCCGGTTTCGCGCGGCGTTGCGCCACAGTGCAACCAGGCCGCGCAGCTTCCCAGAGTCGGGTGACCGGCAAACAACATTTCCCGTGCAGGCGTAAATATTTTCAGCCGGTAATCGGCGCCTGTATCTTGTGAAGGCAATATGAATGTCGTCTTGGCCAGATTTGTCCACGCAGCAAACCGCTGCATGGTCTCATCCGACAGGCCTTCTCCATCGACGACAACCGCGAGCGCATTGCCAAAAGTCGGCATAGGTGTGAAAACGTCACATTGAATAAATCGACGGGTGTGCATTCTTGCTCTCCTGGAAGGCTAGATTCAAGGCGAACTTGAGCCGAATTTCACTATATCGTTTGTTTCAGGTGGCTGCCTGGTTTTTAGCGGTTACCCGGCGCCAAGACGCTTCACCATGTTTTGTGTTTATGCTTTGGTTCGTTTGGCAAATAATTCGCAAAGTTCGGCATCGGGGATTTGTTGATTGGCAAAATTAAAGCTGCCCTGCTCGAGCATTTCCTGGGCAGCATGACGGACCAGGCCCAGGGTTGCTCTTGCCAGTGAACCACCGATGCTGATACGAGTGACACCGGCGTGGCGTAATTCTGCCAGAGAAACCGGTGTGCCAGATAATCCCATTACAACGTTGACCGGCCCATCGACGGCAGCAACCAGCTCCTGTATCGTTTCACTATCTCTGATGCCAGGAACGAAAAGGCAATCGGCACCTGCTTCCCGATAACGGTTAACCCGTTCGACCGAGTCTTTAAACGGTTTCGGACTACCATACAGATAACAGTCGGCGCGCGCTGTCAGGACAAACGGGTAATCAAGTTCCGAAACGGCCTCTTTTGCAGCGCGTACGCGATCAACGGCCAACTCGATATCGTAAAGTGGATGTCTCCTATCGCCGCAATAATCCTCGATACTGGCACCAACAACCCCTGTTGCAGCAATACGCTTCATATTATCGAAAACCGCCGTGGGTGCGTCGGCATAAGCATTTTCCGAATCCATGCTAACCGGGATACAGACAGCATTGGCGATTTCGCCGGTTTCCTGCAATGCCAACTCAATTGAGACTGCTGCTTCAGCGTCCGCATAAGCATGGCTGTAAGCAATGCCTGCACTGGTAGTACCGATAGCGTTGAAACCGGATTGTTCAAGCAGAACAGCACTACCTGCATTCCAGGCATTCGCCATGATGAAACAATTCCCACCCGCATGCAGTTGCTGAAATTCGATGGCTTTTTGTTCAATCATTTAATTCTCGCTGGTTTCATCCGGTAACACATGACCTGCCGTAATTCTTGCCTGGCGTTTACGCTCGCGTTCCACCTCACGACAGGCGTTACATCGCACCGCGGTTGCAAAAAAATAGCCTCCCGCCTCTTCGTACCACCATTTCTGTTGATCCGCGTTCCAGACCTCGATTTTTCCGCAGTCAATGCATTCAAATTCGATATCGTAATAAAATTCTGGCGCCGAGTCGTAGCTATTCCCCATGTTCAGCTTCTCGGCATTGACCGGCAGACGCGAGGCTGCCTTGTTTTTAGATCTGATCTTTCGGCGTTTAACTGTCATTACCATATATTCAATTGCCTCAAAAATTAATCCAATAAGTGAATATTATTTAACCTCATCAATAATTAATTTATTTTATGGTTAGCAGTGCTGCGGTTCCATCCTAATCCTCCCGGATTTTCTGCCTCATCGAGGAAAAACACCAGCCCCACCTTCCACGACAACGGTTCACGACCGAACGCTGTTTCACGGGATATAATTGATCAGAGTCAGTTGAGATCGAAATTCATTTGATCTTTGAGCGATATACTGTCAACCCAGACTTCCACCCCTGATAAACTTGGAGAATGTGAAAATGATTGATAACGAATCGAAAATGGCTGCTTAAAGCAGCCTCTCTGTACCGGCAAATAGAACGACAAACGACCGAGATGACCGACCAAAGACCCGCCATCAGACCAGAAGGACCGCTTAATCCCGAGCGGCAACCGCTGCCGTGGTGGCGTTATCTTGCCTGGTTTCTTGTGCTGGTTATTTTCAGCTATTACTTTTTGAACACTGAAACCAGTGAACAACAAACGCTCTCCTATAGTGAATTTAAAATCAGCGTCGCCGAAGACCAGGTCGCATGGGTAAGATTACAGGGCGACCAGGTTATGGGCGAATTCCGTCAACCCCGCATGGCTTCAGCAAAAGGCGACGCTTTATCCACTCACTTTGTGACCACCCTGCCGCCGGTACAGGATCCAGAACTGATCCCGCTGCTCGAACAGCACGATGTCGAAATACAGGCGGTTTCGGGTGAAGCTAACTGGTTGACCAAGGCACTGATCGGGGTACTACCCTGGATCCTGATCATCGGTCTGTTCTGGTACGGCAGCAGTAGAATGCAGCGCAGCCTCGGTGGTCTTGGTGGTCCATCCGGATTGTTCGATTTTGGTAAATCCAAGGCCAAGCGCTTTCGCCAGTCGGACTCAAACCTGAGCTTCGACGACGTTGCCGGACTGGAAAACGCCAAGCGGGACCTTTATGAAATTGTCGGTTACCTCAAGGATCCCGAGCACTATCGCAAGCTCGGTGCCAAAATTCCCAAGGGGATTTTGCTGATGGGCCCCCCGGGTACCGGTAAAACCCTGCTGGCCAAGGCCGTTGCCGGCGAAGCCGGGGTACCTTTCTTCAGTATCAGCGGTTCTGAATTTATTGAAATGTTTGTCGGAGTCGGTGCCTCCCGGGTCCGCGATATGTTTGCCAGCGCGCGCAAGGAAGCACCCGCCATCATATTCATCGATGAAATCGACTCGGTGGGCCGGGCAAGGGGTACCGGCCTCGGAGGTGGTCACGATGAGCGCGAGCAAACGCTGAACCAGATCCTCGGCGAAATGGATGGTTTCGATCCGCACGAAGCCGTCGTGGTGCTGGCTGCAACCAATCGACCCGACGTGCTGGATGCCGCACTGCTGCGCCCCGGGCGCTTCGATCGCAAGGTCACGCTCGACCTGCCGGACAAAAAGGCACGCCGCGCTATCCTCGCAATTCATTCAGCCGATGTGCCGCTTACCGACGATGTCGACCTGGACCGTATTGCGGCCCTGACGGTCGGGTTTTCCGGAGCAGACCTCGAGAACCTGGTTAACGAGGCCGCCTTGTTGTCGGGCCGAGAAAACCGGGAGAGCGTCGATATGGCGTCACTGCTGAACGCCCGCGACAAGGTTGTACTCGGGGGCAAGCGTGAACTGATCATTGGTGAAGACGAGAAAAATCTGGTCGCCCATCACGAGGCGGGGCACGCGCTGGTCGCCAGCCTGTTGCCAACCGCCGATCCGCTCGACAAGGTCACCATCATTCCACGTGGACGCTCACTCGGCGCCACCGAGCAGATCCCGGAAGAAGAACACTATAACCTGCGGCAAAGTTATGTACGCGATCGCATCGGCGTAATGCTGGGCGGCCGGGTCGCGGAGCAACTGGTATACGGCGAAGTCAGTTCCGGTGCCGAGGAAGACCTGAAACAGGCAACCCGCCTGGCGCGACACATGGTGACGCACTGGGGAATGAGCGAAAAGCTCGGGCCGGTCGCGTTCCGTCGCGGGGAAGAACATATTTTTCTGGGCCGGGAAATGACGCAGCAACGCGACTTCAGCGAACATACCGCGCAAATTATCGATGACGAGATTAGTCATTTACTCAAACATATCGAACAGGAAATAACGATCTTGCTGGAGCAACATCGAGCACAGCTGGAAGCCCTGGCAACGGCATTACTGGAAAAGGAAACGCTGGAAGCAGGCGAGATCCAGTCGATTTGCGGAAAGTAAAACAAGGTTAGCGACATGGCTTTTGAACGCGAACGGCAGCAAATGATCGCCGATATCGAATCCGGCGTTGCCTTCACGCGTTCAATGACGGGAAGGGATCATCTTGATCCAAGGGTTCTGGAGGCCATGCGCCGTGTACCCAGGGAGGATTTCGTACCGGATGATCTGCGTCGATCGGCCTTTCGGGACGGTGCCCTGCCCGTCGGCCATGGACAAACCATATCTCAACCTTACATGGTGGCGATAATGACCGACCTGCTCGATTTAACGCCGGATAGCGTGGTACTGGAAATCGGTACCGGAACCGGTTATCAGGCCGCAATTCTGGCCAACCTGGCGCAACAGGTATACAGCGTTGAACGGATTCCAGCACTGGCCAGGGCGGCGCAACAGAGGCTAAACGAAATGGGTTACGCCAATATCGAAGTCCGCTGCAGTGACGGTTACCTGGGTTGGCCGGAAAAGGCTCCGTTTGACGCTATCGTGGTTACCGCAGCAGCACCGGATGTCCCGGCAGCACTGCTGGAACAGCTTGGACCCGGTGGCCGTATGGTTATTCCGATCGGTTTGCCCTATAGCCACCAGGACCTCAAGCTGCTTACCCGCGACTCGCAGGGACAGGTTCACAGCAGTAAACTACTCGGCGTCGCTTTTGTGCCGATGATCGAGGGTACCTGACGCTTCAGCCGCTCTCGCGTTCCAGGCCGCAACAGCCAGCGTCTGGTGCGATTGCCAATTGGTCCTGCTGGCTCGATAAAATCGCCCCGGTCACTTCGTTGGGCCGAAAGGTAGTGCAGCCTTTTAATCCTTGCCGGTAAGCCTCGAGATAAAGATCCTTGAAGGCGCCAAACTCGTATTCACCCGGAACGTTAATGGTCTTCGAGATCGCGCTGTCGACATGTGGCTGCACTGCCGCCTGCATCGCCAGGTGTGCCCGTGGTGACAGGGAAAGCGCACTCGCGAAGTAATCGGGCAGATGCTCATTACCCTCCTGCTGCTGCCAGAGCCGCCAGGCATAATCACTGATTGTATGTTCGCGGTATTCACCATCGGCATCTCGAATCCGACGTCGGTATTGAAAATCGAATACCGGTTCAATACCGCTGGAGACATTATTCGCAAACAGGCTGATCGTGCCGGTGGGTGCGATGGCTGTCAGGTGACTGTTGCGAATGCCGTTTTCATGGATTGCCTGCTGGATGGCGTCAGGCAATCCCAGTATGAAGGGAGAGCCAGAATAGGCATCGCGTTCGAAAAACGGAAAAGCACCTTTTTCCCGGGCCAGTGCTGCCGACTCGCGATAGGCGTTAACGCAGATCTGCCGCATGACTTTCGCCGCGAGCTTGCGGGCAGATTCGTCTGCGTAGTGCAGCCCCAGCATTATCAGCATGTCGGCCAGGCCGGTAACGCCCAGGCCAATACGCCGTGAGCCCCTTGCCTGCTCAGCCTGTGCATTGAGCGGAAAACGGGATAGATCGATAACGTTATCCAGCATGCGCACGGCGATGGCAACCGTTGCTTCAAGGGCATCGAAGTCCAACCTTGCATTTGACGTGAAAGGCTGCCGCACGAAACGAGCCAGGTTGATCGAGCCGAGGTCGCAGGCGCCATAGGCCGGGAGCGGAATTTCACCACAGGGATTGGTGGCACTGATGTCTTCCCGGTAGTTGAGGTTGTTCAATTGGTTAATGCGGTCGATAAACAGTACGCCGGGTTCCGCCATGTCATAGTTAGCCTGCATGATTCGCTCCCACAACATGCGGGCGGAAACTCGTTTCACGACCCGGCAGGGAACGACCTTGTCCATGCCGGACCAGCTTCGGTGGACGATCTCCCCGTCATCCGGGCCTGGCTGATCAGCGATCACAGCGTGCGGAAATACCAGAGGCCAGGGATCATCATTCGCCAGGGCCTGCATGAATTCATCGCTGACCAGGATTGACAGGTTGAAATTACGCAGTTCGTGCGGATCACGCTTGGCGTCGATAAAGGTTTCGATATCCGGGTGATCGCAACGCAGCGTGGCCATCATCGCACCGCGTCGTGAGGCCGAGGATATCAGGGTGGCGCACATGCTATCCCAGATCCGCATAAAAGATACCGGACCCGATGCCATACTGCCGACCCGATGAGCCACCGTACCGGCCGGCCGCAAGGTCGAGAAATCGAAGCCTACACCACCACCCTGCTGCATGGTCACGGCCGCTTCTTTCAGCCCGCCGAAGATGCCCTCCATTGAATCTTCGATATGCCCCATGACGAAACAGTTAAACAGCGTGACATCGAAATCGGTGCCGGCCCCGGCGAGGATCCGTCCGCCAGGTAGAAAGTGGAAATCATTAAGAACTGAAAAAAAACGCTCGCGCCAGAGTTCCCGGTCCTGATCTTCCACCGCGGCCAGTGCCCCGGCTACCCGATGCCAGCTTGCCTGTAGCGATTTATCTAGCGCTAATCCGTCACGGACATAGCGATAACGCGTTTCCCAAATTTCGCGCGAAATATCGATATCAAACAGATTCTCGTTCATGGCTGGTTTTATCCGCTCAACTACCAAGCTTACACACCATTCCGGCTACGGGCTACCTGATCAAAGGCATCATATGCGCGTCTTCAGGGTCGATCGATTATATTTCGCGTTCATAAATCGAATTCGCTAACATGCAGTGCAACCGGACAATAATTAGTTTGTTACTGTGATTACCATGTTAGTTTACCTTGTTCGATGATTCGGATTGAAAATGTTTGCAAGCACTTTGGTGGCTTGAAAGCGGTCGATCATGTCTCGATAGAGATTGCCGAGGGTTCGATCACCGGCCTGATCGGCCCCAACGGAGCTGGCAAGACGACGCTGTTCAATACCATAGCCGGGCTCTACGAGCCGAGCGCAGGTCGAATTTATCTCGATGATGAAGAAATTACCGGTCTCAAGCCACATCAACTGTTCAACAAGGGTCTGCTGCGCACTTTCCAGATAGCACAAGAATTTACAAGGTTGTCGGTAGTCGAAAACCTGATGATGGTGCCGGCGCATCAATCCGGGGAAAACCTGGTTAATGCATGGTTTCGACGCCGGCAGGTCGATCGCGAAGAACAGCGCATCAATGAACGCGCGATGGAGGTGATCGAATTTCTGAACCTCGGTCACATCGCCGACGAAATTGCCGGCAATCTATCCGGGGGACAAAAGAAACTGCTTGAACTCGGTCGAACCATGATGGTTGATGCCAAGGTGGTTTTTCTGGACGAGGTCGGTGCCGGCGTGAATCGAACCCTGTTGCGCGAGATCGGCGATGCGATTATCAAGCTAAACCGCGAAAAGAATTACACCTTCTGCATGATCGAGCATGACATGGACTTCATCTCGCGTCTTTGTGAGCCGGTGATCTGCATGGCCGAGGGTGCGGTGCTGGCGCAGGGTACGGCTGACGAGGTAAAAAATAACGAGGAGGTCATCGAGGCCTATCTCGGGCGCGGTTTGAAAAACAAGGGAGCGATCGCGTGAGTTTTCTCAGCGGAGAAAACATGGTTGGCGGTTATGGCGGGGCGGATATTCTCAAGGGCTGCAGCATCGATGTCAACGAGGGTGAAATCGCGGTCATCGTCGGTCCTAATGGCGCCGGAAAGTCGACCGCCATGCGTGCCCTGCTCGGCATGCTCGACCTGAAACAGGGTGAAATAAAGTTTCGCGGCAAAGACATATCGCGGCTGTCACCGCAGGATCGCATCGCCGAGGGAATTGCTTTCGTCCCGCAGATAAGCAACGTATTTACTAGCATGACCGTACTCGAAAATCTCGAAATGGGTGCATTTCTGCGTAATGACGATATCAGTGAAACACTCGAACAAATTTACGCGTTGTTCCCGATCCTGGGGGATAAAAAAGATCAACTTGCCGGCGAGCTCTCCGGCGGACAACGCCAGCAGGTTGCAGTCGGGCGTGCGCTGATGTCACAGCCCGAAGTACTGATGCTCGATGAACCCACTGCCGGGGTCTCACCAATCGTCATGGACGAGTTGTTCGATCGCATTCTCGAAGTGCGACAAACCGGTGTCGCGATTCTCATGGTTGAGCAAAACGCTCGCCAGGCACTGCATATCGCCGATCGCGGGTTTGTAATGGTGATCGGCGAGAATCGCCATACCGATACCGGTGCGGCGTTGCTCGCCGATCCGGAAGTGCGACGCTCCTTCCTCGGGGGTTAAATGGAAGCCGTTACCGATTTTGCCAGCGCGGTGGTCCTGTTACTCAACTTTGTCATAATCCCGGGACTGTCATACGGTTCGCAACTCGCGCTCGGTGCACTTGGTATTACACTGGTGTTCGGCATCCTGCGTTTTGCCAACTTCGCCCACGGCGATACCATGGCTTTCGGCACCATGATTACAATCCTGGTGACCTGGTGGCTGCAGGCGCAAGGTATCAACCTCGGGCCCCTGCCGACCGCCCTGCTGGCACTGCCGATCGGCATCGTGGCGACCATCCTGTTGCTCGTGGCCACTGACAAAACCGTCTACCGTTACTACCGGCATAACAAGGCCGTGCCGGTAACCTTCATGATCGCTTCGATGGGTGTCATGTTCATGACCAACGGTATCGTGCGCTTCGTCATCGGGCCCAACGACCAGCGTTTTCTCGACGGCGAGAGATTTATCGTGCGTGCCCGCGACTTCAAATCCATGACTGGTTTAAGCGAGGGGCTCAGTATCAAAGTCTCGCAAGGACTGACGATCGTGATCGCCATTATCCTGGTCGCCCTGTTATTCTGGTTTTTACAAAAAACCCGCACCGGTAAGGCGATGCGTGCTTTTTCCGATAACGAGGACCTGGCGCTGTTATCGGGTGTCGATCCCGACAGGGTTGTAATGGTGACGTGGATCATTACCGCCATCCTCGCAACTATCGCGGGCACGCTCTACGGTCTCGACAAAAGCTTCAAACCGTTCACCTACCTGCAGCTATTGCTTCCCATGTTCGCGGCCGCAATCGTTGGTGGTATCGGCAATCCGATCGGCGCCATTGTCGGTGGTTACGTGATCGCATTCTCCGAAGTCATTGTCACCTATGCCTACAAGAAGGTTTTCATCTACCTGTTACCGCAAAGCCTCGAACCAGACGGCCTTTTGCAACTGCTGTCGACCGATTACAAGTTCGCGGTATCATTTGTCATCCTGGTGCTGGTGCTACTGGTAAGACCGACCGGCATACTCAGGGGCAAGGTGTTATGAGTAATTCGCGAAAAACCCAGCTCGCCTTTGCCCTGGTCGCGGTGTTACTGATCATCATCGGTGTGGTGCAGTCCTGGAATGTGTCGCTAGGAATCCTCAATCTATGCCTGATATCGGCACTGATGGCGCTCGGCGTCAACATGCAATGGGGATATGCAGGACTACTCAACGTCGGCGTAATGGGATTTGCGGCACTGGGCGGTATGAGCGCTGTACTGGTTTCCCAGGCTCCCATCGCCGAAGCGTGGCAAGCGAGCTGGAGCCGGTTGTTAGTCGCCGCACTTTGTTTTGCCGCGACCATTGCGTTATCGATCCTGTGTTTTCGCAAACTCGCAGCTGGTCGGCGTCGTGGCCTGGCCTTGACGGTGGTCATTGTCGCCGGCCTCGCGCTGACCCGCCTGTTCCTCGACCCCGCGGTTTCCGCGATCGAATCGATCGAGCCCGCCAAGACAGGATTTCTTGGCGGCATGGGATTACCCATAATTTTTTCCTGGATATTTGGTGGTCTCGTTGCGGCTGGAATTGCCTGGTGTATCGGTAAGGTAGCGCTGGGCTTGCGCGCCGATTACCTCGCCATCGCCACGCTTGGTATTTCCGAGATTATTCTTGCCGTTTTGAAAAATGAAGACTGGCTTACCCGCGGGGTTAAAAATGTAACCGGTTTAACGCGGCCGGTACCTTACGAGATCGACCTGCAAACCGCTCCCTGGTTTATCGAAATGATCAGCTGGTGGCATCGCGGTTCGCTCGAGGTTCTAGCCGAAGCAGATCAACAACAGGCGCTTAAACAGTTTGTCATCGACGGATCAAGCATCTTCGTCAAGCTCTGTTACACCGGGCTGTTTGCCGGTGTACTGATCATCATCCTGCTGCTCAGCGTCAAGGCACTCCATTCGCCCTGGGGACGAATGATGCGGGCAATCCGCGATAATGAAACTGCAGCCGGGGCCATGGGCAAGGATGTCACCCGGCGGCATCTTGAGATTTTCGTAATCGGTTCCGCGGTCATCGGAATCGCGGGCGCGATGCTGACCACGCTGGACGGACAGTTCACACCGACTTCCTATCAACCGCTGCGCTATACCTTCCTGATCTGGGTCATGGTTATCGTCGGCGGCTCGGGCAATAACATGGGTTCAGTCCTCGGCGGATTTTTAATCTGGCTGGTCTGGATAGAAGCCGAACCAATCGGGGTATGGATAATGGAGTTCGGCACCAGCTGGCTCGATGAAGGCAATGCCATTCGCGTTCACCTGATCGAAAATGCCCAGCACATGCGGCTGTTCTTCATGGGCCTGGTGCTGCTACTGGTACTGCGATTCAGCCCCGGCGGCATTCTGCCCGAGACCATCAGAAAACAGGGGGCATAAAAAAGCCCGGCCACGAAAACCGGGCCGGGCTTCAGATCGAATCGAGCCGAACTTAATGGATTTTAATGGTATTCCACTTGCCGTTACCGATTTCCAGCTCCTTGTAGGATCCAAATACCTCTCCCACATCGTTGAACTCAACGTTGGTTGCGCCCTGGTAATCGACATCACCGCCCGCGGCAATAATCTTCAATGCCTTGTCAAGTTCCCCCGGACCAATTTTCTTACCCGGTGAATTGGCAACCATCATCATTTTGGACTGTAATGCTGCTCGATCCGGGGAGCCCGCAGCCTGCATGGCCAGCACCAGCAGCGCGGCAGCATCGTAGGATTCCGGAACGAAAGGACCATCGGCGGTAATCCCTTTGGATTCGGCATAAGTCATGAAGGCATCAGCGCCGGATGCGCCGCCTGGCAAGGTTGCGATCGACCCGTCGAGCGCCGATCCGATAGCGGCAATCAATGAATCACCCACCATGCCGTCAGCCATGACGAAACTGTCGAACGCGTCGGCATCGACTGCAGCCTGGATAATCCCTTTGCCGCCCTGGTCAACATATCCAAAAACCGCAAGATGCTTTGAACCCGAGGCAGACAGGGCACCGACTTCGGCCGAGTAATCAGCCTTGCCATCTTCATGCGCGGCACTGATTGAAACCTTGCCACCCAGCGCCTTGAAAGCCGCAGTAAAGGAGTCGGAGAGGCCCTTGCCATAATCATTATTGGTATAGGTGACGGCCACTTCATCGATACCCCGGCTTTGTAAAACGGATGCCAGTACCTGACCCTGACGTGCATCAGAGGGTGCGGTACGATGGAAATAGCCCTTGTCGTCGATGGTCGACAAGGCCGGCGATGTTGCCGACGGTGAAACCATCACAACACCATTTGGCACCGCGACATTATTGGCGATCGCAGTGGTGACACCCGAACAATCGGCACCCATAATCGCCGCTACGCCATCAGCAGTTATTAAACGCTCGGCGACAGACGATGCGGCAGCGGCATCGATACAGGTCGAATCACCACGTACACTGACAATCGTTTTACCACCGAGAAAACTACCCGATTTGGAGGCTTCTGAAAGTGCGAGTTCCGCACCCGCAGCCATTCCGGGCGTAAGCGATTCAATCGGCCCGGTAAAGCCGAGAATTACCCCGACCTTGACATCCTCAGCAACAACTGATGCTGACAAAGCCAGCAGGGTTGATGCAATTATTAATTTTTTCATTACGAACTCTCTCCGAATTTATCTGGATTTATATGCGTCAGGTCATATTTTTTTATTCCGAACACTTCGGCCAATACTAACACCATTTTTCAGGGTATGCATGTGACCAGGAAACGCCAGGAGCCACGAAATCCACTGTTTTTACTAGCCTTTTTCACTAAATTCAGGCATTTTCAGGTGTTTTTGCCAGGCCACTAATTTAGATGCCGAAAAATGACAAAATGAAGGGTCATACCGCGCCTGCAAGCTGGCGGGATTTTCCGATTTCGCAGCAACCCGACTATCCAAATCAGGCCCGTTTAGAGGACGTGGAAAACCAGTTGCGCGCGCTGCCACCGCTGGTATTTGCGCAGGAAATTCGCGACCTCAAACAAAGCCTCGCCAGCGTTGCCGCGGGCAAAGGATTTGTTCTTCAGGCGGGAGACTGTGCTGAATCCTTCACCGAATTTAGCGCCAATAAAATACGGGATACCTTCAAGGTGTTATTGCAGATGGCCGTGGTCCTGACTTTTGGCGGTCGACGGCCGGTCACCAAAATCGCACGGATGGCAGGCCAGTTCGCCAAGCCACGTTCGGCCGATTTTGAGGAGATCGACGGTCACTCCTTACCCAGTTTTCGAGGCGATATTATCAATGCACCCGATGCTGACCCCAAAGCCCGGATTCCGGATCCTGAACGTATGCTGCGCGCCTATAACCAGAGCGCATCGACGCTAAACCTGCTGCGTGCTTTTGCCCAGGGCGGATTTGCCGATCTGCACCAGGTACATCGCTGGAACCTGAGTTTTGTCGAAGCCAGCCCCAGCAAGGATCGCTATCAAAAGATGTCGGAGCGTATCGAGGACGCGCTCGGTTTCATGGAGGTGTGCGGGATAACCTCGCAAACTTCTCCTCTGATTCGTGAAACCCAGTTATACACGTCACACGAGGCACTGCTGCTGAACTACGAAGAGGCTTTGTCGCGCATCGATTCGTTCACCGGCAGATGTTATAACTGCTCGGCACATTTTGTCTGGATCGGCGAGCGCACGCGCCAACTCGATCATGCGCATGTCGCATTCTTTAGGCAGATCGAGAATCCGGTCGGTGTCAAGATCGGTCCAGCAACGAAATCCGACGACCTGCTACGTCTTATCGATGCGCTTAACCCGGACAACGAACCCGGTCGATTGACCCTGATAACGCGCATGGGTGCAGACAGGTTACCCGAGTTGCTTCCGGGCCTGATTCGCGCTGTACAAAAAGAAGGGCTCGAGGTGGTCTGGTCTTCGGATCCAATGCATGGCAATACGGTAAAATCAGCCTCCGGATTCAAAACGCGGCAATTCGACGATATTCTGCGCGAACTCAATCAGTTTTTCGAGGTGCATCAGGCCGAGGGCAGTTACCCGGGCGGTATTCATCTTGAAATGACTGGTGAACATGTTACCGAGTGCACAGGTGGTGCCTACCAGATCTCCGACTCCGACCTGGCGACCCGTTATCTGACCAGTTGCGATCCGAGGTTAAACGCTGACCAGGTACTGGAACTGGCCTACCTGATCGCGGACGCACTCAAGCACGCCAAACCCGAAAATATAACCCGTTAACCCATCATCTCCCCGGAATAAGCGTTATGACAGAAACAGTCCCGAGTAAACTGGCCCAGGTATTGGCCGACGGCCAGTTCGCGATGACCGCAGAAACCTCACCTCCGGATTCTGCCTCAGCGCAGTTAGTTCTCGATCGCGTGAAATGTCTCAAAGATCTGGCAGACGCGGTAAACGTGACGGATGGCGCCAGTGCCCGGGTACATATGTCCGCGTTGGCGGCGGCAGCGATTATGGCGCGCGAAGGTATCGAACCGGTACTTCAACAAACCACACGCGATCGCAACCGTCTCGCTTTGCAGGGTGATGTTCTGGGCGCTGCAGCCCTTGGAATACACAACTTCTTATGCCTGACCGGCGACAAGATGTCGGCCGGAGACCAGCCCGAGGCCGCCGAGGTATTCGAGATTGACAGCGGCGAACTGATGCGCCAGATGCGTGATATGCGCGATTCCGGTACCTATCCGTCGGGACGTGAAATCGATCCCGCACCTGCTATTTTTCTCGGGGCCGCGGAGATGCCGGCAGAGCCGGGCGAAAACTGGCCCGCTGCAAGGCTGCAGGCCAAGATCGATAACGGTACCCAGTTTTTTCAGACCCAGTATTGTTTTGAACTCGACAAGGTCAAGCGTTATTGCCGGGCCCTGGTGGATGGCGGATTTACCGAGCAGGCGCATTTCCTGATCGGCATCGGTCCATTGGCATCGGCCAGGTCGGCGCGCTGGATGAACGACAACCTGTTCGGCGTGCATGTTCCGGATGCAATCATCGAGCGTCTCGAGGGTGCCGATGATCAAAAAACCGAGGGACGCGCTATCTGTGCCGAGCTGCTGCAGGGTTTCTCTGAAATCGAGGGCTGCGCGGGCGCCCACTTGATGGCGCCACATGGCGAGGCTTCCTGCGCGCAGGTTATCCTGGAGTCGGGATTGCTAGAACTCAGGAATTGACCAGGTTGAGAATAGAGTTCGATTCGGTTCTTTCGATCACACGTCCAACAACCTCAGCATGGTTATAACCCTGGTTTTTAAGCTGCATTAAGCATTCATCTGCCTGCGCTCCGGCAACACTTGCGAGCAGCCCCCCCGCAGTTTGCGGGTCATATAGCACCGGATAACTGGCGTGTGCGGCGAGATTGGCGCTGTCCCGGATACTGTGTCGAATCCGGATGTTCTGTGGCTGCAGTGAACTGGCGATACCATGACGCGCGAGATTCGCTGCACCGGGAAGCAGCGGTATCCGATCGATGTATATCTCGACTGCACAAGTCGAGTTGCGCGCCAGTTCGAACAGGTGTCCGGCAAAGCCGAAACCGGTAACATCGGTACAGGCGCTTGCCCGAAACTGTCGCAGGCAACTGGCTGCATCCCGGCTGGAAACCAGTAACTGCTCGATGGCGACATCGACCCAGCTACCCCGGGCTTTGCCGCGCATATCTGCTGCGAACAATATGCCACTCCCGAGCGGCTTGGTTAAAATCAGTTGATCGCCGGGCCGCATACCCGATTTCAGGAGCAAGTCCTCGGGCCTCGCAAAACCGTTAACGCTGAGACCGCAGCTCATCTGGCTGGCCTCGCCACTATGGCCACCAGCCAGGCGCGTGTTGTTTTGCTGCAGGGTTTCTGCGACACCCGACATCAACTGGTACAGGTCCTGGGATTGCTTGGCCTCGCTGCCGTAGACAACATTTGCAATCACCAGGGCGCTGTCTGCATTCACACCCATGGCGTGCAGATCCCCGAGGGCGTGGTTGGCTGCTATTCTACCGAACAGATAGGGATCATCTATGAAGCTGCGAAAATGATCGATTGACTGAACCAGTTCCTGTCCCTGTGGAACTTTTATCAGTGCGGCGTCATCGGGATGTTGGAGGCCGTCAGCGAACCCGGTTTCATATTTACGGCTTATCTTATCAAGCACCTGCTGCAGAATCTCACTGCCGACCTTGGAGCCGCAGCCACCGCAGCGCATCGGCGCGATTTCCGCGCTGGCTTCGTCGCTCCCAGGCATATCGGGTAGCTCGCTAAAGCGTCGGATAAACTGACGATCGATACGGTCCTTGAGCCACCAGCACCACTTGCCGCTAAATGCCCAGGAACCGCGACTGGCCACCGCGAAACGATCCCCAGTTGAAATTAGGGACAGGTACTGGGCTTGTGGTCTGAATGGTTTGAGGGGCCGTCGCTGGTGTCTGAGAACCAGGTTGTGCGCCAGCGGGACGCTCTGGCGAACGGCAAACACGCCAGATTTCGGCCTTGGGTAGTCGGCGACCGAGGCCACGTCGCCAGCAGCGAAGACATCTTCATGCGAGAGGCTCTGCAGACAGGGATTGACCGCGATAAAACCGCGCTCGTCGCATTCCAGGCCAGAATCGCTCAACCAGGTAGCGGGGCTTGCGTGCGTCGCCCAGATCGCCACATCGGCAACGATCGGGGTACTGAAGTTTCCTTGCAGGCAGCGTTCGTGAAAATGCGTTACCGAATGCTGGTAGTACACCTGGATCGAACGTGCCTGCAGAATTGCCGTAAACAGTTCCCGCACCCGCGGATTGTGACCTGGCAGTAACCGGTCGCGATCGGTAACGATGGACAGCTGAAGCCCTGCCCGGGACTGCGTCACCTGCGCTGCACGATACTGTAATGACAGGGCTAACTCGACGCCACCCGCGCCGCCGCCGATCACAGCCAGCTGCAGATCCCTGTCACTTGCCAGCAGTCGTTGCTCGAGTCGATGCCAGGATTCAAGAAATCGATCGACCGGCTTCACGGCAAACTGGTCGTCCTCCAGATCTTCACCGAGGGGGCTGGTGGGCGTGGAGCCGGTGTTGATCGACAATATGTCATATTCGAGGGGCGGACGTCCCGCAATCGCCACTTGCTTGCAGTCGGCATCGATAGCGGTTACCTCGGCATGAATAACGCGCGCGCCGGCGAATCTTGCCAGCGGTAACAGATCGATGTGCACCTCGTCGAACTGGTAGTGTCCGGCGATAAATCCCGGCAACATGCCCGAGTAAGGCGTGTGCAGATCACGCGTCACCAGGGTAATGCGTAACCCGGGCTGTGGATTCATCGCCAGGTGCTTGAGCACGAACAAATGGCTGTGCCCTCCCCCGATCAGCACCAGGTCGGAGGTTACAGGTGACTCATTTATTTGCATCGGCAATCGGCATCATCATATTGCGAGGAGTTCAGGCTTTCACGTCGCTCTGGTATTATGCGTGCAGCTTTTGTACTGTAAAGTCATGTTTACATTTACCCGATCATTTAACCGCGGCCTGTTGCTGGTACTCGCCTGTATCGCGACAGCACCGCTGGCAGCGCAGCAGCCTCGCGAGATTGAGCAAGGCTATCCCGGAATTCTTGTCGAAGAGCTGGTTGATGGCCTGGGCGTTCCCTGGGGAATGGCTTTCCTGTCCCCACAGCAGATCCTGGTGACCGAACGCGCCGGCCGCGTACGCCTGCTTGATATCAAAAAACTCGGCGTCGTCGAAATCGGGGGTGCCCCCGAGGTCGTCGCCGAAGGCCAGGGAGGCCTGCTTGATGTTGCGGTCGGGCCCAATTACGTCGACGATGGCTGGATATATTTTACCTACAGTAAGCCTTCGAAAGGCGAAGCGGCGACCACGCTGGCACGCGCACGTCTTGATCAAAACCGCCTGGTTGACTGGCAGGATTTGCTGGTCACCGATTCTGCAACTGACAGCAGAAGGCACTTCGGCAGTCGCATCACGTTTGACGACAGCGGGCACGTATTCTTTGGCGTTGGCGACCGCGGTAAGCGCCCCCTCGCCCAGGACCTGAGCAATCATATTGGCGGGATCATGCGACTGAACCTCGACGGCAGTGTTCCAGCCGACAATCCCTTCTTTGCCAATCCGGGCACGCGTGCGGAAGTCTGGAGTTTCGGTCATCGCAATCCCCAGGGACTGGTTTTTGATACGCAGACCTCGAGCTTATGGGAGATCGAGCACGGACCCCGTGGTGGTGATGAAATCAATCTGGTGGAAAAAGCTCGTAATTATGGTTGGCCTGTTATCAGCCACGGCAAGGAATACTGGGGGCCGGTTGCGGTAGGCGAAGGCACCAGTAAGCCCGGCATGGAGCAGCCGCGAAAGGTATACATTCCTTCGATCGCGCCTGGCAGCCTGGTTGTTTACCGTGGGGATGCGTTTCCGGAGTGGCGCGGGGACCTGTTTACGGGCGCGCTCAAGCTACGGCACTTGAACCGGATAAAACTCTCCGAATCAGGTCAGGCCATCGAAGAGGAGCGGATACTCGAAGATCTCGGCGAACGCATCCGCGCCCTCGCTATCAGTCCCGAAGGCTGGATTTACTTCTCCACCGATAGTGGCCGCATCATGCGTATTCTTCCCGAGGAATGATCAACCAGATCATTGAGGTGGCATCGCAGTGTCCCTACTGCTGGGAGGAAATTACCCTGCTCGTCGATGGTTCGATCGAAAACCAGGAATATATCGAGGATTGCGAGGTCTGTTGCCGTCCTATCGATTTTATTGTCGAGGTCGATGAACAGGGGTCCGCCAGCGTGCAGGCCCGTCTTCAACATGAGTAGAACCGGCCATCTGGTGCCGGGCACAGGGCAGCCGGGTTTCGGGTAATTATCGAATAACGAAACCGTTTGTCAGCGGCGTCTTATCCGTGTGTTCGACCACCAGGTCACTTACCCGCGCATGGGCTGGGCCGATCCGTATCTTCTCGATTACCTTAGCCACCGCACCGGCTTCGCCCTGCAGCAGAAACTGGACCCGACCATCGTCCAGGTTGCGCACGAAGCCGCCAAGGTTTTCAGCCTGTGCATGGCGCATCACGAAGTAACGGAAACCCACGCCCTGCACCCGACCTGACACAAAGCCGGTTACGCTACGAACCTGATCCATCTTGAACCTCGATGAAGGCTTTCAGTTGTGCAATGATAAGTGGCAGCTTCGGTTCGTCAATCTCGGTAAAAAAAGGTCCTGCCGGGGCAATTCGCATGGTCGGACCCTGCTCACAGCGGCCCAGGCATTCGCGCCGGACAATCGGAACCTCGAGACCCTCGTCAGCGATCATGGCCTCGATGCTCTGGATCAGGCCAAGGCTGCCACTCCCCACGCAAGAACGCTGGCCAGTGCCAAGACGCCGGTTGACGCAAACAATCAGTCGTACCGGTTTCGTCATGCTAGCCGGGATTCAACCTTGCCTCGATTGCCTGGCGCTCGCTATTCCAGAATTCGCCCCACCGCGCCAGTAACTGCAGGCCCCGGCGTTGCTGTACTTCGTCGCCGGCTTCGATCCCGACCCGGTAATTTTCAACACCCTTGATGAAATAACGTTCAAAGTTTTTCCCGAGGCGCAGGTCCAGATCATCGAGAAACTTGCGTTCGACCTGGAACGCCAGTTTCAAACCCTGGTCAAGCATCGCCAGTGCCTGCTCGAGTTCGGCCTGCTGCAGCGCAGAGGACTGCAACTGCCTGCCGCCCGCCTCAACCTGCTTAAGGGATTCAAGGAAATAGTATTTCTGGTCCTTCGCAACCTGTTCGTCGTCCGAAGACGAGCAGGCCACAAGATTGCAAAGCAGCAGGCAACCCAGCAGTATCCGGTGCAGTGCCGGGTTCATCTGTTTCCGGCGATACGCATCCGCAGCGCGTTTAACTTGATGAAGCCCTCGGCGTCTTTTTGATCGTAGGCGCCACGGTCGTCTTCGAAGGTTACGATCGCTTCATCAAACAGGCTGTTGGTTGCGGATTTACGACCGACCACGTTGACAGAACCCTTGAACAGCTTGACCCTGACTTCACCGTTTACCGTGTGCTGAGACGCATCAATCATCTGTTGCAGCATCTTGCGCTCCGGACTCCACCAGTAGCCGTTGTAAATCAGGTGGGCATACCTGGGCATTAGCTCATCCTTTAAATGCGCGACCTCGCGATCAAGCGTAATCGACTCGATTCCGCGGTGGGCCTTGAGCATGATACTGCCTCCGGGCGTTTCGTAGCAGCCGCGTGACTTCATGCCGACGTAACGGTTTTCGACGATATCCAGACGTCCGATACCATGTGCTCCACCCTCCCGGTTCAAACGGGTTAATGCCTGGGCAGGAGTTAAACGCTCCCCGTCAATCGACACGATATCACCATTTTCAAAACCCAGCTCCAGGTAGGTCGGTTTGTCCGGCGCGTTTTCCGGAGATACCGAACGTTGCCACATGTCATCCCGCGCCTCGTACCAGGGATCTTCCAGCTCTCCACCCTCGTAGGAAATATGCAGCAGGTTAGCATCCATTGAATACGGGGACCTGCCGCCCTGTTTCTTTTCGATTGCGATCCCCGCCGCATCGGCATAGGCCAGCAGGCTCTCGCGTGAATTCAAATCCCATTCACGCCAGGGTGCAATGACGCGAATATCGGGGCTGAGAGCATAGGCACCGAGCTCGAACCGGACCTGGTCATTACCCTTGCCGGTGGCGCCGTGCGACACCGCATCGGCACCGGTTTCGGCGGCAATCTCGACCAGGCGCTTGGCAATCAGCGGACGTGCAATCGAGGTACCCAGCAGGTACTCGCCTTCATAGACCGTGTTGGCGCGAAACATCGGGTAGACGAAATCACGCACGAATTCTTCCTGCAGATCTTCGATGTAGATTTCCTTGACCCCGTACTTTTCCGCCTTGATGCGCGCCGGCTCAAGCTCTTCACCCTGGCCGATATCCGCGGTGAAGGTAACGACCTCACACTCGTACTGGTCTTCCAGCCATTTAAGAATAACCGAGGTATCCAGGCCGCCCGAATAGGCCAGCACTACTTTGTTTACCGTTGTTTTGCTCATGTCTTTCCTGTTGCCGTCTGGCCGCGGATCCCGGGCCTCGAAAAAGGTGGGTATTGTCTTTAGAATTCGCACAAAAATCCAGCATAAGCGTATAATGCAAGCTTCGAAAATGGAGGGAAATCATGTCAGATCCTGGATTCAAAGTGCACGCGATGGAATTGGGCCCGATGGAAAATTTCGTTTACCTGGTCGAGGATGTTGCCAGCCGTCGATGTGCAGTGGTTGATCCCGCATGGGAAGTCGGCAAGATCGTCGCCAAGGCAAATCAGCATGATCTCAATATTACCGATATTTTGTTAACCCATAGCCACAATGATCACATCAATGGTATCGAGGAACTGCTCAATCACGCGAGTGCCGAGGTGCATTTGCTCAAGCCCGAGTACGAATTCTGGCAGCACGAACTGGACAAGCCCAGCCTGCACCATGGCGGCGACGAACTGACGCTGGGCGAAACCACGATCAAGATCCTGCATACACCGGGACATACGCCAGGCTCCGCCTGCTACCAGCTGGGCAATGAAATCATTACCGGCGACACGCTGTTTGTATTTGGCTGCGGCCGCTGTGACATGAGCGGTGGTAGCCCGGAAGACATGTTCATCACTCTCAAAAACATGAAGGAACGCCTGCCGCAGGATATGCTGATCCATCCTGGACATAATTACTCGGTATCCAAAACCTCGACCCTCGCCGACCAGCTCGAAGGCAATCCGTTCATGCACTATGAAGATGCGGAATCGTTCGTCCATTATCGCATGCAGGTGCATGACCGGACCCGAAATGAACCCTACGATGCGATCAGCAAACAGCAGTTAAAAATCGCCAATCTGCTATAACCGTGGCTTTGTCGTGAAAATCAAAAACATTATCGCCATCGTCGCGCTTGGGCTGCTCGTCGGTGCCTGTGCCAACAAGCAGGCACTTGTTATGGCCCCTGATACCGGGCCGGGTGATCAGTTGAAGCCGGAATATGTGATCGGTGACTGGTGTACCAATCGAGACCTTACTTCGCAAGCGAACAAGGATGCCGGGCATAGCGCACTTTCCAATCTATCCCCGCATTACTGGCGTTTCAGTAATGGAGGAAGCTGGCAGAATGCGGAATCAGGCTGGTTGTACCGTGATTACGGAAAATGGCAGCTTGAAAGTTTAAACACGATGATCCTGGCCAGGACGGAGGCCGATCCGCGTCGATACCAGGCCAATTTCAAGAACGAGGGAAAAGACCTTTACCTGACAGATGATGAAGACAAGTTTCTTGTCCTGTCGCGCTGTGAATAGGTTCATGAGGTTCGGACCGTCACCCGTCTATAATTCGAGCGGGCGCCTTTCTACCATCTCTGACTTAATCTGACTCAGATTACGCTCCAGACGCTCGATTATCGCTTCCGATTGCTCGGCGATCGCCTCCCGTATCATCCCGTGCAGCGCCTTAAAATGATCTTCACCAATCACTTCTCGTGCATCGCTTTCCAGCAATGCCTGAAATGCACCTACTACCTCGCTCGCAAGTGCCTTTGAATCGCTTCCCATGGCATTCCCCTATTTGGTATCAAACTATATTTCAGCCACTATTAGCGATGCCGAAGCTCGCAACATTGATCGGTGTCAACGTTATTAAATATATTGCGTACAGAATGAATATAAGCGATTTAATAGAGAATGCAGATGAACGACATTTTTAAGCTGGCTGACGATCTTGGTCCCTTAAAAGTAATCCATGTGCATGAGCCCGGTTCTGGCCTGAAAGGTGTACTGGTAGTCGATAATGTTGCCAGGGGGCCTTCGGTCGGTGGCGTGCGCATGGCGGTCGACGCTACCACCGAGGAATGCGCAAGACTGGCGCGCGCGATGACTTTTAAGAATGCCGCGGCAGATCTGCAGCACGGCGGTGGTAAAGCAGTCCTGGTCGGTGACCCGAAAATGCCACGGGTACAAAAAGAAATCCTGATTCGAGGATTCTGCTCTGCACTGCAAGAGGTGGAACAGTATATTTTTGCGCCCGACATGGGCACCGATGAAGAATGCATGGGCTGGGTCAAGGACGAAATCGGCCGCGTTGTCGGCTTGCCCCGTGAGCTTGGTGGTATCCCGCTCGATGAAATCGGGGCAACCGGTTTTGGGTTGAGTCACGCGGTCGACGTTGCACGGGAGTTCTGCGACTTCGACATCAAGGGGGCGCGCACTGTAGTGCAGGGTTTCGGCGCGGTCGGCAAACATGCGGCCAGATTTCTGTGCAAGCAAGGCGCGATCGTGGTCGCCGTTTCGGATACTGCTGGCACCATACACGATCCCGACGGCCTCGATGTTGACGCCCTCATCGATTTAAAGGCTGCTGGCCGCAGTGTTACCGAGCACGACGCGGGCGAGAAACTGGATGGCGATGCGATTATCGATATCGAATGCGAAATCTGGATTCCGGCGGCCCGGCCCGATGTCATTCACGAGGGCAATGTAGATCGGCTTAACGCCAGGATGATAGCTCAGGGTGCCAACATACCGATCACCTACGCGGCGGAAAAAATCCTGCATCAAAAGGGCGTCTTAAATATACCTGATTTCATTGCTAATGCAGGTGGCGTGATCTGTGCCGCGACCGAGTACCAGGGCGCCGGTGAAGCAGCAGCGTTCACCGCAATCGAGGAGAAACTGCGTCGTAATACGCGCGAGGTGCTGGAAACCGCAAACCGGGAACAGATCCTGCCGCGTGATGCGGCTTTAGCGATGGCACGCCGGCGAGTGGCGCAAGCAATGAGTTATCGCCGCTGGCATATATTTTAAAGAGACCAGAAACCATGTTCCGTATTCGATTTCATGGTCGCGGTGGGCAGGGAATGAAGACTGCAAGCCGAATTCTCGGCACTGCATTCTTCAGCGCTGGTTACGAAGTGCAAGATGCACCACGCTATGGCGCGGAAAGACGTGGCGCCCCGATTTTTGCCTATGTGCGGGCCGCTAAAACCACCATCAACGAGCGCGGCATAATCGGCCATCCGGACCTGGTGATCGTTGCCGATGACACCTTGGTCGGCATGCCCGCAGCCGGGGTCACCCAGGGCATGGACAGACATACCGTACTCTTGATTAATACCCGTGAAAGTGTCGAAACCTGGCAGCAAAGGTTAAATACCGATGCCCGGATCTTGATTCTCACGGCACAGGAAGAAGTCGAGGATCGTGCCGCACTGCCCTACATCGGTAGCCGCTGTGCCGCCGCGGCCGCTGCTCTGACAAATGCCGTACCTTGTAAAATCCTGCTGGCAGCGATCGCTGAAGAACTTGGTCACCTGAATCAGGATGTCATCGACCAGAATCTCGATATCGCTGGCAGGGTTTTTGATGAAATGACCTGCCATGCGGGTCTCGTCGAACAAAGCGGCCTGCCATCGGCCAAGGATTTCGTCAAACCTGACTGGATCGACTTTCCTTTTGAAAATGCCGAGATTTCTAATCTTGCCATACATGCTGGCGCAACCAGCGTCCAGGTTCGGACCGGCCTGTGGCGAACCATGCGGCCGGTTATTAATTACCCAAAATGCAACGGTTGTGCGTGGATTTGCAGCACTTACTGTCCTGATGGTGCGATTAATGTGCGCACGGACGGTTACCCCGAAATCGATTATGACCATTGCAAGGGCTGCCTTGTTTGCGTCGCACAATGTCCGCCTCATGCGATCGAATCGATAGCAGAACACGTTGCGCGCGAGCAGGAAAACGGAGCGACAACATGACACGTAAACTGTTAACCGGTAACAGCGCCGCGGCCTGGGGAGCTCGACTCGCACAGGTCGATTACATCCCGGCATTCCCGATTACACCACAGACCGAAATTATCGAGGATCTGGCCGCTTGGATAGATCGGGGTGAACTGGATGCCAGGCTGGTAACACTTGAATCCGAGCATTCGATGATTACTGCGGCTGGCAGCGCGGCATCGACGGGGGTGCGCGCATTTACCGCGACGTCTAGCCAGGGATTACTCTACGGCATGGAGATGGTGTATACCGTCGCGGGCTGGCGTACCCCGTTTGTCATGGTCAATGTCTCTCGCGGACTGGCATCTCCGATTACGCTCGAATCAGACCATAATGACATTATGGCTGCCCGCGATAGCGGCTTTCTGCAGATACATTGCGCCACTTGCCAGGAAATTGTCGATAGTATCCTGATTGCTTACCGCCTGGCCGAACATCCGGACGTGCGCATGCCCGCGATCGTCAATCTTGACGGCTTCTATCTTTCCTTTACGCGTGAACCGGTCGATCTGGCCGATGCGTCGAAGGCGAAGTCATTCGTTGGGGAATACGATCCGGAAAACTTGCAATTCAAAGGGAAGTCACCGTTGAGCCAGGCCATGGCCGTGCTCGGTGGTGGACCCTATTCATATTTTCGCTACGAAGCCCACCTGGCGGTGCAACAGGCCCTGACAGTTTACGACGAGATTGCGGACGAATTCGCCGAAGTTTTTGGACGGCGTCACGACATACTCGACTGCTACCGGATGGACGACGCCGAATATGCGTTTGTTTTGGTGGGATCATTCTCGACCAAGGCACGCGATGCAGTTGACAGCCTGCGCGGCGCTGGATGGAAGATCGGCTTGCTGCGTCCGCGACTGTTTCGTCCGTTCCCGCAATTGCAGATCAGGCAACAGTTACAGGGCTGTCTTGCCGTGGCCATCATCGATCAAAATATATCGATGGGTATGGGAGGTGTACTACACAGTGAATTCGCGACCGCGCTTTACGGTACCAGGAATGCACCCCTGCTGGCGAGCTACATTGGCGGACTCGGCGGTCGCGATATCAGCCAACAGGAGTTCTTTGCAATCGCAGATGAGTTGCGGAAATCAGATCAGCGCGGTGAATCTCCGCCTCCACGCCTGCTTTATACCGCGAACGAGATGACCGAAATGCGCAAATTGCAGGCGATTGCGAAGGCGGAACACGCGGAAATTCATCAAACCTGAGAGTGTTGTTATGATCAAGCAATCACCCGTTCACTTCCACCGCATGAAGGATATGCCCTCCACCCATCTGCTCGGGACCGGCACCCCGATGTGCGCAGGTTGTGGCGGCCTCGAAACCCTGCACACGATGTACGATATTCTTGGTCACAACACGGTATTCGTCAACGCGGCTGGTTGCATGACACTATTGTCGGTATACCCCTTTACACCGTTTCGCGGAGGCTGGCTTTACACTTCGATGGCATCAGCGCCGGCCGGTGCCCAGGGCGTCCGTGATGCGTTCGATATCCTGATGCAAAAGAACAAGTTGTCCGCGGACGAAAATGTCGAAGTGGTTGTAGTCACCGGCGATGGTACTGCTTATGGAATGGGAATGTCTGCCACCTCCGGCGCGATGGACCGCAATCTCGATTTCATCTACCTGTGTTACGATAATGAAGGCTATGGTAACACCGGTCAGCAATACTCCGCCGCCACCCCGCACGCCGCACTGACCTCGACCAGCAAAGGATCTCATGGCTACCCCGGCTACAAGAAAGACCTGTTCGCTATCTGGGCAGCTCATAATCCAGCCTATGTCGCCACGGTCATCGGCGCCGAACCGCTCGACCTGGCGAAAAAAATAGAACGGCTCCAAACCATGTCGGGTCCACGAATGTTGATCTCGCTGGCACCCTGCCCTACCGGTTGGGACTACGATCCCGAACTCAGCGTGGAAATCGGGCGACTCGCAGTACAGACCGGCATCTGGCCGCTAAAGGAATATATCGATGGCAAAGTGCGACATACCAAGATTCCGAAACAACGCAAATCCGTCGATGAATACCTTAAACTACAGGGACGCTTTCGACACCTGTTTGAACCAAAGCGAGACGAACCGGGCATCGCGGAAATCCAGGCGCGCGTTGATGATTACTGGGTTCGTGTAGAGAGTAAATGAATGCAATCGCTAAAAGCTACTTTCACCGTGGTGGCGAGCATCCATTGCTCGGGACGACAATCGCCGAGCATTTCCTGTCTATCGTAGGGCGCTTTTCCGACCGGGAAGCGGTAGTCTCTTTACCACAGCAACGTCGCCTGAATTACCGGGAGCTCAGCGAAGCCGTCGACCGGCTGGCGCGTGGAATGGCAAGTCTCGGCTTCGGCCGGGGGGATCGCATCGGCCTCTGGTCAACGAATAATATCGAGTGGCTGCTGGTACAAATGGCAACGGCACGTATTGGTGTTATCCTGGTCAATATCAATCCTGCCTATCGATTACAGGAATTAAGCTATGTACTGCAACAATCAAAGCTGCAGGGGTTATTTGTTATCCCTAGCTTCCGCAGTAGTGACTATGTCGCGATGCTACTGGAACTTATCCCCGAAATAAGGAATGCCGGGCCAGAAATCGACTCAAAGACCTTTCCGAATCTTTCACGTGTGTTCCTGTTTGATCCCGCCAATGCCGAAAATACGGAATCGCCCGCGCCCGGATTTACCCCGTGGCAGGACCTGATCCTGGCCGCTGAAACATTCTCCGAGGAGAAATTACAGCAGCTGAGTGCAGCGCTGGATCGGGATGACGTCATCAATATCCAGTACACCTCCGGCACCACCGGCTTCCCCAAGGCGGTAATGCTGACGCATCACAATATTCTCAATAACGCCTGGTTCAGCGCCCAATCGATGTATCTCGATGAACGCGATCGGCTTGTTGTTCCAGTACCTTTCTACCACTGCTTTGGTATGGTACTCGCAAACTTGCTGTGTTTTTCAGTTGGCGCCTGTGTGGTTATCGGTAGTGAGCATTTCGACGCGAAACGGGTACTTGAGGCAATTACTTCTGAACGTTGCAGCGCAATCCATGGTGTACCGACCATGTTTATCGAAATACTCGAACACCCTGAATTCGAAAGATTCGATCTCTCCAGCTTACGCACCGGAATCATAGCGGGAGCGCCCTGCCCGCCCGAACTGATGACCCGCGTGATCGAGGAGATGCACTGCAGTGGGATCCTGATCGGTTACGGTGAAACCGAGGCATCACCCCTGACCCACCTGACCACGGGCGACGACAGTTTTGAGCGGCGTATCGAAACTGTCGGGCATAACCTGCCCCACCAGGAAGTCAAGGTCGTCGATACCAAGACCGGTGCTACCGTAGCGCTGGGTGAGATCGGCGAGATCTGTTTTCGCGGATACCACGTCATGCGCGGCTATTACGATGAACCGGATAAAACGGCTCAAGCCATCGATCCGGCGGGCTGGTTATACTCCGGTGACCTTGGCACCATGGACGTAGACGGATACATTCGCATTACCGGGCGTCGCAAGGAGATGATCATCCGTGGTGGTGAGAATATTTACCCGCGAGAAATTGAAGACTTTTTGTTCAGCCACCCGAAAATTGCCGAAGTTGCGGTATTCGGAGTACCCGACGAACGTCTCGGAGAGCAGGTCGCAGCCTGGGTCCAAATGCATTCGGGGCAAAACGCCACCGAGGACGAGATACGCGCTTTCTGTAAAGATAGAATCGCGCATTTCAAGATTCCAGAATACATCCGTTTTGTTGATGAATTTCCAATGACAGTAACCGGGAAACTGCAAAAATTCAAAATGCGCGAAACCATGCAAAGTTTCCTGCAGCAGGAAACAGCTGTCGAGGGCTAGCCGGATCAGCTGCTTGCAGTAGTCGATTTAGCCAACGACTTTGATACTGGTCAGTTTGTTAGAATTGTTTTTTGCCATTATGCCTTTATCAATTAAAAAGGGGGGTTATATTCAATGCCTGCGCAAATATTGAAGCAAAAGCTCGACGACAACAAAATTAAATATATCAGTATTAACCACTCTCCTGCTTATACAGCGCGCGAAACGGCAGCTTCAACTTTTATACCCAGGCGCGAGTTTGCCAAAACGATCATCGTCGACCTCGATGGTGAAAAAGTCATGGCTGTGGTTTCGGCATCGCGTCACGTCGATATTGCCGCACTCAGGAGCCTTGCGGGAGCAAACATGGCCCGACTGGCCACCGAGGATGAATTCAGATCACTTTTCCCGGATTGCGAGGTGGGTGCCATGCCACCGTTTGGATCACTTTACGATGTGCGGGTATTTGTCGATGAAATGGTGACCGAGGTCGACGACCTCTGTTTCAATGCGGGTTCACATGAACAGATATTGCGCATGGACTGTGGCGACTACCTGAAACTGGAGCAACCTGTCGTCGGTTCGATTGCGATCAAGGAATAGCGACACCAGTGTAAACATGGATCGAGCAGACCGACCGGTTATGGCAAATTCGGCGCTAATCCAGGCTGCCAAAAACACGCCGCAATAGCTCGGTGGTACGTGCCGCGGGATTGGCGCGAATCCTGCCTTCTTCGTCCGCAATTAACACAAAAAGCCCCGCTATCGCCCGGTCGGTCGCATAAGACTCAAGATCAGGATCCACATCGTCCACCAGTGGCAACTGGTTATACTTGTTAACGATATCGCCGTAGTATCGAGTTGCCTTGGTCTGCTGCAGCGTGTCACTGACAATCGGTAGAAATTGCCGGCGCAGCTCACCACCCGTGGTCCGTACCAGGTACTGTGTTGCCGCGTCATCCGCACCGTTTAATATCTCGAAGGCATCTTGAATGGTCATCGAAGTTATCGCTTTTATAAATATCGGCTTGGCTTTGGTCGCGGCTTTTTCCGCACCACGGTTGAGCTGCTTGACAAATCGATCGACATCATTGCCCAGGCCGATTTTTCGCAGAGCCTCTTCCACCTTGCTGACTTCGGGGGGAAACTCGATTTTTAGCCGCGGATTGCCATAATAACCGTCTCTGGCCGATGCAATAAGAGCGCCCTTCGAAATTCCCTGTGAAAGCGAATCCTTGAGCGCAGCCGCGACCTCGGTTTTCGTCAGCGGCACGTCTTCGGTGCTATCGGTAATGATTTCATAAGCCTGCCGCAAGTCCTTTTCCGAGCAACCCGCTAGCGCCAGCACTGTGAACACAACCGCAACCAGACTTGTTATATTTTTCATAGGTACTCTATCAGCTCACCGAGTTCTTCAACCCGGATATCGGTAAATTCAGACCAGTCTACATCGCCGCGGGTATCCAGGTGTACCGTCGCCACACCCGCGCCCTTGCCAGCTTCAAGATCATACAGATAATCGCCGACCATTACAGTATCGTCCGCTTCGGCCTGCCACAGATCCAGCAATTGCCTGACGCCATCCGGTGACGGTTTCGGCATGCAGGCGTCGCGATCCAGAATGTGATGCAGCGGAAAAAAGTGATCGATCTTACAGGCCTGCAAGGTCTGCTTGACGACCGGCATGGTATTGCGCGTCAGGATTGCCAGCTGGCGACCATTATCATGCAATTTCTCCAGCAAATCACTGGCGCCCTGCATCACGGAGGCCTTACCCGCATAATAGAACTCGAGCTCGTTCAGGGAATCCCATAACGGTTCAGCCTCGCCTTCCGGCATGGCATGCAGGGCTTCTAGGATCGGTGTCTCCGGTGCCAGTCCCAGTTCGCGGCGTATGTGGTCAAAATCGTGCGCGCTCACGGTCAGGGTACCGTCCAGGTCAAAGATCCAGTGACCACGATGTTTGAGCAGATCAGGTTGCTGCATAAGGGCATCCATTATCGTTGGGAATTACCGGATTTCAAGGTAGTATCACGGTTCAACAATTTATCAAAAAGGAGTCGAATATGACAATCCAGGTGGGCGACAGATTACCCGCGGTCGATGTACAGCACAAGACCGACAGCGGCATCGAAACAATTAACACCGGCGAGCTGTGCGCCGGTAAAAAAGTGGTTCTGTTCGCACTTCCCGGCGCATACACACCAACCTGCTCGGCATCCCATCTGCCGGGTTACGTCGTCGCCTCGGATGAGCTGTTTGCTAAGGGCGTCGACCTGATTGTGTGTCTCTCGGTCAATGACGCCTTTGTCATGGATGCCTGGGGCAGAGAACATAATGCCGATGACTGCGTCATGATGCTGGCAGACGGCAGTGCCCATTTTACACGCGCCGTGGGCCTCGAACTCGACCTCGATGCAGCAGGTATGGGACTCCGTTCACAGCGCTACGCAATGGTAGTCAACGACAACGTGGTTGAAGTGTTGAACGTGGAAGCACCCAAGCAATTCGAAATCAGTGATGCGCAGACTATTCTGAGCTGTCTTTAAAAGTCATGCAGCATGCCTGATCCTAAAGGACCCAGTGAATTCGTCGACGCCGCCTATCATCTGGATGACGAGGCCAGTATGGTCGAGTTCTACCGGAAATGGGCCGCCGACTATGATCACCAGATGCTCGATGAGCTCGGCTACACATCGCCAACGAAAATTGCCCGGCAACTGTGCGATAACCTGCCCGATACCGATTCGGAAGTATTCGATGTCGGTTGCGGCACCGGCTTAACCTGTGTGTATCTGGCAGAAAAAGGATATACCAACCTTGATGGCATCGATCTCTCGCCCGACATGGTGCGTGTCGCCGGTGAACGCGGCATCTACCGTGAGCTGCTGGTTGGTGATATCAACCACAAGTTGGAACGCGATGACGCGAGCTATGACGCGGTCATTTCATCGGGGACCTTTACCCATGGTCACGTGGGTCCGGAACCCCTCGACGAAATATTTCGAATATTGAAACCAGGCGGCATTCTGGCCTGCACGATCCACCAGGATCTCTGGGAGTCGATGGGATTCGAATCGAAACTGGAGTCCCTGGTGGCTGCAGGTACCGCGCACCAGGTCAGTTGTGAAATAGGCAGTTACTACAAAGATCGCGAATCCGAAGGCTGGTTCTGTGTTTATCGAAAATTGCCTAGCTGACGTCCCGGGCCTTGATGAAATGTTCGAGTAACGTGGTCATATAGCATCCGGACGGTAGATCCGCCTGTAATAGCAGCGATCGGTTCCCGGCATCGTAGTCATAACTGAAGTTATCGACCACGGCACGCAAGGCGCGCATCTGTAATTTCGCGCCCTGCTGATCGAGACAGCTCGTGATTTCTTCACATTCAGCATAAACCCGTGCCTCGATCGAACGGGGTTCTCCGCTCAACAGGTTTTGGCCAGTGCCGTAAAGGCTTCCGGTACACGCAATATCCAGCAGCCGGTATCTATCGAACAGTGTATCATCGAGCGTATCAGTGAATATCGAGTGCGTTCCGCGCAACATGAATACATCTCCGTTCAACGGCAGATCCCAATGCCCGAGGTGAATACGCTGGGCCAGAACCCGGTTAAACAGGTAACTGCGCAATGCCGATATCAGCAGGCTCCTGCGGGACCGTTTTAGCCTGCGGCGAGGTAATTCGTTGAGCGCCAGTTTGACGTTGTCCTGCCGGCGACCAAATCGCTGTGTCCCAAAATAGTTTGCAAATCCCCGCCCGGCGATTGCGTCAAGTTGTTCACGGGCTGGTTCAGAAAAGTCGACGACGTCGTGTAATCGTACCTTGAAAGCGTTGTAGCTGTGGCTTCCCGGGCGCAGTTTGCGGGTGTGTCGGGCCTGTTTTAAAACCTGGTATCCGCTACCTTCAATCAACCCGCATGCCGGACTTTTACCCGGCAAATGCAAGCTTAGCCATTGACGGGTGAGCGCGTGCTTATCCTTGAGTCCACTGTATCCGATTAATTTTGGATCGAGCGAGTAATCCCTCGCGATACAGTCAATCAGTTCCCGCGTGCTAAGTCCACTCTTTTCAACCAGCAGGAAGAGGTGCTCACCCTCTCCTGCGGGTTCGAATCCGAGTTCCTCGCTTACCTCGAAGTCACCGGGCCTGGATTTGAAAACAGCGCTTGCAACCACCGGGCCATAGGGAAATACCGGCTCATGCATCATCAAGGTCGAGCTTTTTCGGCAACCTGGTTGCGAAGGTAATTGATATTGATCCGGCCTGCATCAACCACGAGACCCCGATCGATCGCTTGTTTTGCAAGCTTGAGTAGTGACCTCGCATCGGGCAATAATCCGCTATCAACTGGAAACACGACACTATCGCGTAACGCGTCGAGCCAGCCATGTCCACCACCGAATTCGATTGCCGAATCGATTACAACCTCGCTTAAGCTGCTTAACCGCTCCGTTCCAACGAGCTCGGCACAACCGTCCCCGCCTCGATGATAAACAGCCCAGTATAACTCCTGCATCCGCGCGTCCAGCGCTACCAGCGTACTATCGTAGTCGGTTCGATCCAGGCAAACCTGCGCCAGAACCGCCAGTGTTGAAACGGGTACCAGCGGTATGTTTAACGCGAGCGCAATTCCCTGGGCCTGAGCGGCGGCAATACGAATACCGGTAAACGCGCCCGGGCCATTACTGAAAGCACAATGCGAAAGCATCGACTTTTGCAGGTCAGACGTGGTGATCACCCGGTCCATCATTTCGGGTAACAGCCGCATGTGCCGGCGCGGAGCAATTTCAAATTCGTGAAAAATCACGCCATCGTCGCGTAACAACGCGGCGGAGCAGGCCTCGGTGGAAGTATCGATGGCGAGAATATTCACGCCGGTATGATAGGGGAAATCCCCTGATTTTGGCTAGCAGCCCTTTCCGGCCGTACGGTTCAATTCAGTTGCTTGATAACCTGTCCGGCATCCTTGCGCAGCGGATGATTTGGGTTTTCGTCGATGAATTGCCGCATGATAGCCCGGGACTTTTGTTTCTGACCCAGGCCGGCCAGGCTGATACCCTTACCAAACAGGGCATTCGGGCGCATGGCGCTTTGTCGATAGGTGCTGAGAAAACCGTCAAACAGTTCCACGGCCGATTCCAGTTCACCTTCGTCCATCATATTCTGCGCCTGGCTGAAATCTTCCAGTTCCGCCTGAAAACGCTCGTCCTGGGTTAAATCAGCTTTCCAATAGGGTTTCAATAGCGTATCGGTCGATTCTGCACCCCGAATTCCCGCGACGTAGGTCTGGGTCGATTTGGCAGACTGCTTTTGAGTTGGATTATATGACTTCAGATGGGTCCATACCGATTTAAACAAACCCTTGAACACGCTATGGGAGCTGGTTTCGTTAATCGTAGTCGCCGCCTGGGCGATAGTTGGCAGGTTGAAAGCAAAAACGCCAACAAACAATAATATAGTCACAATTTTCTTCACAATTTTAGTTCCTATTGGCTCAGAAGTTTACTAAACGCATCATACTCTTTTTTCAGATCTGCGTTCAACTGAATCGCCCTCTCGTAACTGGTTTTCGCCTGCTTTAAATCGCCAGCCTTGTACTGCGCCATTGCCAGGTTGATCCAGATACCACCATCGTCACTGTCCAGTTCAGCCGCCCGCGAATAATTCTCAATCGCCTTGTCATACGCCTGCTGCAGGAAGTACAGGTTACCCTGGTTGGTCTTCACCGCACTATTGTCCGGTGCAAGCTCATCCAGCGCTTCAAACGCTATCTCTGCATCTTTATATAGACCATAACGGGCATAAAGAATAGCGATCTGCAAGCGCGCCTTAATATTACTGGGGTCATTGGCCACCATGGTTTTGTAAGGCAATACCAGGCGATCGATGCTTTTTATCAATAATTCGTTTCGCGCCTGTTTTACCAGGGTTTCGGTACGCCTCTTTTCGGGCATTTTGATCGAATAGCTGGCCTTGCGCAGGGTTACCGGTTTATATTCCTGCCAGGCTTGTTCCAGATCAATGATACTGAGCTCACCCGCTGCCAGCGCCGCCTGGTATTTGTTCGCGCCCTCAGCCCAGGCCTCGATGAAATTGGTATTGATCATGGTCGCTTCCAGCGGTATCCACACCCTGTCATCCTTGAAAGCAATTAAACTGCTATCCTGGCTGATTAAACCTGAGTCGCTCGCGGCAATGCCGGTATCAAACATCAGGAATAAATGCCCGGGTATCTCGATCAATGCGGTTTTAACGCCGAGGTTTTCAAGGCCTGCGGAGAGCAATACCGATAAATCATCACAATCGCCGCTCTTCAGGTGCAGGGTTTCGCGCGGAAATTGCACATAGTCAATTTGATCGTCGCGTAAATCGGCAAAAGGGGTATTGGGATCGATAATGTAACTGGTTCCTGCCGCCGTCAGGCTGCTAAAAAACGCCATCGCCGAGACCAGTTTGTTGTTTAGTGGACCCGGATCTGGTTCAAAGGCATTTGCTACCTGGCGTACATAATTTCTAAGAGTGTCATCCTTTGGCGTTACGAATGAACCAACCATAGCCGGATCACCCCAGATAATCGCATTCTTTCCATATATCGTCATCGGCTGAGTCAGCGATATCTCGTCTTTCTGACCATCTTGCGAGTAAACAAGTTTGACTTCCACCTGAACACCGGTGTCTTCGTCCACTTCAAGGATCTTATTGTTGAAGGTCGCTTTGATCGGGATCTCCTGGATTTCGTTTCCCTTGATCGTCGCAATATCGACTGAAGATGGGAAATCCATAAACTCCTTTATCTCAAACGATAATTTCAGGTTTTTATAGTCGGTAGCTCCAGCATTTTTCAGTTTCACGCTGCCGATTGGCTGATCCTGGTATTTTTTATAGGCAGCCGAGAACAACCTTTGCAGATTCAAATCCGACAACAATAGCTGGGGTGCATTGTTGGCGAATTCGAGTGACTTCTTGCGTTCGGCAAAAGCCACGTTCAGGATCGCTCGATTTTCTACTGACGGATCCAGTGCGACCGCTTTTTCGAAGGCCATGACCGCCTCATCAAACAAGCGCCGTTTACGATAGAGATTGCCCAGGGCAGCATGGGGTTCTGCCCACGACGACCGCATGACCGCAGCCTTTTCAAGATGTTCGCGCGATGCATCGAACAAGTTGGCATCCTGATAAACTCGACCGATGCGATATTGAAGTTCAGGTGATGCCGGATCGAGGTTGATCGCCGTTTTCAGAAATTCAATAGCCGAAACGATCTTGCCCTGTTGATTGGCGATATCAGCCTGCAGCATCAGTACATCAATGTCCTCGGGCGACATACGCGCAACGGCTTCAGCATGGATCCTAGCGGTTCGATAATTGCGAGTCGCAAACAGTCCCTGCGCATATAACTTCTGTGCCAACAACGAATTGGGTTGCAGCACTACTGCTTTATTGAGGTAGACGTTGGCGTCCGGGTATTGCTGGCGTTCAAGTTCTATTTTGCCAGCAAGCAGGTATAACTCGAAGGCTTCGGGATTATGCCCGATGCCCTTAGCGAGAGCCTTTACTGCCTTCGGGAGCTGATTGATTTCTGAATAAGACCGTGCAAGCGATACCCAGACATCTGTGAGATCTGGCTTGTCATTACCAGCACGGGTTAAGCGTAATATCGCCTCCTTGTGATTACCCTGTTTTGCCGCAATTTTACCCAGCAGATAATGACCATCGCCTTTGGTATCCTGCTTCCCAGACAGTTTCAGTGCAATCGCCTTGGCCTCCTGATCACGATCCAGCTTGAGTAAAGCGTTCGCCTTGCCGACAGCCGCCTGGCCAGATTTGGGTTGTACGCTGAGTATCGCCTCATATTGGGTAAGGGAATCCTCATAGCTGCCAAGGTTGTAAAAATCCATTGCAATTCTGAGTCGTATTTCATGCTCATCCGGATTGGTTCTAACAATGGTCTGATAAGCCGTTCGGCCCTTGTCGGCCAAACCCGCGTCGATATAGGCTCGACCCAGCAAATACCGCAGCTCGACATTTCCCGGATGTAACGCCAGGCCATCTTCGGCACAGCCGACAGCGCCTATCGCATCAGCGAGTTCAAGGCTTATCCGGGTGCAAATCATATAGGGTTCCACATCGGGTGGGTTTCGTTCCAACAGAGCTTCGATTAATTCGCGGGCATCGAGGTACTGCTCGAGATTGTATAAGGCCAGTACCTGATAACGAATCGCCTTGTCGCGGTAGGATTCAACTGCTTCCAGTTGCTTGAACTCGGTAATCGCCCGCGTATAGTCCTTTATCTGGTAAAGGCTCAAACCAAGTATGTTTCGCGCATCGGCATTGTCTGGTGCAATTGTCAACAAACGATCCGCGAGTCTGACAACTTCGTCAAAATTACCTGCAAGGTAAAGCGAGGCAATTCTCTGGAATGAATTTTCCTTGGGTGCCGATGGCGATGCCCTAATTTCATGCGCACTCACTGACACAACCCTGAACCAGCTATAACTTCCTGCCGAGCTAACCCAAAGTGTTTGATTTAGATCGTAACTATTTGAAATCGCCTCAAATGGCCCTTTGCTATCCTTAGCACCCTGGATTTCATACCAGGCAATAAGCGGTGATTTACTGCTACTCCATTTAAGCTTGATCAACGTATTATCTGCCGAGATCCTTAATCCAAAGGCAGCATCGGGATATTCGAGTAAATCGAAGCGAGTGTTCGTTTGTAATTCGGAATCGTATACGTAGACACTGTTTTTGGCACCCGAATCCACCGATACCGAAGTTGCCTGCTTAAAATACGCCGCGGTTCCATTTTCACCTCCGGCACCAAATACCTGGTAAGGCTTCAATTCTTTGTAAACGATCACCGAGAAATCATTGAATTCGGTACTGGCGAGCGCATAGAGTCTATCCTGCTTGTCAATATCCAGTCCGTAAAACTTGTTTATCTTGTGGATCGGTCCACTATCGATATCGATCGTCGCGATCTTTCTTCGATCCTTACTGATCACATAGATTTTGCCCAGGGTACCGCCATCGGCAACATAAAGATTTTGCTTACTATCGACTACGATCGGTCCGATTTCGATGAAAAGACTCTCTTCACCTTGACGGGATTTGATTTCTTCGAGAAATTTTCCATCGGCAGCAAATACCTGCACCCGATTGTTACCCCTGTCGGCAACGTAATATAAACCGCCATGTATGAAAACATGACTTGGTTGCTTAAAATCTCCAGCCGCTGATCCACGCCGTCCAATCGAAAATACATGTTTGCCGTCGTGATAAAAGGCATGCAAATAATCCCTGTCGAGTACCGCGACTGTTTGATCACCAACATCGATTGAAGAAGGTTTCTTGGCTAATTCGGCAAACCTGCCCAGTTCCGTGCCATCGGATCCTAAAATAACGATACCCTGGTTATTTGGCTTGATGCACAGGATTTTGTCGTCGATAAAAGCCTTGACCACCGCACACGATGCCTGAGTCCTGGCACCAATCTTTATCCTGTCCCTGGCAAGCGGGGCCTTGAAACGGGTTTGATCCAGCTGATATACCTCAACTTTGTTATTTATTTTGTCGAGTACCGCGAGTTGTCCAAGCGCATTGACAGATAGATAGCTGATATCACGGTATTGCCTACGTTCTTGACCGAATACTCCAAATACGTCCAGCATCTTTTTTTTGCGCCAGTCAAAAATCGATATTCGATTGCTTACCCGGTCGCCGAGATACAGATTTCCATTCAGGTCCGTAGTCATCGCGCTTATTTCTGGAACATTGCCGAAAAGTTCTTTTAGCTCGCTGAACTTGATCCGCGATATCAGCTTTCCATACAAATCGAATATAGACAGGCGATCCGTGCCTTCGAGGACGTATACGTTTTCCTCGGCGTCGATGCTGACGTGGGTTGGTTTTAGTAGCTCGCCAACGCTGGAATCATGCTTGCCAAAACTATGCAAGTACAGACCCTGATCGTTAAATACGCTGATTTGCCTGTTTTTTACATCACCGACATAAATATTCCTATTGATCGATGCGGTGATCGGCCCGGGAGCTTTGAGTTCACCCGGACTGCTACCGGACCGGGAGAACCGGGTGATCAGTCTCAAGTCCGAATTGAGAATAGCAACCTGACTCGAGCCTTCGTTAACGACGACAAGGTTACCATCAGGCAATACTCCTATTCCGCCTAGATCGAAATCTGAAAATGCCGAGGGTACTAAACCGTTAGCTTCAATCTTGCCGTCGGCAATCTTTAAAATGGTTCCGTTTTCCTGGCTGGTTAGGTAAACGATACCATCATCGGTGAGTTTTAGTCCTGAGGCATTTTTCAATGCCTGGATATGCTCCTTCGCCTCGATGAAATGCAAGATTTCAAACGCCTGGGCCTGGCCTACCAGAATGGACAGGAAAACCGCGTAAACAATACCCAAAACTCGGGGTGGTACTTTCATGATTGTGCTCTTCGTTGCTACAGATGTTCTCGTTTTTTAAATATTATACTATTTCGAGAAACTCACTAACTGGCTATTCCTCTCTTACTATTTTTAACAAAATCGACGAATTCTTTAACCTCTGGGTACTGATCACATAGAGGCTGCAAATTCTCAAATGCCTGCTGCTTAGATCCTTTAGATTTTAACAGTTCACGAAATGATTTATGCAAGGCGCGTATTAAATTCTCGGAAAAACCTTTTCTTTTTAGTCCCTCTTTGTTAATTCCGACAACCCTGGCACGATTTCCGGCCGCGGTAGAAAAAGGTGGGATATCCTGGGTAACAACCGAGCCAAGGCCACAAAAAGCCTTGCTTCCGATCCGGGTAAACTGGTGCACCGAGGTAAATCCCCCCAGAGTCGCATAGTCTCCTACCTCAACATGCCCGGACAGCGAGGCAGCGTTGGCAAAAACAGTGTGGTCACCAACGACGCAATCATGCGCAACATGGCTATAGGCCATAAAAAGGTTATCGCTACCGATCAATGTTACCCCGTTACCTTCATCGGTGCCGCGGTTGAGAGTCACGAATTCGCGGATTACGTTACGATCGCCAAGTTCCAGCCTGGTTTGTTCACCCTGATATTTTTTATCCTGCGGCGCTTCCCCAACCGACGAAAACTGGAAAATACGGTTATCCCGTCCTATGTTGCTCGGGCCCATAATTACAACGTGGGGGCCGATTACGGTTCCCGATGCAATCTCCACGTCCGCTCCGACTATACTATAGGCGCCAATTTCAACGTCCTGCGCAATGCGTGCGCTGGCGTCGACAATAGCGGTTTCGTGGATCATGGATTACGGTCCTGGGCAGAACACATCATTTCAGCCTCGGCAACGACCTCCCCGTTTACGCTTGCATGGCACTGATACATGCCGATACCTCGCATATTGCGACTTAGAGAAATACTCAATACCAGTTGATCACCCGGAACGACCTGACCTCTGAATCGAGCCTTGTCAATGCCGACAAGCATGTAAAGCTTGGATTTATGCGCGTCCCCCATCGACGAAAAAGCGAGCAACCCGGTTGCCTGTGCCATCGCTTCGAGTATCAAGACTCCAGGCATAATAGGATGGCCCGGAAAATGCCCCTGGAAAAAGGGTTCGTTGATCGTAACATTCTTGATCGCCGTCAAACTTTTCCCCTGCTTGAATTCGCTAACCCGGTCCACCAATAAGAACGGATAACGATGCGGCAACAATTCCATCACCTTGTGAATATCAAATTCCAAATCAGTTCCTCAGTTAATCCAGCCTGCCCTTAAGTTACTTGCCTGTTTTATCAAGCCTGGTCACGGTTTGCGCCAGTTTTTCCAGCGATTTGTAGCGCGCGTTGCAACGGTGCCAAAGGCTATTTTCCAGTAACGGTGTACCCGATGAGTAAACGCCTGGTTCACGGATATCTTTTGTCACCAGAGACATCGCGGTGATCGTCACATTATCCGCCACGCTGAGGTGCCCCAACACGACCGCGGCTCCTGAAATCTTACAGTGGCTGCCAATAATTGCACTGCCGGCAATTCCGACGCAGGCTGCAATCGCAGTATGTGCGCCGATATGCACGTTATGGGCTACCTGGATCTGGTTATCGAGCTTGCACCCATGCTCGATAATCGTATCGTCCAATGCACCTCGATCAACGGTTGTGTTGGCACCTATTTCGACATCACCCCCGATATAAACGCTCCCGAGTTGCGGTATCTTTTCCCATCGCTGCTCATGCATCACCAGCCCAAAGCCATCAGAACCAATTACTACCCCTGGGTGCAATATGCAACGATCTCCCAGGGTTACCGATCGACCCAACGTAACACGACTATGCAAAAGGCACTGGTTCCCGACAACCACTCCAGCTTCAATTATTGAACCGGCCCCGATCGAGGTTCCTGCGCCCACCTCAACATCATCCTCGATTACAACCTGGGCACCGATTTTTACCCCACTGCCCAGGCTGGCGCTATCGGCTATTAATGCGCTCGGATGAATATTGTTGGTAGCGTCATGTGTCGATTCGATCTCAAGCGCCTTTATCGCCTGTACAAAGCTGTATTGAGGATTCTCGGAAAGCAACAACGACTTGCTTTCAAGCTTCGCTGCGAGTGCTGCCGGCAGAATAACAACGCTGCAGTGACTGGTGCTGATTTCATCCAGGAATTTTCGATCCTGAATAAAACACAATTCGCCGGGCTGTGCCGACTTTGGAGAAGCAACACCGTTGATCTCCAATCCGGCTTCACCGCGATACTCGAGTTCCAGGATCTTGGCCAGTTGTTGCAGGTTTAGACTCATGATCTGGTGGCGATTGGTCCTGGCGTGGTATCAGTGCAGATCGTTGAAGAATCTATTGCGCTTCTTCGCCGGATTCTGAAATCTGCTTCAACATTTCGATGGTATCTGCGGTAATATCGATCCGGTCAGAGACATAGCTGACCCCTTCGGTCAGTATCAGATCGAACTTTTGATCATCGCCCTGCATTTTTAGAACCTTGGAAATGACCTGCTGCAACTCGCGAATCTCTTCGTTACGTCGCAAATTCTGATCTTCACGAAATTCCTGCTCGAGGAATTTCAACTGGCTCACCTTGAGCCTGATTTCACGTTCGAGCTTTCGGCGAGCGTTGGCACTTAGCGTGCTATCCGATTTCAACTGGTCTTCAAGTGCAAGAATTTCCTGGCGTTTTTGTTTTAACTGGGCTTCACGAGGCTCGAATTCCGCCTTGAGGCGCTCTTCGACCCGGCGTGCCTGCGGTGCTTCTTTGAGCACGCGAGCCGTGTTTACAAAACCTATTTTGTAGGTCGGCTCCTGTGCAGGTACCGGCTGAAAAAACAGCAAAGCAGGCAATATTAAGAATGAGTAGATGAAGCGCTTCAATGTATTCTCTAAAATGTTGCACCCAGCAGGAATTGAAAGTTTCTGGTGTCATCACCAGATTCATCATTAACCGGAAACGCATAACTGAACTCGATCGGTCCGATAACCGAGAACCACTTGGCCGACAGGCCGACCGATTGTCTTAACTCGTCCAACTCGTAAGCATCGACATCTTCAAATACATTCCCGGCGTCGAAGTATACCCCAAGCCTGAAAGTTTCTGAACTGCCGAGATACTCGAGAGGAAACAGGACTTCCGCTGAGGTAACAACCTGGAAATTACCACCAAGAGGATCATCGGTGCTGTCCAGTGGACCCAGGCTGTTTTGTTCATAACCCCTGACGGAGCGCGGGCCACCGGCGAAAAACCTTTCATAGATCGGCAGGTCGTCGTAATCCTCCAGGCCTTCACCATAGCCTATTCTGCCCTTGAAAGAAAAGGTGAAGGTTTCGCTTAACTTATAGGCCGTTTGGTGACGGTATCTCACTTTATAGAAATCGAGATCCCCGGTCTGAACTTCCAGGCTGACACTGTTGAGATGTCCCGAATCAGCAAAGACTCTTCGGTTACGAGTATCCTTGGCCAAACCAACGGTGCTGAAGAAGGTATCGAAAGTTTCGTCTTCAATCTCGGACCGAGGTGTTGATTCGTCGTACTCGTCACTGTTGGCAATAATAAATTCGAATACCTCGTCGGACGATTCGCTGCTGGTCTCGATTTGAGTTTGCAGTGCGCCGGCCTCGAACCTGAGTGTATTAAACTCGGACAATGGAATACCATAATCGACTGACAGACTGATGCGATCGAGCAGATAATTACTGGTATTGTTTTCTGACGCATCTGTTTCGGCAAAGGAGAAATTGAAACCTCGACTAACCCCGTTGGCTGTGTAATATGGATTCTCATATTTAAAACCATAGCGCTCCGTCGAGGCGGAGTTATCAAACGTTAAGTCAACGGAGTTACCGGAGCCAAAAATATTCTCGTGTTTAAAACCAAGATTCACTATTACGCCCTGCACCTGGGAATAACCGACGCCGAGTGACAGGTTGCCTGAAAATCGCTCAACCACTGTCACTTCGATATCAACCTGGTCCTCGACACCGGGAACTTTTTGCAGGCTGAGATTAACCGTTGCAATGTAGTTCAACCGCTGCAAGCGAACCTTTGAACGATCGACTTTCGAGCGCTGATATATCTCTCCTTCGAACTGGCGCATCTCTCTTCGCAACACGAGATCCTTGGTTTTTTCGTTACCGTAAAAATTGACATAGCGAACCCGCATTTTATTACCCGGTATAACAAGAAACTGCAGCGAAACCGTTTTATTCTCCTCGTCAATTTCGTTCCGGACCCTGATTTTAGCGAAGGCATAACCATCTTCACCAAGGCGCTTTTGCATTGTCTCGATTACCTGGTTAATTTTCTTACGCGAAAAAACCTCCCCCTCACGAATATTTATTAGCGCCAATAATTCAGCGGCATCGACCACCAGTTCTCCGCCAACCTCGAGTCTGCTAAGCTTGAACTGCTCGCCCTCGCGAATACTGATAGCAATGCTGAAGTCCTTGCGGTCCGGGCTGATGGTAACCTGTTGAGAGATGACGTCAAACTGGATAAACCCCCGATCAAGGTAGAATGATTTGAGAGTCTCCAGGTCGGCAGATAGCTTGGTGCTGGAGTACTCGTCGGACGGGAACATACCGGCGCTGGATGGTTCCAGTTCGAAAAGATCGAGTAACTCTTCTTCGTCGTAGGTTTGATTACCGGTGATATTAATCGACCTTATAGTTGCTGACAGACCTTCGGATATGCTGATATCAATAGCCACGCGATTCTCATCCAGAACACGCCAGCTGGCCTCAATCCTGGCCGCATATTTACCCAGCGAGTAATAAATCTGTTGTAACTCCAGTTCAAGTTTTTCGAGCTGGTTTTCGTTGAATATTCTGCCCTTGGACATTCCCACCTGGTCCAGTGCCTGTTCCAGTGCCTCGTCTTCAATATCGTCATTACCTTCAAAATTAACTTCGGCAATCGACGGCCGCTCGACCACCTTGATGATCAGGGCATTACCGCTTCTGAGCAATTCAATATCGTCAAAAAAACCGGTAGAGTAAAGTTCACGGATGAGTTCGGGCGTGTTGTCCGTATCGAGGGCCTCACCCACATTGACTGGAAGATAGCTAAGGACCGTACCGACGGTAATCTTCTTGTTACCGATAACCTCGATACTTTCGACCGTAAAACTGTCAGCATGCGCCCAGCAGGAAATCGTCCACAGCGCCACTGCACCGACCCAGATGGAAATTCTCAAAATTATTCTACCAGGCGCAACAAATCGTTATAAATTGCGATGGTCATCAGGCAAAAAAGCAGCAAAATGCCAATCTTTTGCCCGATAATCTCGGTTGCCTCTGATACGGGACTGCCTTTTATTGCTTCAACCAGATAGTAAAACAGGTGACCGCCGTCCAGCATCGGCACCGGTAGCAGGTTTAAAACACCGAGACTAATGCTGATAATTGCGAGGAATCCCATAAAGGGTTCCAGTCCAATGCGCGCCGAGAGCCCGGCATAGTGCGCAATCGTGATCGGACCACTGAGGTTTCTAACGCTTGCCTCCCCGGTCACGAGCTTACCCAGTACCCGAAGGGTAAGCCAGGTCATGCGCCAGGTCTTGTCCAGGGCTTCTGTTAGCCCATCCAGTGGTCCGTAGCGCTCGGTCACCATCATTTCGAGACGGATCGACTCGGGTATTTCGATTCGGTTGCGAACGCCGATGTAGCCATAGGTTTCGCCGGCCTCGGTACGACTTCGCGGCATCAATCTCAGTTCAAGTTCCCTGCCGTCGCGTAATACCCTAAGCTCCATCTCGATGCCGGCATTATCACGAATTAAATCAACCCATTGCTGGGCGCTTTCGATCTTAATGTTATCTAGCGCCAGGATTTTGTCTTCGGCGCGTAAACCGGCCTGCTGTGCAGCGCCATCGGGGAGCACTTCAGCGATAATGGGTGGAACCCTGGGCCTCCAGGTAGACATGCCGAGGTCCCGCATCAGATCGATCTGCTCTTCCTGAAGCAGCTCCAGGTCGCTTATATCAATCACCTTGTCGCGAATTTGTAAATCCTGATCCTGTACCTGCAGGACAAGCTCCTCTGCACTCACCGATTCCTCCAGCATTGCGAATCGGGCTCGCTCCCAGGTCCTGGTTTTGAGCCCATTGACCGAGAGTATAAGGTCACCTTGCTGAATCCCAGCTGTATAGGCAGGGCTCGGATTATTGATTTCCCCGACAACCGGTTTGAAACCGCTGACACCAGACAGAAATATCAGGTAGTAGGCGACAATGGCAAACAGGAAGTTAAATGCCGGTCCAGCCGCCACGATCGCAAAGCGACGCCATAATGATTTTCGATTGAAAGCCCGCTCCAGTTCGTGTTCCGCTACGTCGCCTTCGCGCTCATCCAGCATCTTGACGTAACCACCAAGGGGGATCGTGGCAATCACGTATTCAGTTTCATCGGCACCGGCTTTTTTGAGCCACATTGGTTTGCCAAAACCAACCGAAAATCGTAATACCTTGACGCCCAGCTTGCGAGCAACCCAGAAATGACCAAATTCGTGCACGGTAACCAGCACGCCGATTGCCACTATGAAGGCGAGAATACTGTAGATAATGCCAAGGAAGTCCATATTGCTCAGTTCCGTATTTAAATAAGCTTGCGTGCCAGTTCACGCGCATTCAAATCCGCTTCCAGTATAACGTCCAGATCATCAGCGGGTAAGCTTGCTGCCTGCTCCATGACTCTGGTAATCATTTTCGGAATCTCGGTAAATTTTATCTGCCTGTTCAGGAAATGTTCAACTGCAATCTCGTTTGCAGCGTTCAATACCGTCGTGCTGGTACCACCCTGATGCCAGGCCTCTCGCGCCAATGCAAGGCATGGGTATCGCCTGTCATCGACCTGCGAGAAATCCAGGTGACTGACCTGCAAAAAATTCAATGGTTCAACTCCACTTTCCATCCGGTCGGGCCACGCAAGGGCATTGGCAATAGGCGTTCGCATATCAGGATTGCCCATTTGCGCAATGACCGAACCATCATTATACGCAACCATGGAGTGTACTATGCTTTGCCGATGCAGCAGAATTTCAACTTCGGTATGATCGACAGCAAACATCCAGCAGGCCTCGATCAATTCCAGCCCCTTGTTCATCATAGTAGCTGAATCCACCGATATTTTTGGTCCCATATCCCAGTTCGGATGGTCACAGGCCTGTTCCGGGGTGGCGTTTTCGAGCGATTCTAGCTCGGTATCCCGAAATGGCCCACCCGAACCGGTCAGGAAAATTTTCCGTACACCCTCACCCGCAACGCCCTTACCAATCGATCCTGGCGGCAGACACTGAAAAATTGCATTATGTTCGCTGTCAACCGGCAACAGCTCAGCGTTATATCGCTGAACCTCATCCATGAACAGGGCCCCTGCCATAACCAGGGCTTCCTTGTTGGCAAGTAACACGCGCTTGCTCGCGCGAACCGCGGACAAGGTCGGCATCAGGCCCACCGCCCCGACGATGGCAGCGACGACAACATCGACTTCATCAGCTGCGGCAACCCTGGCCAGCCCATCTTCGCCAGCCAGAACTTCAGTTGCCAGATCTGCGATCGACTCGTGCAGCTGCTGGGCACTGTCGGGATCACGCATCACCGCGAAATCTGGTTCAAACTGACGGCACAGTTGCACCATCTTTTGATGATTACTATTCGCGGTCAGTGCATAAAGTCGAAACCGGTCGGGGTGTCGTGCAACAATATCGAGCGTGGATTGCCCGATCGACCCGGTCGCACCCAGCATCGTAATCTGCTTCATAACGACCCCGCCAGAAAAGTACCAGCGACGAATACCGGAGACGCGGCGATCAGGCTATCGATACGATCCAGCACACCGCCGTGCCCCGGCAGCAACTTGCCGCTATCCTTCACGCCGGCTTCTCGCTTGAGAACACTTACAAATAAATCACCAACGACCGAAATCAACGACGTTGCCACACTGATCAGGAAAAATTCCGCTAATCCCAAACCCCATCCCGAACTCAGTTGATACACGCACGGTATCCAGAACAGGTTGGCGACAAGGCCACCGCATAAACCTTCCCAGGTCTTGCCCGGGCTGATGGTCGGGGCCAGCTTGTGTTTACCGAACCTTCGTCCGCTGAAATAGGCGCCAATATCGGCAATCCAGACCAGGCTGAACATGTAAAGCAGCATCCCGGCACCATACACGTAATGCAGGTAGATAAGACCATGTAAACAAATCCACAACAGGTCCAGTCCGAGACCAAGCAAGAGCACCCGCACCAGCAGCGGCAAGCGACCGCTGTGTCGATAAGCCATCAGTCCAAACGTGATCAATATCCACAACGCCATTCCTGCCAGTGCCTGCCAGTAAATCAGCAGTGGATTGACTTGCGTTAGCGACCACCAGAAAAGCAGTACAAATGCACCCGAAGCAATTGCAGTCGCCACAGCGGGCGATTTGATCGTCAGCCGCAACAATTCGGTGGTCGCCGCGAAAAGCATTGCGACGAACAAGAGGCTGACCCAGAAAGTATCGGGTACCAAAATTGTACCGATTACCACGACCGCAAGAACAATCCCGGTAATAATGCGCTGCTTGAGCACTAGTGTGCGGCCTCTATCTGCTCGCCCGTTTTGCCATAACGACGCTGCCGTCGAGCATATTCGGACAAAGCAAGACGCATATCATCGTCCGAAAACTCGGGCCAGAGCCGGTCACAAAAATAAAATTCTGTGTAAGCGAGCTGCCATAGCAGAAAATTGCTGACTCTCTGCTCACCCCCAGTGCGAATGAATAAATCGGGATCCGGACTGTCACCCAGTGAAAGTTCCTGTCTGAAAAGCTGCTCGTCAATTTGCGACGGCAATAATTCGCCAGCACTAACCCGCTCGGCAAGGATCCGGGCTGCATTGACGATGTCCCATTGGCCGCCGTAATTAGCCGCAATATTAAGTGTCATGACATCGTTTTCACAGGTCATGGTTTCAGTTTCGTCGATCCGTTGCTGCAGGTCTGAAGAAAACCTGGCCCGGTTACCAATGAAGCGTATGCGGATACCCTTTTCATGCAACTCGCTTGAGTATTTTTGCAAAGACTGCATGAAAAGATCCATCAACCCGTGTACTTCCTCGTCGGGACGATTCCAGTTTTCACTGCTGAATGCGAACAGGGTGAGGTGCTTGATTCCAGCACCTGCGAAATATTCAACGACTCGACGGGTTGTTTCGACACCTTGTCGATGACCGAAACTGCGAGGCATCATTCTTTTCTTTGCCCAGCGACCGTTGCCATCCATAATGATGCATACGTGGCCGGGAATCGATGCCTGTGATTGCGAAGTCATGATTCCTTTTCAATACCGCGATCAAATTTCCATCAATTCCTTTTCTTTGGTTTGTAACAATGACTCAACCTCGTCGGTAGACTGATTCGTTACTTGCTGAACGAGGTCTTGTCCCCGCCTTTCTTCATCCTCGGAAATGTCCTTATCTTTCAACAGGCCTTTCAGTTCATTGTTGCCGTCACGGCGAATATTTCTGATCGCAACTCGTGAATTTTCGGCAAGTTCCCGTACTACCTTAACCAGTTCCTTACGTCTCTCCTCGGTAAGTGGCGGCATCGGCACGCGAATAATGGTACCGGCCGTGGTCGGATTGAGCCCCAGATCGGAGGTCAGAATCGCCTTCTCGATCACCGGCACCATGCTCTTGTCCCAGGGCGTTACCGCAAGGGTGCGAGCGTCTTCAACCGTTATGTTGGCGGCCTGGCCAATCGGGACTTCGCTGCCATAGAAATCAACCGTAATATGATTGAGTAAACTAGGGTGCGCGCGGCCGGTTCTGATCTTACTGAGTTCGGCTTTAAAGGCTTCGATGCTCTTGCCCATTCGATTGCGCGCATCTTGTTTGATATCTTCTATCATTTTTCTACCTCTTTACGGGTTACCCGGGTTCCCACCTGCTTGCCCTTTGCCAGGTCGAGCAACGCTCCCGGCTGATTGATGTCGCAAACGACCAGGTCCAACGCGTTATCATTGCATAAAATCATTGCTGCGACATCCATGACCGCCAGGCGTTTATCGATTGCCTGGTCAAAAAACAGGTGCGTGTAGCGCACTGCATCGCCGTCTTTGACCGGGTCCCGGTCATAAATCCCGTCAACCTTGGTCGCCTTGATCAACAGGTCAGCCTGTATTTCTATGGCACGCAGACTCGCCCCGGTATCAGTCGTGAAATAAGGACTACCGGTCCCGGCAGCAAATATAATGATCTCCCCGGCGGCAATGCGTCGACGGGCATCGCGTTGCGTATAAAACTCGCATACCTGCGGCATCTCGAGTCCAGACATGACCGCGGCAGCCGCACCATGTTGCAGTAACTGGTCATTCAGAGCCAATGCATTCATTACCGTGGCCAGCATCCCCATATGATCGGCAGTAACGCGATCCAGCCCCTTCAGCGCCAGGTTAGCGCCGCGCATCAGGTTGCCGCCACCGACGACGCAGCCAATTTCGACGCCGTTGTTGTGTAATACAGCTAGCTCCAGGGCGAGTTTTTCGATCATTCTTGGATCGATACCCGTTTCATTATCGCCCTGCAGCGCTTCGCCACTGAGCTTTATTAATATGCGTTTATGTTTGATTTTCGCCATAGGATCGTGATCTGTGCCCGGCTTCATCGACCCGGTAAAGCCGGCACAATTTGCCCACAACTGCGGGAGTTAAAATAACATCGCGGCATTATAAGTCCATTGCCCGGCAAAGTACTTGTCAACAGCGCTTTTCGTCAAAAAAAAGCCGCGATTCTCGCGGCTTTGCTAACGTCAGGCATTTAGCTGAGAGGCCACTTCTGCGGCGAAATCTTCGACTTTCTTCTCGATACCCTCACCCACTTCGTAGCGAATAAAGCGATTCACCGAGGCACCCGCATCCGACAGTAGCCCCGCAACCTTCTGGTCCGGATCCTTGACAAACGGTTGTCCCAGCAGGGTTACCTCGGCCAACAACTTATCAAGCCTGCCCTGAATCATTTTTTCAATAATCTCGGCCGGCTTGCCGCTGGATTCAGCTTGTGCTACCAGTATCGATTTTTCGCTTGCAATAAAATCGGCTGGAACAGATTCCTGATCGACAAATTTCGGATTAACCGCCGCGACGTGCATGGCGATATCGCGAGCCAAATCGGCATCGGCGCTGGAATCAACCAGCACGCCAATGCGAGCGCCATGCAGATAAGCGGCAATCGAGTCACCGGATTCCAGAATTTCGAAGCGGCGTACCTGGATATTTTCTCCAACCTTGGCAATCAGTGTCTGGCGAGCTTCTTCCACCGATTGACCGCTTGCCAGTGACAATGCAGACAACGCGTCGATGGATTCCGGTCTATTTTGAGCAACAGTCTCCAGCACTTCATCGGCGAAGGCCTGAAAGTTATCATCCTTGGCGACAAAATCGGTTTCAGAATTAATCTCGAGAATAACAGCCGATTTACCATCCTCGTTAACCTTTATCTTGATCGCACCATCCGCCGCGACACGACCGGCTTTCTTGTCGGCCTTGGCCGCGCCGGACTTGCGCATCAGCTCTGCTGCTGCGTCAATATCGCCACCGGTTTCGACCAATGCTTTTTTACATTCCATCATGCCCGAGCCGGTTCGCTCGCGCAGTTCTTTTACTAGAGATGCTGTTATAGCCACTTCACTACCTCGTTATTCCCTGCTACTGGACAGGTGCCTGGTTAGTCCTTACTGGCGGCCTTTTTGGTCGCCGCTTTTTTCGTTGTTGCCTTTTTGGTTGCCGCTTTTTTCGTTGTTGCTTTTTTGGCCGCTGCTTTCTTGGTTGTCGATTTTTTGACTGCTGCCTTTTTAACCGCTGCTTTCTTAGTCGCCGCCTTTTTCACTGCCGCCTTCTTGGTCGCCGCTTTTCGGGTCGTAGCCGGTTCAGCACTGGCTTCCGGGGCCGCCGTCTCCGGCATCGCAGCATCTGCATCAGTTACCGCCTCTGCATCGGCTTGCTCTGGCTCTGGCTGGCCAGGCGACTCGTCTGCTAACGCGACGTCCTGGGCTTCAGCTGCTGCAGGCGCGTCAGGCCCAACTTCCCGTTCCGGCGCCGCGGCCTGTTTTACGGGAGCAGTCTTGCGAGCAGTAACTTTTACCGCGGGCTTGTCACTGACAACCTCTTCTTCGTTGATTTCGATGAGTTCGTCTTCACCGTCGTCAGCGGTAACAATGCTCTGCTTGCCTTCCAGGATCGCTTCAGCTACCAGCTTCGTATAAAGCTTGATGGCGCGCATCGAGTCGTCGTTACCAGGCACGATGTAGTCAATGTTCTCGGGTGAGTTATTGGTGTCGACAATGCCGACGACTGGAATGCCAAGCTTGGCGGCTTCCTGTACCGCAATTTTTTCGTAACCGACATCGATAACAAATAAGGCATCAGGCAAACCGCCCATCTCCTTGATACCGCCCAGGGTCTTGTGCAGCTTTTCCTGCTCGCGCGCGAGTTGCAATATTTCCTTTTTGCCGATTTTTTCATAGCTATTGCTCTCGGCCATATCTTCCAGTTCTTTGAGCCGCTTGATCGAGGCGCGTACCGTTCTGAAATTGGTTAACATGCCACCCAGCCAGCGGTGATTGACAAATGGCATGCCACAACGCTGCGCTTCTTCTCTTATGGAATCGCTGGCGGCACGCTTGGTGCCGACAAACATGACCTTGCCTTTCTTGGAAGCGATTTTACCGAGGTAATTAACCGCGTCCTTGCACAGCGGCATGGTTTGCTCGAGATTGATGATGTGGATCTTGTTGCGCTCCCCAAAAATAAAGGGAGCCATTTTTGGATTCCAGAAACGGGTTTGATGGCCGAAATGCACGCCCGCTTCCAACATTTCACGCATGGTGACGTTAGACATAAGTTTCTCCAGATGTCTGTGGACAGCACTTGTACGACTGTCCCGGGTTAAGCCTCCACATACCCGACGCTTACGACCCGCTCTCTGGTAAAATTCGGGCACCCATAAGCGCGTTATGGAATGTGTGTGTCGTTTAAAACAACGGGCCAAGGCCCGATGTCCTGTATATTTCCCGCGGCGGTTGCCGAAGGCGCGCGCTTTATACCATAATCCCGTATCCTCAACAACCAGTTAGCTCTGTTTTTATGGGTGTCACGATCAAATCCAGTGAAGAAATCGAGAAAATGCGCGTTGCCGGGCGCCTGGCTGCCGACGTGCTGCGCATGATCGAGCCCCATATCGAGCCCGGGGTTACTACGCAACAACTCAACGATATCTGTCATGAATTCATGGTCAATGAGCAGACCACCGTGCCAGCGCCGTTGAACTACCGGGGATTTCCGCGTTCGATATGCACCTCCGTCAACCATGTTGTTTGCCACGGTATTCCGGCCGAAAAAAAGTTGAAAAATGGCGATATCATTAATATTGACATTACCGTCATCAAGGACGAATACCATGGCGATACCAGTCGCATGTTCCTGGTCGGCAAACCTACGGTGCAGGGACAACGGATATCACGCATCGCCTACGAATGCATGAAAGTCGGAATTGAAATGATCAAGCCCGGCGTACGCCTCGGTGACATCGGGCATGCTATCCAGCAACACGCGGAAAAAAACAACTGCAGCGTGGTGCGCGAATATTGCGGGCATGGGATTGGTCGGGTTTTTCACGAGGATCCGCAGGTACTGCATTATGGCAAGCCGGACACCGGGCTGGTACTGGAGCCTGGGATGACCTTCACCGTGGAACCAATGATCAACCTGGGCAAACGTTACGTAAAGCTGCTGCCGGACGAATGGACCGTTGTTACCAAGGATCACAGCCTTTCGGCGCAATGGGAGCATACCAACCTGGTGACTGAGAATGGTTTCGAAATTCTGACCTTGCATCCCGATTTTGGATTCTGAACCCGTGAACGGGGTCATCGAGCAATATCTGCAGCAGGCCCTCGATGGTGACAAGTTAAACGCGAAAACGATTGCGGCTGGCCTCAGTGCTGCGCGTCAGCAGATTTACCGTGAATTCGACGAAGGCGTCGCGGTCGAAAAACTGATCCATGGAACCGCGGGGATGATCGATCGGGTCCTCGTATTCTGTTTCCAGCATTTGATCGCTAATCAGGATCAATGTGACTGCTGCCTGGTGGCTGTCGGCGGCTTTGGCAGGTCTGAATTATTACCGGGTTCCGATATCGACCTGATGATTCTGCTGGGAAAGAAGCCAGGCAAGGCCCAGCAGGAGGTACTCGCGGCTTTTCTGACCTTTTTGTGGGACATCGGCCTCGAGGTCGGGCATAGCGTGCGCACTATCAAGGACTGCGTTCGCGAAGGCAAATCCGATGTCACGGTCATGACCACGATGATCGAGTCGCGCCTGGTTTACGGCGACACCCGGCTCTACGAAAAATACCAGCAGGCGATTTCGCCGAGAAAAATGTGGTCATCACGCAAGTTTTTCGAAGCCAAGCTGGAAGAACAACATGATCGCCACCTGCGCTTTAATGACACCGCTTATAACCTCGAGCCCAATATTAAAGAAGGCCCGGGCGGCCTGCGTGACATTCAGATTATTGGCTGGGTGGCGAAGCGGCATTTTAATGCGGCTTCTTTCAAAGAGCTGGTTGAACACGGCTTCCTCACCGATGCGGAATTCGATCTGCTCGATACGGGCCAACAGCATCTGTGGCGCGTTCGTTTTGCACTGCATCGCCTGGCGGGTCGCCGCGAAGACCGCCTGTTATTCGATTACCAGAAAAAAGTCGCCGAATATTTCGGATTCAAATCTGGCGAGCACAACCTGGCGATCGAACAATTCATGCAACAGTACTATCGCACCATCATGGAACTCGAGCGACTCAGTGAAATGTTATTGCAGATTTTCAGGGAAGAAATCCTGTTAACGGCATCGCAGCGCAAAATCAAACCGATCAACGAACGTTTCAACTTGCGTAACAACTATATCGAGGTCGCCAATCCTGATGTTTTCAAAGCGCACCCCGAAGCACTGGTTGAGCTATTCCTGCTGATCTCGTTGAATGAACGCTGTGAAGGTGTTACCGCGTCGACGATCCGCCTGGTGCGTGAACATCTTTACCTGGTTGATGATGAATATCGAAGCGATGACACCGTCAATCACTTGTTCATGCAGCTGATGAGCGCGCCCAACGGCATGACCCACCAGATGCGCCGCATGAATTCCTACGGCTTTCTGGCGGCGTACATCCCCGCCTTCGGCAAGATTACCGGGCGCATGCAGTACGATCTATTCCATGCCTATACCGTTGATCAGCACACGATCTTCGTCATCCGTAACCTGCGCCGCTTTGCACTCGACAAACACGAGGACGAGTTTCCGTTCTGTAACCTGGTTTACAGCAAGCTCGAAAATCCCTGCCTGCTCTACCTGGCGGCTTTATTTCACGATATTGCCAAGGGCAGGGGAGGTGATCACTCGGAGCTCGGGGCTGAAGAAGCGACCCAGTTTTGTGTACAACACAAATTAAATCGCAAGGATACACGGATCGTATCGCAGCTGGTACGCCATCACCTGCTGATGTCTGTTACGGCACAGCGCAAAGATATTAGTGATCCCGACGTGGTGCGGGATTTTGCCCGCCAGGTGGGCAGCATGAATATGCTGAATTATCTATACCTGCTGACTGTCGCCGATATTCGCAGTACCAATCCGAAGCTGTGGAACAACTGGAAGGACGCGCTGCTTAAACAATTGTACCGCGCGACCAAAACCGTGATCAGGCGCGGCATCGAGCACGCACCCGACATCGATGAAATCATCCAGGAAAACCGCGATGCCGCACTCGAGGAAATGTCCGACCTGCCGTTTAGCGTGGTGCAAATCAATTCGGTTTGCGACCGGGTGCCGGGCGATTACTTTCTACGACATCATCCGCTGGAAATTAAATGGCATGTCAATGCGATTCTAAGTCACACTGACCAACCCAGGCTGGTCAGTATTCGCCAGTCCACCGAAACCCGCAATACCAAGGTTTTCGTTTATGGTGATGAGGCCGCGCATACCTTTTCGCAAGTGACGGGCACCCTCGGAGCCATGGGTTTATCCATTTTAAACGCTGAAATCTTCACCACCAGGGATAACAAAATCATGGATACCTTTATTATCCAGGACCAGAATAACCAGGCGGTTACCGACCCAGAGATTATCGAGCGCATCGAGCACAACCTGCTCAAGGCGCTTGAATCGGACTCGATTTACCAGGGCAAAATCAATACGCGCAAACCCCGGCAGTTGAAGGCTTTCGACCATCCGACCGAGGTTCAGTTTGAGCAGGATTATCTGAACGGCCGCACCGTAATGGAAATCAGCGCCATCGACATGCCCGGCATGCTGTCAGTTATCGCCAATGTCATCGCTGAAATGGACATCAATATCACGCACGCGAAGATTTCAACCCTGGGCGAAAAGATCGATGATATTTTCTATCTCACGACCCCCGATGGGAAGGCCATCACCAATCAGTCAATACTGGACGCCCTCGAACAGGGTCTGGTTACCGCCCTCGAAGCGAAGAAAGCTGCCTGAGGCAGTCCGGCAATGGATAGGATCCTGGGTAATCCCATTGAGCAGGTAACGGACGGTGAAAACAACCCGGTAGAGTTTGATTTTGCCTATCCTGTTAAGGCTGACGTGGTCACCGCGATTAACCAGTTAAAGCAATTACATGGAGGCGATATTTACCTGGTTCCCATGTCCGGAACCTCGACCGGGGGCGGAATATTCCAGCCCGCCCGGAAACCGTCCGGAACCGTCGTTGGCTTACGTTTTGATCCGCCACTCGGTCCGCGAGTGAGCAGGGCTTCGCGCCCGGGGATAACCGACATCGGCCTCGACGAAATCGTCATTGATACCGAGCATCAGCAGGTCAGTGCCGGTAGTGCGATTACGCTGGACCAGTTGAACCGCGTGCTGGTACAGGAACTCGGGCAGGGTTTCAAGGTGCCGGGCGCCGATTTAACCAGTTACCTGTATGCCGCCGTTGGCGCCACCTTCATGACCGGGGGCATGGGCCCGCAACGCAGATACTTCAGCGACAGCGTTATCGAAATTGCGCTCTTCGATGGCAGCACGATCGTCAGCATCCAGGGTGATGAACTGCGAGGGTATGCCGGTACCTACGGCTGGAGTGGGATCGTCTGCGCGGTGCGCTGCAATTACTGCCGCTTTCCGGCGAACGAAGTCGCGTTTGCACTGCCGGTTTCAAACCGCCCCGCTGATCTTGCCAGGTTGCTCGAACACTTATCTCCTCATGTCTTCCTTGACCTGGATAGCGAACCGGTCAAGTCGCGCACGGGGAACCACGATCTCATTCTCGGAATCGAACACGTCAGCAGGGGTTCAATGCAGCCCCTGCTCTCCAGCGCAACCGATCATCCCGCACGAAAACGAGCCGAGGTCATGCAACAAAAATGCGTTGCCGCGGGTGCCACTGGACTGGTCTTCGTCAATGGATACAGCGAGCGGCCCGCTGACGAGTTCCTGATCAGCCTCGCGGACGACCCGCAGGCGCAGGAATACACGATTGCAGGAATCGGACTCGAATATGCCGAAATCTTCACCGAGCCGGAGGAAATGCGGGCGCTGCGTGAGGCAATACCCTACACCGCTCGAACCCAGGTGCCCAGCGGACGCATGGTCTACAAGAATCACTCCGATGCAAATATACGGGTTTCGGCGCACGCGGTTGCAGCAGTTGTAGAGCAGCTTTGGGAGATTAATCGTGATTACATCGCGCGCGTTGAAGACTATTTTGACGGTAACCGTGAAATCGACGGCCAGATCCTGGTTTATGGTCACCTTAATCCCTATGGTCTCGATCCACACAACCGGGTCACGATGAGCAGTAATAGTGAATCTGCGTTTCGACAAGCCCGCGATTTCCTGATCGAACAACGCGCGCAGTTCTACCGCGCACTGTCGGCATTGTGTAAAGATGACAGCGCGGTATTCGTGGGTGGCGAAAAAGCGGCCGATTCGGAACTCGGTATATACCTGGCCCTTGGTGGTCCGGAGAACGCCCCAGCGGCGCTGTTCAACCGCTTCAAACAACAGCAGGCAACGATTCGGCGGGCCGCTAAAATATTCAACTGGCGAGCGCCACCACCCTATGGCTGAGGCGGGAGCTTGATATACCGCTCAGGTTTTATCCGGCAGCAGCCGCGTGAGTCCGGGCAGACTGATCGCGGGATGCATACCCAGTGCCTTGAGGTCATCGACAACCGGGATTGGCAAAGCTTCTGCATCGATCTTCTGGTTTAACACGCCACCGATAATAACCGGCAGCGACAGGGATGCATCGTCGAGCATCTGTTTTAACTGGTTGGCATACTCGAGCGCCATGCCGTTGTGGGTACTCAACAACAGGGCATCGACCGGCTGCGCCAGTAGTGCGGCCACCAGATCTGATGGATTCTGCTCGGCCCCGAGGTAAACGACATCGGCATCGGTTTCACTGAGCAACTGTGCCAGCGCCCCGGCTGCATGCTCGTGCACGTCGCTGGAGGCAACCAGGAAACGTTTCCCCTTGACCCGGTCTCGAAACGTGGCCTCGGCGAACATCGGGCGATACTCGTCGATAACACCCTGCGCCATGGCGTACATATCGGTCACGAATTCGGGGCTGCCAACCTGATCGGCAGCAAAGAGTTGCTCGAAACCCTGCGCTCCCAGCTTTTTCAGCACGTAAAGCATTTGCAACGGATTGGTGATATCGACACCCAGATCGGCCAGGCCCGAGAGTGCATTCCGGTAAACATCCTCACCCTCGCGGCAGACGATTTCGGCAAAGGATTCCGCCGCCGAGAAATCGACATGCGGGTAGAGACGTCGCGCGCTCGCCTCCACCTGGCGACCGAACAGTTGCGCTTCAATGATTTCATCGGCCGACGGAATCCTGATTGCTTCCGTCACCGGCAGCGGTAATACCGCGTGACCGCTGGGTGCATGCAACTGCACCAGGATATCCCACAGCAGGTACTCCGCCGTGACCGCCCTATTCTTCTCGAATTCATGGCCAAAGGAGAGGGTATCCCCGTAAATCATTGAACCAACCTGCTCGCCGCGATGGATTTTGTGCAAGGCCAGCACCCAACCGGCGCGTTTCACCGGATCCCGGGTCAAGCCACCGATACAATGCGTCAGGCGCGTACCAATGAGTTCTTCAACCAGGTAACGCTCCAGCATCGCCCAGGCTGCGACGGTCGAATAATGCTGGAACAGGGCGCCAAAGCCGTCTTCGAGGTAGGAATGCAGCATCGCGCCCTGCTCGCGAAACTCACCCAGCAAGGCCATCGCAGTGTAAGTCTGGGCAGCAGTTTCGGCAGTATCACTCCAGCCGGGTGCTTCAAAGGTAAAATACTGCGACAGGTTGCCAATCGTGGTACAGCCAATTCGCAGCGCCTGTACCGCGTTGCCAACCGAAGCCGGCTGCCCGATCATGAAATCTCCGAAGTGCGGCTGGATCGGTGCCACTTGCGCAATATTGCGCCAGTCTTCATCCTGCACCAGCATCGGTCCGGTTTCGGCCGCCGCCGCGGCACGCATTCCGGGGGGTAAACCCATGCGTCGATCGATTGCGAATCCTGCCCGGTCGAGCCGATATCCCTTAAGTGACAACTCCTCGTGAATTCTGGTCAGCGCCTGCACGGTTGCATCGATATCGTTCATGCCGATATGCGCGTGGTACATGACGTGGTTGTCACGCATTGCCTGCAGCTTGTACTCGAGCTCGGACTGGACGCCGTATTCGTCGAGGAATGCCGATCGACCGACAGTGATCTGCGTTGCCAGGTCAACGGCCTGCTGCCGCAGGCGGTTGAGGTCAGGCAGATCGTACTGCGCTGCTCGCCTGACCCGCTCGATCGCTTCCTTCACCACGGTTTAGGGGCATCTGACTGGAGACAAACTGCGACCCAATTATCGGGAAGTATGCGCTGCATTAGCCTGACGATACCGGTTTGTCGCCCCAGACTGCAAACTCGTTACCACTGGGCTCACTAAAATGGAATCGGCGCCCACCAGGAAACTCAAATACCGGTTTTTCGATGCGCCCGCCAGCCTGTTCCACTCTGGCCAGGGTCGCCTCGAGGTCATCGCTGAAAAATACCAGCAATGCGGCGCCACTGAGCGTGCTTGAATAAAGCTCCGAGCGATAGAATCCGCCATCCAGGCCCTGGTCCGAGAAAGCACAGTAGCCCGGACCGAAATCCTCGAATGTCCAGCCGAATACCTCGTTGAAAAAGCGTTTGGTAGCGTCCAGGTCACGCGCTGGCAATTCGACATAGTTAAGCTTCTCATGCTGTTTCATACTACCTCCTCCGGTTCTGTCTTAAGCCACACCGCGGTATCATGATAAATCGCACCACCGTTCGGTAAACCGGGTTCGGCGGAGACCAGCGCGTTTACACCCAGCCCTTCGATGAAGGCGTGGTTTGGCCATATGCTTTCGATAATGACGACTCCGGGCTGCATACCATCAAAGATTTTTGCATGCAACAGGATATCCGCGATGCGATTCCCGACCCTGACAAGGCCGCCATCTTCGATTCCATGGTGCGCCGCATCTTCGGCCCTTAGCATCAGGGTTGGCCTGTGTTCAGCCTTTTGCGAGGTCTGGGTCTCGGTAAAACTGGTATTCAGAAACTGGCGCGCAGGTGCAGCGACGAGGCGGAAAGGATGCTCATCGTCGGTATCATTAGCCACCGGCATGTGATCCGGTAGTTCGGGCATCTGCTCGTAGTCAGGACCTATCCGGCTCCAGTCGGGCTTGAAATGAAAGCGTCGATCAGGCGTCTCGAAACCATCGAGAAAGTTACCGGTTTCAAATTCAGGCGCGCAGTCAATCCAGTGATCCTGGTACAGCGTCTGCTCATCCGGAAGCCCGCTGAGCCTGAGACTCTCATCGATCAGTTCTCGCGCTTCCTTGCGGAAGCCTGCGTGGTCGAATCCCAGTCGTTGCGCCAGCTGCCCCAGCACCCAGTGATTGCTGCGACACTCGGCAAACGGATTTACCAGTCCGCGGGTGACCTGCACATGCGTATGTCCCCCGGCCTGGTAAAAGTCGTCGTGCTCGAGGAACATCGTGGCCGGCAGCACGATATCCGCCATGGCGGCCGTTTCGGTCATGAATTGCTCGTGCACGCAGGTAAACAGGTCATCGCGTGCAAAACCCTCGATCACCTTGCGGGTCTCGGGCGCGACGACGACCGGATTGGTATTTTGCACCAGCAGTGCGCTCACCGGCGGTCCTCCCTGCAAATCCCTGGGATTACCGCACAGTACATCACCGATTCGCGATTGATCCAGGATACGGGTATCAGGATCGAGAACATCGAGCCCCTTGATGATCGACTGGTCAATCGCGTATAGGCCACCATTGGCATACAGCGCGCCGCCGCCCGGGTAGCGCCAGGCCCCGGTCAGGGCGGGTAAACAGCTCGCCGCGTGCATGTTTGCGGCCCCGTTACGCGAGCGCGTGAAACCGTACCCGAGACGCAGAAAACTGCGCTCGGTGCTGCCATAATGTCGCGCGAATTCAATGATTTCTTCCGCATCAAGTCCGGTAATCGCAGCCGCCCAGTCGGGTGATCTCGATTGCAGGTGATCCTCGAGTTCGCGCGGCACATCGCAAAACTGATCCAGGTAATCGCGATCGACCAGATCATCGGCGAAAAGCTGGTGCATGACTGCGCAGGCCAGCGCACCATCGGTACCGGGTTTCAGCATCAGATGCTGGTCAGCTTTTTTAGCGGTCGCGGTATGATAGGGATCGACGACCACCAGCCTGGCACTACGTTCACGGCGAGCTTTGGCAACGTGATGCATGACGTTTACCTGGGTATAAACGGGATTACCGCCCCACATCACGATCAGGTCGCTATGCGCCATGGTTCTCGGGTCGGAGCCGCGTTTTACCCCGGTACCGGCGAGCCATCCCGCATCGGCGAGCGTAATGCAAAAAGTAGAATGTTGGCGCGACGTTTTCAGCAGGTTGCGGAACAGTTCGATACTGTCACGCTGGATCAGGCCCATGGTGCCGGCATAGTGATAGGGCCACAGCGTTTCGTTGCCGTGTTTTTGCATGGTGCGGGCAAAGGCCTCGGCAACCTCATCCAGCGCCTGCTCCCAACTGATCGCTTCGAATGCCGAACGGCCTTCGCCTTTGGCACCGCGGCGACGCAGCGGTTGACCGATTCGTGCCGGATGATGAATGCGTTCGGCATAGCGGGCAACCTTGGCACAGACAACCCCGGCGGTGTAACTATTGTCCCTGGCACCTGCAACCCGACCGATAGTGTTGGCATCGAGCAGCTCGACCTCGAGTGCGCAGGTACTGGGGCAGTCGTGGGGGCAGGTGGAATGGGCCCTCTGCGGATAGTTTACGGCCTTCATGCAACACATTTTGCAAGATTGCCCTAAACAGTGCCAGCACTAGTCGATGTGCTTTTTTAATTTGTCTGACTAATGCTAGAATCGCCCTCCTTTGTGAACCAATAACCGGGGATCCTGATGAGCGGCAAAGACAATCGACACTTTAAAACACGCGAAGTACGTGCCGGGGTCAAGCCAGACCCGGTCACGGGCGCTATCCTGACGCCTATCTACCAGACCACGACCTACGTCCAGGAATCCGTCGATCAATACCTCGAAAAAGGCTATTCCTACAGCCGCTCCGGTAATCCGACCGTGGCAGCACTCGAAGCTAAAATTACCGCGCTCGAGGGTGGCGTCGGCAGTCTCTGTTTCGCGACCGGCATGGCCGCCACCAGCTGCACCATCATCGGCATGGTCGGCACCGGCGAGCACGTGATTCTGTCGGATGTTGTCTACGGCGGAACCCATCGCGTTACGACCAAGGTTTTGAACCGCTGGGGGCTGGAATGCAGTTTTGTCGATACCTCCGATCCTGCAAATGTGCAAAACGCAATCCGTGAAAACACGAAGTTGATTTTTACCGAATCCCCGGCAAACCCGACACTCAAGCTAACCGATATCGCCGCGATTTCGGAAGTAGCGCAGGCAGCCGGGATTCCACACGTGGTCGATAATACTTTCCTGACACCCTACTACCAGAGACCGCTCGAACTCGGTGCCGATATCAGCCTGCACAGCACCACCAAGTTCATGGAAGGCCACAACGTCAGCGTGGGCGGCTCCATTACCGCGGCTAACCAGGATCATCTCGAGCAAATCATGTTCGTGCGCAACTGCCTCGGCAGCAACATGACACCGATGGTCGCGTTTTATACGCTGCAGGGTGTCAAAACCATGAGCACCCGGCTCGAAGCACAGTCGGTCAACGCGCTCAAGGTGGCCCAGTTCCTCGAAACCCATCCGAATGTCGATCGCGTATGCTATCCCGGGCTGGAATCCTTTCCGCAAAAAGAACTCGCCGACCGCCAGGCCAGCGGACATGGTTCGATGCTGTGGTTCGACGTTCACGGCGGGGTCGAATCCGGTAAAAAACTGATGGATACCCTGCAACTCTGGAGTCTCGCGGAAAACCTCGGATCGGTCGAATCCCTGGTCACGCACTCGGTGACCATGACGCATGCCGATATGCCCAAAGAGGAGCGCCTTGCCGCCGGTATTACCGATGGCCTGGTGCGCCTGTCGACGGGCCTTGAGTCGGCCGAGGATCTGATTGCCGACCTGAAACAGGCACTGGACGGACTCTAGGCACACAGCGCATGCTGATCACCAGCGTCGAAACCTTTGCCACCGAGTACGTAACGCTGGTGCGGGTGCGCACCGATGATGGGGATGAGGGCTGGGGACAGGCATCGCCCTACAATGCTGACCTTACCGCCGAGGTTGTCCACCGCCAGGTCGCCTGTCACGTACTCGGTATGGATGCCTCCGACATCGACGCGATTACCGCCACCGTGCTCGACCGCGAGCACAAATTCCAGGGGACTTACCTGTACCGTGCGCTTTGTGGTGTCGATACCGCGCTGTGGGACATCCGCGGCAAGCGCGCCGGTAAAAGTGTGCAACAGCTGCTGGGTGGTAACCGCAGCGAGTTTCCGGTTTATGCCTCGAGCATGAAGCGCGACATTACTCCACAACAGGAAGCCGAGCGCATGCTCGCGTTACGCGACGAATTCGGCTATCACTCGTTCAAATTCCGCATCGCGCAAGAATGTGGACATGATATCGATCAGTGGCCCGGTCGTACCGAGGAAATCGTCAAAACCATGCGCGCTACCCTGGGAGACGACGTCACCCTGATGGTGGACGCGAACAGCGGCTATACGCCGCAGAAAGCGATCGAGGTCGGACAACTACTTGCCGATTACGGGATTAGCCATTACGAAGAACCCTGCCCTTACTGGGAGCTTGATTGGACCCGGGAAGTGAGCACAGCACTCGATATCGACGTCACCGGGGGCGAACAGGACAACAACATGATCGTCTGGAAACAGATGATTGATAGCCATGCGGTTGATATCGTGCAGCCCGATATCTGCTACATGGGTGGAATAACCCGCACGCTGCAGGTTGCGGACTACGCCAAACAGGCCGGTATTCCCTGTACGCTCCATTCGGCGAATCTAAGCCTGGTTACCCTGTTTTCGATACACTTCATGGCGGCTATCGAAAACGCGGGCAAATACGTCGAATTCTCGATCGAGGGCAGTGACTACTACCCGTGGCAGGAGAATATTTTCGGCCCACAGTTCCATATCAAGGATGGTAATGTGTTAATAACTGATAAATCCGGCTGGGGAATCGAAATCGATCCCGAATGGATTGCCCTCAGTAATTATCGAATCAGTTATAATGGCTCACGATTTTAACCCGATCATGGCACCCGAATATGACGATCTATAATTCTGTACTTGAACTGATTGGCAATACGCCGATTCTGAAACTCAAGCAGTTTGATACCGGCCCTTGTGACCTGTTCATAAAAATGGAATCGGAAAATCCGGGGGGTTCAATCAAGGACCGGATCGCGGTAACCATGATCGAGGCCGCCGAGGAAGAAGGTAAACTCAAGCCCGGCGGTACGATCATCGAAGCAACCGCGGGGAATACCGGGTTGGGACTCGGTCTGGTTGCCGCACAAAAGGGTTACAAGCTGATCCTGGTCATTCCGGACAAAATGAGTCCGGACAAGATACGTCACATTCGCGCAATGGGCGTCGACGTGCGCCTGACCCGTTCGGATGTGCAGAAAGGCCACCCCGAGTATTACCAGGACTATGCCAAGCGCCTCGCGGCCGAAATCCCGAACTCTTATTTCATCGACCAGTTTTCGAATCCCAACAATCCAAAAACCCATCGAGTCGATACTGGACCGGAAATTTTGCGGCAAATGGATGGCAAGCTCGATGCCATGGTGGTCGGTGTAGGATCGAGCGGGACCGTGACCGGACTTGGCTGGTATTTTCACGAGCATGCACCCGGTTGTGAAATGATCGTTGCCGATCCGGAAGGCTCGATTCTTGCTGAAACGATTAACACCGGGCATACACCGAAGGCAGGTTCATGGCTGGTCGAAGGTATAGGCGAAGACTTCATGCCGCCGATTTGCGATATCAGCCTGGTCAAGAAAGGTTATTCAATCAGCGACAAGGAGGCCTTTCAAACTCAGCGTGAACTGTTGCGCAAGGAAGGCATTATCGCGGGTTCATCTACCGGGACGCTGCTGGCAGCCGCATTGCGTTATTGTCGCGAACAAACCACGCCGAAGCGGGTACTCACCTTTGCCTGCGACACCGGTAACAAGTATCTGAACAAGTCGTTTAACGATTCCTGGCTTGCCGACCAGGGCTTGCTGGAACGGGAAAGCCACGGTGACTTGCGGGACATTATCGCGCGGCCAATGGATAGCGGCGATGTCGTTACCGTCACCTCCGAAGACAACCTGCTCACGACCTATAAACGGATGCGCATGTTCGATGTGTCACAATTGCCTGTTGTCGACGATGGGCATATCGTCGGGTTAATAGACGAGTCCGATATTCTGCTCGGCATCTACGAAGACGAGGATAACTTCCAGATGAAAGTTGCCGAGGTCATGGTAACCCGCCTCGAGACAGTCTCCCCAACCGCAAGCATCGATGACATCGTCGCGCTGTTCAAGGAAGACAAGGTTGCGATCATCGCCGATGGCGATACCTTTTACGGCTTGATTACCCAGATCGACCTGATCAATCATCTGCGCAAAACCACGCACTAGACGGATCCATACGGAATATCAAATGGCCCGTCATACGGCCGTTTTGACTTCCAACAGAAAACATTATTAAATGCCAGGGCTCGCCCGGCTATTGAGATGAACTAATACAACCAGAGATTCCCGCTATGGAAGTTCAGCGTCTGCATACCAGTCTCAGCTCCAAGATCATTACCCAGTTCAGTGTCGTTGTAATCGCGGTGATCATACTGATCGCGCTTAATTTTGATCTGATCTACCCGTTTTACTTTGAAAACCAGCTGACCAATATCGGGATTGCGATCAATAGTACGATCCTGGGGCTACTGACTATCGGGCTTGGTAATATTTTTTATAACCTGCTGCGCTATCGTCGTGAAGAAGCCACCATCGCTGCTTTTGTAAATAATGTCGACTCGCTAAAGCCTGATCTCATGGAGGGCCTCCCGGCCAATTCGGTTGTTGCCAAGCGGCATGTAACGATGCGCTCTATCCAGAAGGCAAACGGTGAAATCAACCATGGCGCGCTCGCGGCAATGTTAAACGCCGATGAAGCCACGCATTTTGGCTTAATTCGTTATATCAATAATATTCTAATCCTGACCGGTGTTTTCGGCACCATACTTTCTCTGTCGATTGCATTACTGGGTGCGTCCGACCTGATCGACTCGGCCGATGCCAGCCTTGGCGGTATGGGACTGGTGATCTCCGGTATGTCAACCGCGCTTTCAACCACCATTACCGCCATCGTCGCCTATGGCATATTCGGCTACTTCTATACGCGTCTGAATGACGTGCAAACGCATTTTCTCAGCGGAGTTGAACACCTGACCTCGGTTTATCTACTACCCCGGTACGTGCGCTCTGGCGACGATATCCTGCACAAGATGGGTGATTTGATCAAATCGGTCATTTTCGCTACCGACAACATGAAAAAGACCCAGCAGCTATACCATGACTCCGCCGTTTCGCTGCAGCAGACAATCGACGCAAACCAGCAGCAAATCGACAACCTGAACCACGAGATGGAGGCCATCAAACAAATACTGCGTGAAGGTTTTCGGCTGCCAACGCTCGGCAGCGAGCGTTAGAGACCGATGGATGCTGGCTTTCCATCTATCGGCGGCAGCCACGCGGGGATTGGCGGCGAAAACAGCTTCTGGCCGTCTTTCACCGACATCATGATGGTGATCACGATGATTTTCCTGATGGCAACCAGCCTGCTGGTCGTGCGCAACTGGCAGCTGGTCGCAGAACTGCAGGAAAGCATTACGGCAGAACAAATAGCGTCGCAGATGATCGAGTCGACAACGCTGGAAAACGCGACGCTCGAAGAACGTCTTGCCAATGCCGAACAAAGTAACTCTATTTTACGGCTGCGCCTGTTGAAGAAAGAGGAGGAGCTTGATCTTGCGCAAACCGCAATACGTGAGCAGGAAACCCGAATTGCCTCGATAGAGCTGCAAAATACCGAGTTGCAATTCACGGTGCAGCAATCCCAGTCACAACTCGAAGCGGCCGGTCTCGAAATCGACGCCGCGAACGCACAATCCCAGGCCTTGTCGCAACAGATTGCCGAATTGAATCAACGGATGTCTCAACAGCAACTGGAAAGCGATCAAGCCCGGACACAGCTCGAAAGCGCGCGCCAGCAGATTGCCGGCTTGTCCGAATCCAGCACTCGTCAACAACAGAGTATCGCGCAGTTAACACAGGACAAGCAGCTACTGAACAAGGAAATCGAATCCTATAACCAGCAGCTGCTGACGCTCAAAGGCGACTACGAAACGGTCAAGTCCAAGTATCAGGAATTAATCAAGCCCGCGCGTACCGCGAGGGGCAAGTTCATTGCCGAAGTCTACTATGTCAAGGGAGAATCCGGGAACGTAATTCGCTACCGCCAACCCGGCGACAAGGATTTCAGCAGGCTCAGCCTGGCTGAAGTCGAAACTCGCCTGGCGCAACTGAAACGCGAACAGGGTGCAAATCTTTACGTCAAGATCATCATCCCCGATGACAGCGGCCTGACTTACAACGAGGCCTGGGATTTCATGCGCAAACTGCTGGTCAAGTACGACTATTACTACCAGGAGTAATTGACTTCAGCAGCGTTAAGTGAGAAACGGGATTGTCTGCGTGAATCCCGTATTCGATCATAAAGCGTCAATTTTCGCGAGACGGCCTAACTGCTATAATTTCCGATCAACGTCCCCGTGGCACAACTGGATAGCGCGACGCCCTCCTAAGGCGTAGGTTGCAGGTTCGATTCCTGCCGGGGACGCCACCACACCTGTCGGGTGCAGGTCAATACCTTATCAGCAATGGCATCTTTATGACCGATTTGGCCTACGAACAAAAGAAACAAAACCTGAGCGCCCAGCTACAGCGTAATAGCGAGGCTATCCGCCTCGAAAAAACGACGTCCAACCTGTTCAGAACCCGGGATCAGGCCGGGGGTCCGAAACTCGACGTACGTTCACTCAACCAGGTACTCGAAGTCGATGCCGAAAACCGGGTTGTCGAGGTTGAGGGTATGACGACTTATGCACAACTTGCCGATGCCTGCCTGGCGCAGGGCTGCATGCCCCTGGTCGTGCCACAACTGAAATCAATTACGATCGGTGGCGCGGTATCGGGCATCGGCATCGAATCCACATCTTTCCGTCATGGCCTGCCGCACGAGTCAATCGAGAGCATGGAGGTCCTGCTTGCGGATGGCGAGGTTGTCACCTGCACACCCGGGAATGAGCATTCGGAGCTGTTCTTCGGCATTCCCAACTCCTATGGCACGCTGGGTTATATCCTCAAACTCACCACCCGGACCATGCCGGTGGAACCCTTCGTCAAACTCGAACACGTTCGCTACACGGATATCGAAGAATACTTCTTAGCCGTTGAAGAGGCCTGTAATAGCGACGTTGATTTCGTTGACGGTTCGATATTCAATGATCGAGAACTCTATCTGACCCTCGGCAGATTTGCTGAAACAGCGCCTTACACCAGCGATTACACCTGGTTAAAAATGTACTTTCGCTCGATTCGGGAGCGTCACGAGGACTACCTGAGCGTTCATGACTATATCTGGCGCTGGGATACGGACTGGTTCTGGTGCTCGAAAAACCTGTTTGTGCAAAACCTGCCGATGCGGCTAATTCTGGGGCCTCGCCTGTTGAATTCGATCACGTATCAAAAAGTCATGCGCTGGAACAATCGCACAGGCCTGACGGCGACCATCAATAAATTACTGGACCGTCGTCCCGAGGGCGTGGTTCAGGATGTAGACATTCCAATCGCAAAGGCGGCCGATTTCCTGCGTTTTTTTGTCGAAGAGATCGGTATTCGCCCGGTCTGGATGTGCCCCATTGGCGGTCACGACCCAACGCGACGTTACCCACTGTACCCGCTGCACGGCGATGGACTTTTCGTCAATTTCGGCTTCTGGGACATCGTCCCCAACCCGGAAAAGTACGAAAGCGGCTATTTCAATCGCAAGATAGAAGCGAAAGTTCAAGCGCTCGGCGGGGTCAAGTCACTCTATTCCGACGCCTACTACGACGAAGACAGGTTTTGGCAACTCTATGACGGCGAGCTGTATTTCAAGCTCAAGCAGAAATACGACCCGCAGGGGCGATTAAAGAATCTTTACCAGAAGTGCGTGCTCAAGCAATAGCCTATCGCGTTGTCTATCGCAGCGATCAGAGCGATCCACCGGTATGGCAAAAGCCTCAAGCGTCGGTCAGTTCCTGCCTCGGCGTTGACTGGCGGGTCTTGCCCGGGTAAAGGTGCGCACGCGACCAGGGTAGCTCGTTGTTCCTGCTGCGTGAAAAAACAACCTGGAAAAGTTGCAACTCGCCGACGTTGAAGGCCGCGATCGAGCCTGCAAGATAGAGCCGCCAGGCCCTGACAAATTCCTCATCCATCATCGCACGAACCTTGTCACTGTTTAACTCGTACCTGTGCAGCCAGTGTTGCAGCGTCCTGGAGTAATGCAGGCGCAGATTTTCGACATCGAGTATCGAAAGCCTGTTCGGTTCGAATATCTCCATCATTTCCTTGAGGCTCGGAGGATAGGCACCCGGGAATATGCGACGCTCGATCCAGGCGTTCATCGGTGCGGGGCGGTTACGACCAATCGTGTGAATCAGCCCACGTCCTTCCGGCTTCAGGCAACGGTCTATGACCTTGCCCAGGGTGGGGAAATCACCCTTGCCGACGTGTTCGAGCATACCGACCGATACAAACGCATCGTATTGACCGGTGATATTACGATAGTCGTCAAGTACATACTGGACCTTGTCAGACAGGCCTGCTTTATCCGCAACATAATGCGCATGCGCGACCTGTTCCTTCGATATGTTGTAGGCTTTCACGTTCACGCCGTAATGTTTTGCCATGAACAGTGCCAGCCCTCCCCAACCGCAACCCGCTTCGACAACGGTGTCGCCGGGCTTTAGTTGCAGCTTACGACAAACATGGTGCAGCTTTTCTACCTGTGCCTGCTCGAGCGTCATTTCCGGATCCGAGAAATAAGCGCAGGTATACTGCATTACCTCGGTATCCAGCCATAACTTATAGAAATCGTTACCGATATCGTAATGGTGATAGATATTGTCTTTGGCCTTATCGTGAGAGTTGGCAATGCGTCGGTGTCCCAGCCAGATTATGGCTCGCTTAAACCGGCCGCCTCTGCCGCCGTCCTCGAGATTCGAATAGATAATCTCCGAAAACCTGACCAGATCGCCCTCGACCGTGGCCTGACCGGTCGAATACAAATCGCCGAAATAAAGCTCGGGATTCAAAATGGTTTTGATCATCGCGCTGCGATTGTAATAGCGAATAGTCGCGATCGGATTCGTGACCGGCGGTGTAACCGCGACGCCGTCCCAGAGAATTAACACAATGGGCGGATTTCCCACCACTTCCAGCATTTGCCTAGCAATCCAGCGGTCCAGTTGCGTTACAACTGAGCGGGTCACGCGGGTGTTACATGGTTTGGGCAGGATTACACCTGGCCTTGCCGAGACAGCTATATCTTCCTTAGCTCCATGTGACTCGTGTTCAGCAATCTCATTTTCAAAATTAGCGTTCGCACTCATCGATTTCACTCACATCTAGAGTTCCACGGACGGTTAGGGTAATAAATTTTTAGCCTTTTTACAAAGCCGAAGATCCTGATTCACCGGTTCTAATGCGTACTACATGATCCAGATCAGCTACAAATATCTTACCATCCCCAATTTTACCGGTTCTGGCGGATTCGATAATCGCATCGATGACCTGATCGACAAGCTCATCATCGACGGCAACGTCAATTTTAACCTTGGGGATATAGTCAACCACGTATTCTGCGCCGCGATACAGTTCGGTGTGGCCTTTCTGGCGACCAAAACCCTTGACCTCGTAAACGGTCATTCCATGAACACCGATGTCAGACAGGGCGCTGCGTACGTCATCCAGTCTAAACGGCTTGATTACTGCACTGACTACCTTCACTGTGACTCCTGCTATTTGCGCTCGAACACGGCCATGGATTCGACATGTGCTGTCTGGGGAAACATATCCATGATGCCCAGGTGTGTCATACGAGATCCATGGGTGCAGATAATAGCAGCATCTCGCACCAGGCTGGAAGGCTGGCAGGAAACATAAACGATACGGAGTGCCCTGAAACACCCTATTTCCCTGGCCATCTCGAGCGCACCAGAGCGCGGTGGATCGAGCAGGATCTTGTCGTAATGCCCTCGCATCCAGCTTAAATCCACATCAGGTTGCGTCAAGTCGGCCCGGTGATACTCGGTATTGTCAATATTATTGGCCAGCGCGGACTCGCACGCGCGCGTTACCATCGCAGCATCAACCTCAACGCCGGTAACCCGGGCGCAGTGCTGCGCCATGGGCAGTGTGAAATTACCCAGTCCGCAAAATAGATCGAGCAGCCTGTCAGTGGGCTGTAAATCCATCAATCGAAGCACCTGGGCCACCATTTTGTGGTTGATCTCGCTATTGACCTGCACGAAATCGAGCGCATTGAAGGCAATTCCCAGCTGCCCGTCGCCGACAGGATCCAGTTTAAGCGCCTGCCTTTCCGGATACAGGTTGTTTACCGTTTCCGGTCCACCAGGTTGCAGCTGGATTTGGAAGTCTTGCTGCCGGGCAAATTCAATCAGTACCTGACGATCGTGCTCCGACAGCGGTTGCAGATGGCGAAATACCAGCTGGATGTGATCCTCATCGGCAGCTACTTCGATTTGCGGTATCTGCGCACGTGCTTCGAGTTGATCGATTATCTGGGAAATCAGGTCAAGTTTATGGCCTACACTCGGAATTAAAACTTCACATCGATGCATGTCCGCGATGAAGGGCGTATTGCGTTCACGGAACCCAACCAGCACCCGTCCCTTGTTCGTTACATATTTAACTCCAAGACGGGCTTTTTTGCGATACCCCCAGTCGACAGCACGCAGCGTCGGTAAAACCTCGTCGTACTCGATCCCGGCATGGGTCATCATATCGAGCAGCGCCTGTTGCTTGAGAGCTACCTGGTCGTCGGTGGCAAGATGCTGCAAACTACAGCCACCACAAACCTGGAAAGCCTCGCATCGCGGCTCGATACGCTGGGGTGATGCTTCGATGACCTCGAGCACGGTCGCCTGGTCATAACTGCGTGTTCGCTTCAGCACCTGAATCTGCACGGTCTCGCCTTCGAGGGCACCAAACACGAAGACTGTCTTACCGTTGACGTGGGCGATGCCACGTCCCTCATGCGACATTGCCTCGATGGTAACTTGCCTGGGTTCCGGTAGCTTGCTGCGCCGTCGACGTTTAGACATCGTGCCAGGCGGCTTCAAAATCGAGCAAATGCTGTTGGCCGGTTGATTTCAACTCGTCCCGGACCCGCTGGCATTCGGCCTGGTACTGGATTTGGTCCAGGTTGCCGCGGCTACGTTCAAAATTAAGAAATACGAGGTAGGTATTGAGCACGTCGGTCTCGCAATAATCCCGGATTTCCTTGATCTGGCCTTGCTGGTAAGCGTCCCAGACCTTTGACCCACTCATTCCCATTTTCCCGGGAAAACCACAAAGGCCGGCAATTTCGTCCAGGGGCGCATTGGCACGCGGCTGATAGGCCGCAAGTACATCCATCAGGTCGGTGTGGCGCTCGTGGAATCGATTCAGGTAGTTGTTGTAACGAAAGCTGGTGTCATTTTGACCGGTTTCCCAGTAGTGCGCGGCGTTAATCGGATAGAGTAGACTACGGTAGTGCATCACCGGTAAATCGAAGCCACTGCCGTTCCAGGAAACAAGGCGTGGCGTATAGCGCTCGATGCCGCTGAAGAAACGTTGCAGTAAATCCTGCTCATTGGCGTCGATGTCACCCAGCGACCATACCTTGAACTGGTCGCGGGTGCTCAGCACGGTCGATATCGCAACAATGCGATGCAGGTGGTGACGCAGGAATTCGGTGCCGGCCTGCTGGCGTCGTATCTGGAATATGGCCCTGGCCACGTCATCATCAGATAGACCGTGCAGATCATATATCCTGCGACAGCCATCGATGTCGGGAATGGTTTCAATATCAAATACTAGAACATTCATATTCAAGCCTGTATCAGGGATTGCTGAAGACCTCGGTTGTCAGGTAACGATCGCCTCGATCACAGATGATGGTCACGATATGGGCATCGGACAATTCCTGCGCCACGCGCAAGCTGGCGCAGACATTGCCACCGGAGGAAATACCGCAAAACAGCCCTTCCCTGGCGGCCAGCTGGCGGGTAAAGTCCTCGGCTTCGTCGCGCGACACGTCAATAATTCGATCGACCGCCTCGGGCTGGAAAATCCGCGGTACATATTCTGCAGGCCAACGCCTGATGCCGGGAATGGAAGACCCGTCCGCGGGCTGAACACCGACTATCTCGATCCGGGGGTTAACCTCGCGGAAATAGCGCGAGCATCCCATAATTGTGCCCGTGGTTCCCATCGCACTGACAAAGTGAGTGATTCCGTACTCCGTCTGATCCCAGATCTCCGGCGCAGTCGTCTCGTAATGCGCAAGCGGGTTATCCGGGTTAGCGAACTGGTCGAGCATTTTTGCCTTACCCTGCGCGTTCATATCTTCTGCTATATCACGCGCCTTTATCATACCTTCTTCCCGGGTGACAAGGATAATTTCAGCACCAAAGGCACGCATCGTGGTGAGTCGTTCGTGGCTCATGTTATCCGGCATGATCAAGGTCATGTGATAGCCACGCATCGCCGCAACCATCGCGAGTGCAATTCCGGTGTTGCCACTGGTCGCTTCGACCAGTCTATCGCCCGGGCCAATTTCTCCCCGCATCTCGGCATGCCGTATCATGCTAAAAACCGGCCGATCCTTGACCGAGCCGGCAGGATTGTTTCCCTCCAGTTTTACCGAAATCCGGTTACCCTTGCCAGCATTCAGTCGCTGCAATGTTACCAGCGGGGTATTTCCGATATAATCATGCAGAAACATCATATAAAAACGAGATAATCCAGGACGGAATCTAAGAAAAACAGTTTACTTTAATAGCGTCAGGCATGCCAAAGCAGGTATTCATTTGTCTTGCGGTATTAAAACTTTAACGGGGAATGGAATCGTGCTGCATCGCCGCTTTATCAGATCAATTCTCAGTGCATTGATCATTCTGGTCACTGGCATAATCACAACCGTGCAGGCGGCAAGCCAGGTAATCATTGTTAAAAGTAGCGATAACGCCTATTTTGATCAAACCATCCGAACCCTGATCAGTCACGTTGATTCAGCAACACGTTTCAAAGTCATCGAGGCCCCGCATCTCGCGGATGCAATATCCGGCTCGGATCCATATGATTTCTTTGTCGCTCTGGGCCAGCCGGCAGTTGAGGCGGTCGATCAACTCGGCACCGAAGCGAGCTCGATTAACGCCTACATAACGCTGGAGCAATACCACCATCTGCAACCTGACGATGACCTGACCATCGTACTGGATCAACCCATGTATCGGTACCTGGCTTTTTGCAAGCTCATGCTCGGTATCGAACGCGTCGGTATCATCGAGGAAAGCGAAATCGATTTAGACCGAGAACAGGCGCAAATCCTGGATGAGTTTAATCTGAAGTTAAACCAGTACCGGGTAAACCAGGCTAACAAACTGCTACCGGTACTCAGGCAACTATTGCGTCAAAACGATGCGTTACTGATGTTACCTCGACAATCGATTTACAATCGTGACACGCTAAAAGGCGTGCTGTTGAGCAGCTATCGGAATCGAAAGCCGGCCATCAGTTATTCGCCCGCCCATGTGAAATCCGGTGCCGTGGCATCGATATTTTCTTCCCCGGTAGACATCGGCAGACACCTGGCGCAATTACTGAATCAAACACTTAGTAGTCAGGCGCGCGCTGACAATCCGTTAGAATTTCCAAGGTTCTACACCATTGCAACCAATTTGCGCGTCGCAAATGCCCTGGGTATCGATCTTCCCGGGGAGCACGAGTTGCGGTCCAGAATAGACAATCTACAGCCATGAAACGCCTCGGCATCAAGTACCAGATTCTGCTGATCACGCTTATCCCGGTGTTTCTTATCGACCTGTTTTTCACCTACCAACACATCAATGGCAGCATCGGGCAGGCTAATGAACAGCTTCAAAGCAGGGGCCAGATAATCGCTCGCCAGATTGCCGGTGCGTCGGAATTTAACCTGTTTACCGGTAACGACAGTCAAATCCAGTATTTGCTGGCGCAAACGGTTGGCAGCAACAATATTGTTCTGGCCTCGATTTACGACCGGCACGGAAATCTTATTACAGAATCGGTCTCTCCCGATTTCCAACAATCGGATGTTGCGGACTACTACTACTCTAACCAGCCCATCCTCTCACAGAGTATCGAGCACTCGGATGTGTTTGCACCAGATATTGACGACGTACGCAAGACCGACATTCTCGGCTGGGTGCACCTGTATATTTCACGCCAGCAGTTAAAGCAGACAACCGGCCTGATCATTGCCGATGCAGTCGTGTTTTTTGTCACGATTTTGATGATGGCCGTGATATTAACCGTGATTATCAGCCGCAGGATTACACAGCCGATTTTTCGAATGATGGCACACCTGAAGCTGGTGGAAACCGGCCAACTCGGTAAGACGATTGAACCGATAGAACCGAACGAGATTGGCGCATTACAGCAGGGTTTCAATCGTATGACGCACGCCCTGCTGGCCAATCGCCGACTTTTGAATCGAAGGATACAGCAGGCGACCCAGCAACTTAACGAGGCCATATCGAGCCTTGAAACAAAAAATCGTGAACTGGGACTGGCACGTGACGAGGCACTGAATGCCGATCGGACCAAATCCGAATTTCTCGCCAATATGAGCCATGAAATCCGTACCCCGATCAACGGTATCAAGGGCTTTATCAGCTTGCTCAGCCAGTCGAGGCTTGATCAGTCTCAGCAGCGCCATGTCGATATTATTCTGAAATCCACCACTGACCTGACCAACATCGTCAACGAAATTCTCGATTTTTCGAAAATGGAATCGGGCAAACTACAAATAGTCAGCGAGGCATTTGATCTTTACGAAGTGATTGAGCAAACCCGCGACATTCTTTTTATCAACGTGTTACCCAAGAATATCGATCTGAACCTGATCATTTACAGTGACACGCCTCGCCGTGTTATTGGCGATAAGCTGAGAATCAAACAAATCTTACTAAACCTCATCGGTAATGCGATCAAGTTCACCGATCAGGGTCGTGTGGTCATAAAGGTCAGTCTTAAAGACAGGCGTTTCGACAGGGTCGATATTGAAATTGCCGTTGAAGACAGCGGCATCGGTATATCAGAGCAAGACCAGCAATCGCTGTTTCAGGCCTTTAGCCAGGTTGAAAGTTCCGCTACCAGACGTTTTGCCGGTACTGGCCTGGGCCTGGTCATCAGTAAAAACCTGGCGACCCTGATGGGCGGAGACATTTCAATGATTTCAACACCCGGCGAAGGTTCGAAGTTCACGCTAAATCTGCCTTTAGGACTCGAAGACGGGTCCCCGGAGGTTACCACCAGCACGAACGAAGACTGCAAGGCCATGATTTTCGCTGCCGATAAATATTGCCTGATGGAAGTCCGTACGCTTTTCGATCGCGCAGGCGTCAACACCGAGTCTCACCAGGTCGATAATCGACAGGGCAGCGATCCGGTCCTGCAGTGTATCCGGCGCAATCTCGCCCACGTAGATTTACTGGTTTTTGATTTACGGCATCTGAGTATCGATCTTGAAAAAGTCGTCGCCCTGGTCGCTGACAACAAGCTCCGCGTTATCGTCATGGACTATGACGAAAGTGGCCAATCGCCGGTTCGACCCGGCAATGCGGAAATCGTTTCGGTCATAAATACCAGCCAGGCTATCGCACAAATTGTTGCCCGCGCGACCGGGAAGTTACCAGAGCAGGCGCCGGTCGAGCGCGGGCCAACGGTCCGCAGCAAAAACGTGCTGCTGGTTGACGATAATCCGGTGAACCTGAAACTTGCCAGCGAACTCATCCGGCTCTGGGGACACCGGGTTGTAGCAGCCGAGAATGGAACAGAGGCGCTGCAGTATTACCGGAAACAGACATTTGACCTGATTATTCTCGATATACAGATGCCCGATATCGACGGTGTCAACCTGTTGCGCATGATACGCAAGCAAAATCCGGCGGATAAGACGCCGATCATCGCCTTGACGGCAAACGTGGTAAACGACGAGGCTGGAAAATTGATCGAGCAGGGCTTCGATTATTTTCTTGGCAAGCCCCTCGACGAGGAAAAATTTCGCAGCTTGCTCGATAGTGAACCACGTCGAAAACTGCCCGATACGATAAAATCCGAGCTTGAAGATTCAAATCCGGACTGCTCGCTAGACTATGCGAGATCTTTAGCCTTGTCGGCTGACAACGAATCTTTGCTCAAGCAGATATTTGAAATTCTGCAGCGCGATATTCCGGATCAACAGCTTCAACTCGAAATGGCCCTGGCGCAGCTCGATCAGGATCGACTTGCAGCAATCGTGCACAAGCTTCACGGGGTTACCTGCTATACCAGCCTGCCACGCTTGAAGCGCAAGTTATTAGGTTTCGAACAATCCCTGGCAAGCAGCGGCAACGGGTCGCTCGATCAGTCGGTACACAAACTGAATTCCGAGTTAAGTGCCGTAAAACGGGAGGTTGATCGCTACCTCGAGCAAATGGAAGCAGACGGCGTATCAAGCTAGGACTCGAGCACCACCATCGCGACCACGTAATGTTTCTCGTCGGATAACGAGATCATTGCATTTTTGATTTTCAGGCGGGAAACCAGATCAGTCGCGCTGCCAATGAATCGAAGCTGAGGTTTCCCCTGTTCGTTATTGTCGATCTGAATCGAGTGGAACCCGAACTGCTCGCCGATTCCGGTTCCGAGCGCCTTGGCAGCCGCTTCTTTCGCGGCAAATCGCGTGGCGAGATAATTATTCGACTGTCGGCGTCGATCGAACTCCACGAGTTCATCATCCGTTAAAATACGACGCGCAAAACGAGCACCAAACTTCGAACTCAATTTTTCGAAACGGGCCGTTTCCGCAATATCTACCCCAATACCGACAATCATGATCCCCGTGCTCTCGCGTCTATAATCAGTCGTTTGATATCCCGAATCGCCTGCTCCAGGCCCAGGAAAACAGCATCGGCAATAATGGCATGTCCGATATTCAGTTCGGTTATCAGCGGATTCGCCGCTATCGGGGTTACGTTATGTCGATTCAGCCCGTGACCCGCATTGACCTGCAAACCTTTCGCATGCGCGTAGGCCGCCGCCTCGTTTATTTCTTCCAGCAAACGTAATTGTTCATCCCCATGCGCATCCGCATAGTGTCCTGTATGAATCTCGATACACGGCGCACCGCATTCGATTACGGCGTCAATCTGGTCCCGACTCGCGTCGATAAAGGGTGATACCCGGGTTCCGACTTCTGCCAGGCGAGTACAGGCCGATCGCACCTGTTCAACCTGGCCGGCGACATGCAGGCCACCCTCGGTCGTGAGTTCTTCGCGTTTTTCCGGTACCAGGCAAACGTCTTCAGCCCTGAAATCCGTCGCAAACGCTATCATTTCGTCGGTAATGGCGATTTCCAGGTTGAGCTTGGTATTGACCACCTGCTTGAGCAGTAGCGCATCGCGTTCCTGGATATGACGTCGATCTTCCCGCAGGTGAAAGGTGATCGAGTCAGCGCCTGAATGTTCGGCCACCTGGGCTGCATATACGGGGTCGGGGAAACGCGTGCCGCGTGCCTGACGCAGCGTTGCGACATGATCAATATTGACACCCAGGGTTACCGTGCTCGTCATTTTCGTTTCATCATTTCAAGATAAACATCGCGCGATTTTAGCGTTTTTCCATGCAAGTTAAAGTCAATAGTACTCCGCAGCGCCGTTTTGGCGAGGCGCAGTACGGCCGGCTTGCCGTAATCACCTGTGGACCAGTCGATCACGACCTGTCCTTTCACGGAATCCCTGGCAGCGTTCGAGCAGCTGATAAAACCACTATTGATGACAAACTGGTAAAAAGCGTCTGCCCTGATTTCCAGGCCGCTCGCCGCATCCCGTGACAGCTCGGGAAAATAGCCGAGTAACTGCATCAATTCGAGTTCAAATTTTCGTAATTCGGCTTCGCCTATTTCACCCGTCGAATGCTGTAATAGTAACTGGTAGCTGGCAAATACATCCGGATTAGCTTCCCCTTGCGGCAGTAACGCGGCCAGTAATTCATTCACATATAACAATGCCAGGTAGTTTTTTTCATCGACCGGCAGCGACTGACCTTCGATAGCGGTCAGGGTTTTTAGTTCCTGTCTGCCCACCCAGCTGATACTCAGCATTGCAAAGGGCTGGTACGGCGCTTTTGCCGGGTTACGACGTGCACCCCTGGCAATGGCGCGGATACATCCATGGTCCCGGGTAAAAAAATCCAGCATCAGGCTGGTATTCTGCCAGTCGCGCCGACGCAGAATAAAAGACAACTGGTCGCTAACCCTGGCTTCCATCCGAATAGCCAAAAGCCGCCAGCGACTGTTCGTCATCAGACCAGTCTGTGCGTACCTTCACCCAAAGCTGCAGGTACACTTTTGTTTCAACCAGCCTTTCTATATCGGCGCGTGCCAGGGACCCTATTTTTTTCAGCAGGCTTCCGTTTTTTCCGATGACTATCGCTTTCTGCGACTTGCGTTCAACCCAGATGGTTGCCGATATGCGCGTGATATCGACTTCCTCGGTATAGTAATCGATGTTAACCGTAATCGAGTAGGGCAATTCCTGTTTAAGCTCGCGAAACAGCTTTTCGCGTATAATTTCAGAGCAGATAAATCGCATCGATTTATCGGTCAGCTGATCATCCGGAAACTGCGGCACGGCAACCGGCAAACACGCCACTATCAATTGCTCCAGGCGCTCCAGGTTATCCCCGTTCAGTGCCGACACCGGGATACATTCAAAATCAGGTACCTGCTGCGAGATTTTCTGCATCACCGGCAAGCAGGATTCGCGACTTCGTTGATCTATCTTGTTGAGCACAACCAGCACCTTGCCATAGTTCGCCACACGCTGCAGGATCTTTTCATCTTCCCCGGTAAAATTCGATACGTCGAGCAGCACGCAGATCAGGTCAGCATCGTCCAGCATACTGGTTGCAGCACGATTCATGTAACGGTGGATTGCCTTTTTATTGGCATCATGAAGTCCGGGGGTATCAACGAAAATGCACTGGTAGGCCTCGGTCGTCTTGATCCCTAGAATTTGATGGCGAGTGGTTTGCGGTCGATGCGCCGTGATGCTGAGTTTATGTCCGACCAGTGCATTCATTAAGGTCGATTTGCCAGTGTTGGGTTTGCCGATCAGTGCAACGTACCCACAGCGAAACGCATCCATCATATTTTCAACTGGTCCAGTACTTTTTGTGCAGCCCGTTGTTCCGCTTTCTTGCGACTCGAGCCCTTGCCCTCGGTTTGCATATCGAGGTCAGAAACGTTACAGCTGACGGTAAAGACCTGATCATGAGATTTACCGCTGGTTTGCTCAACCAGGTAACGGGGGAGGTGTTTTTTATGCGCCTGCAGGTATTCCTGAAGTTGCGTCTTGGGATCTCGCAGATTGGCGCTTTCATCGATACCTTGTAAATGTGCCTCGAAGAGACGCAAAACCGTGGTTTCGGCCTGCTCGTAATCGCTATCCAGGTAAACGGCGCCAATGATCGCTTCCAGTGCATCAGAAAGAATGGATGCACGGCGATAACCGCCACTTTTCAGTTCCCCGCCCCCCAGGTGAATATGATCTCCCAGTCCGATTCCCGTGGCGACCTGCGCCAGGGTTTCTTTTTTTACCAGGGAAGCACGCAGACGACTCAGGTCTCCCTCGTCTGCATCCGTGAAGCGCAGGTAAATATGATTTGAAATGATCAGGTTGAGAATGCTGTCGCCGAGAAACTCGAGGCGTTCGTTGTTATTGCTGCGCGAGTAGCTGCGATGGGTCAGCGCCTGATCCAGTAAATCCTGCTGCCTGAATTGATATCCGGTAAGTGCGCAGAATTCTTCTGCATTCACCGCTCAATCACTACGCTTTCAACGAAATGGGCGCCGATAAACAGGGGCCCAAGATAATTATCTCTGACTTCGTAGTCGATAGTTACCGTGGTTTTACCATCCTTGCGTTCCATGGTCACATGTTCTCGCCGGATGGCCCTGACTTCATTTATGAATAGACGTTTTTGCAGGGATAGCCAGATCGCTTTCTTGGATTTCGAATCTATCTGTGTATCTTGTGCCAAACCGTCCAATGCCGCCCTGAGTTGATAATTACCGTAATAAAACGGGAAAACCTTGAAAAACATTAGCAGTAGTAATGCGAATATACCGAACACGGCAATCCAGCCAAAACTGGACATACCTCTTTGTCGGCGTTTTGAGTTCGTTGATCTATTCATCATCATTTCCTCAGTTCGAAATTTTACGGCCAACCCTGGACAATTCCAGCCCGGTGCCGTCTTTACGCCAGTCCCAGTGCATCCAGATCATGACAGCCTTTCCAACCAGGTTATCTTCGGGTACGTAACCCCAGATTCTGCTGTCATTACTGTGATCGCGATTATCCCCCATCACGAAGTAATGCCCTTCCGGTACGAATAGTTCACCATTAACACCAAATGTAGATCCTGGATTGGTCATGACTGTGTACTCCGCCTGGTCAACCCGCTCTAGAAATACCTGGCAATCGGCACCGGCACGGTCACATCCGTTCGCATACTGCATTTTGTTCAAATCACCCAGTCCCTCGTAAACACCGTCAGCCTTGATATCCAGCTGCTTACCATTAATCGATAAACGTCGATTATAGTATCCAACGTGGTCACCGGGTAATCCCACTATTCGCTTAATATAATCCTGTGACTCATCCTGAGGATAGCGGAAAACGACCACATCGCCACGCTTCGGCTTACTACCCCTGGTAATGCGGGTTTGCCAGACCGGCATTCTCAAGCCATAGGTAAACTTGTTAACCAGGATAAAATCACCCACCAGCAGCGTCGGCATCATCGAGCCCGACGGTATGCGAAACGGTTCAAACAGGAAGGCACGCAGTACCAGAACTGCTATCAGGACCGGAAAAAAAGCCCGCGAGTACTCAATTACAAGCGGTTCCTTTTTAATCTTGCTGGTCGCGGGTTGCTGTCGCAAACGTGCCAGCAGGAGCACATCGGCAAGCCAGATTACGCCGGTCACCGCGGTCAGTATTAACAATAAAAACTCGAAATCAAAATGGACCATTCAGTATGTCTCTACCTCGTGCGACAACAGTAATTAGCTATCTACTTTTAATACTGCAAGGAAAGCGTCTTGTGGAATCTCGACGCTGCCGACCTGTTTCATACGCTTTTTACCGGCTTTTTGCTTCTCAAGCAATTTCCGCTTGCGCGTGACATCACCACCATAACATTTAGCCGTCACGTTCTTACGCAACGCCTTGACATTCGTGCGGGCAATAATATTAGAGCCGATAGCAGCCTGTATCGCCACATCGAACATCTGCCGGGGAATCAGTTCTTTCATTTTGGAAGCCAGCTCCCGTCCCCGGTAATCCGCATTGCTGCGATGCACGATAAGTGACAGTGCATCCACTTTTTCGGTGTTGATCAGCACATCGAGTTTAACCAGGTTCGATGCTTCGAAGCGCAGAAACTCGTAGTCAAATGATGCGTAGCCACGACTGACCGATTTCAGGCGATCAAAAAAGTCGAGGACCACCTCACTCAGCGGCAGCTCGAAAACCAGCGATACCTGGTTGCCGAGGAACTGCATGTCCTTCTGTACTCCCCTTTTTTCGATACAAAGTGAAATGACCGCGCCAATATAAGCCTCCGGCAATAGTATGTTGGCCTGAATAATCGGCTCGCGTATTTCATTGATCTTGTTGATGGGCGGTAAATCCGCGGGATTATGGATTTCGACCAGTTCACCGGCCGTCGTTTCAACCTGGTAGACAACGGTCGGTGCCGTGGTAATCAGGTCAAGGTCGTATTCCCGCTCTAGCCTTTCCTGCACAATCTCCATGTGCAGCATGCCTAGAAAGCCACAGCGAAATCCAAAGCCGAGCGCCTGCGAGGTTTCAGGTTCAAACTGCAACGCGGCATCGTTTAGCTTCAGTTTTTTAAGCGCCTCGCGGCAATCTTCGTAATCATCAGAGCTAATCGGGAACAGGCCGGCAAATACGCGCGGCTGCACCTGTTTGAAATCTGCCAGCGCCTCGTCGGCCGGTTGTTGCGACAGCGTAATGGTATCGCCCACCCGGGCCAATTCGATGTCCTTGATACCCGCTATGATAAATCCAACGCTTCCGGCCTGCAGTTTTTCGGTTTCCTTGCGTTTGGGTGTAAAGATTCCAACCTTTTCGACCAGGAATTCCTGTCCACTCGACATCATCCTGATTTTTTGTTTGGGTTTTATCTGACCCTCCATGACGCGCACCAGGGTAATGACTCCGACGTAATTATCGAACCACGAGTCAATCACCAACGCCTGGGTCCGGTTGTCTTCCGAACCACCCGGTGGCGGAATCTTTTCGATGATCTGCTCCAGTAAATCCTCGATTCCAATCCCGGTTTTGGCGCTGATCTGGATTGCCTCGGAGGTATCGAGTCCAATGATTTCCTCGATTTCGAGTTTTACGCGATCCGGTTCGGCAGCGGGCAAATCTATCTTGTTCAGCACCGGGATTACCTCGAGATCCAGATCGATAGCGGTATAGCAATTGGCGACACTTTGCGCTTCGACGCCCTGGGAGGCATCGACTATCAACAAGGCGCCTTCGCAGGCCGCGAGCGATCTCGACACCTCGTAGGAAAAATCCACATGGCCCGGCGTATCGATGAAATTGAGAGTGTACAGCTTGCCATCGCGAGCCTTGTAATTGAGCGAGACGCTTTGTGCCTTAATCGTGATACCGCGTTCACGCTCCAGATCCATCGTATCCAGCACCTGCGCCTCCATTTCGCGCTCACTCAATCCCCCGCATAGCTGAATAAACCGATCAGCCAACGTGGATTTTCCATGATCGATATGAGCAATAATGGAAAAATTGCGTATTAACTCCATGCGCATAAGTATAGTAGCCGCCCTGCCCGGCTTGATGATTTCGCGAACTTGGTGATTTGCCAGCGTATAAAGATCTGGCCCTGGATGAAAAAACCCGGTGAGTTTACGCTAAAGCCATCACCGCTATCAATGCCGATTCATCGAAAAAAAAATGGCAGATTTCGGTATCACCGTAGCACAGTACTGGAACCCGGGCGTCAAACCGCCGGATCAATTCCGTATCCCGGTCAATATCCAGCTCATTCCAGCTCACCGAGGGATTTTTTCGGGCAAATACCACCAGTGCTTTGCGCATCGCATCGCACAGATGGCATTGTTCCCGGTAGTAGAGAGTAAGCTCCAATCGGCTTGCGCCAGTCAGTCGCCGAAGCTTACGAGTCTTCCGGACGTATCGCGAGGAATACCGGTCCGGCACGGCGTTGCACTAATAGTGCCACCGACTTGCCTGATTTTAATTCGTCAGTAATCACCGCAAAGTCATCCAGCGAATCGATTTCCTGGTTATCGATCATGGTGATGACGTCACCCCTGATAATTCCGGCATCACTGGCTGGTCCGTATTCATCTACTTCAACAACCTGTACGCCATTTTCTATTTTTAGCCGCTTGCTGGCTTCGCTGCTCAAGGCCTCAACCTTCATGCCGAGAGCTGAACCTTCCTTTGTTTTCTCTTCTTTCGGGGTGAATGAAGCCTGGGTTATCGCGGTTGGCAACTCGGCTATCTGAACGCCGATGGTACGCCGTTTCTTGTCACGTATCACCGTAACCCGTGCCTCTTCGCCAACCTTGGCCCGACCCACCAAAGGCGGTAATCCACTCGAGCGCATCACTTTCTTGCCGTTGAATTCAACGATGACATCGCCGACTTCGAGCCCGGCCTGGGCAGCGGGACTGTCATCCAGTACCTTGGCAACCAGGGCACCGTGCGGATTGTCCATACCAAATGATTCTGCGAGCTCCCGGGTAACTTCCTGTATCAATACGCCGAGCCAGCCCCGCGAGACCGAACCGGTCTCTTTAATCTGGTTGGCGACGTCAACCGCCATTTCGATCGGGATCGCAAAAGACAATCCCATGAAACCGCCGGTACGGCTGTATATCTGGGAGTTAATACCGATGACCTCGCCATCCAGGTTGAAAAGCGGTCCACCGGAATTTCCCGGATTTATCGCGACGTCGGTCTGGATGAAGGGAACATAGTTGTCACTGGGCAGGCTGCGACCCTTGGCGCTGACGATCCCCGCGGTTACGCTGTGGTCGAATCCGAAAGGCGATCCGATCGCAAGCACCCATTCACCGACCTTAAGCTTGTCGGAATCACCAAACTCCAGCACCGGCAGGTCATCGGCCTCGACCTTTAACACCGCGATATCGGATGCCTCGTCGGATCCAATGATTTTAGCGACATATTCCCTGCGGTTGGACATGCGCACGATTACTTCGTCTGCGCCTTCAATAACGTGGTGATTGGTTAAAATATAACCATCTTTGGAGACGATAAATCCGGAACCGAGAGATTGCGCGTCACGTCGCCTGCGATCGAATTCATCGCGATCAAAAAACTTTTCGAATAATTCTCCGAATGGCGATCCTTCAGGCAGCTCGGGAATTTCGTATTCGCGGGACCTGGTGGGTTTTGGTTTTGACTTGGTACTGATATTGACCACTGAATCCTTGGCCTGGTCGACAATTCTCGTGAAATCGGGTAATGCAGCCTGAGCCACCAACGGCATGAACAGAACAACGGCAAAAACGATTTGATAAATTTGCTTGCTTAGATATTTCATTAAAACTTCCCAAAAATTATAAATACAATCTTATGACCTCGAATGGAGTTCGGGGTTCACGATGATATCAACGATATAGGGTGCCAACTGCTCAGCGTCAAGTGCATTGGTAAGAAAACCGGCTAATTTATAGCCCGCAAAAAAACCGGCCAATGCGGCCAGCGCGACTATCACTTCCGGCGCAGCGACCAGGGCGGCCAGCAATCCCGCGCAAACCATACCCAGAAGCGGTAAGCCATAAATCGTCAGGCTGGCCTTGACCAGCGCGGATTCAGATAATCCCAGCTCCAGTCGGTCACCGGGCTCCAGTTGATGGTCGGTTTCGATCAGTATTGGTTTGCTGCGATGTCCGAGCAAACGGCCGAGAGCACCGGTACCGCAGCCCTTACTAAGTTCGCATTGGCCACAGGTCGAGTTCCGTTGCAACTCCAGTTCAACCAGTCTGCCATCACGGCGGGTGACAATCGCTGTTTCGGTAATCATTCGAGCAGGATTAATTCGTTATAAAGAAAAGCTGATTTTGATCTCTATTTGACGCGGCCGCAAGTTACACCTGTGGGCTGTACCCCCGATCGGCGACTTCATGATAACTATTACTGCCGGTAGGATATCGATTCGGCGACCTCTTTTACGGTTAACGCCGGCACTTCGCCGATTGCAGTCACCGAGTAATCATGAAGAATTCGGATAAAAGCGTTGACCGCGCCCATTGACGTGCCGCCCTGGTGGGTGACACCTGTCTGGCGTTCAATGAATATCGAAAGCGAGGCCAGGCCATCGGTATAGATCATTTGATGTACGAAGTGCTCGGTGCCGGGAACTTTTCGTTTCATCACCGATTCGCGCCAGAAGCCACCGGGTGTTCGCCCCAGCTGCCACGAACTATCCGCCGCAAACGATTTCGAGCTGTCTCCACTGTGGTAGCGCAGCATGGTGTAGTTCTCGTCGATCTGCGGCATCGTGTTTATCACCGGTTTATCATCACCGGTAAACAGTTTCAGGTTCGTAAACATGACTTTCTCAACGACCTTTCCGTTTTCGTTGATGAGGTTCGATCCCATCATTAACCCGTTTTGCTCGTTGATCCAGAACTTCATGCCATAGCGGTAGTTGTCTTTCGGGTCGATATGAACAATAACGGTATCCATGTTAGCAATGCGGTCCTTTCCCAGCAGCTTCATTTCATAGAATTTTTCCAGCCGGGCAATATCCTCCGGAATAAATATGGGTGAAAAACTGTTTTTACGTGACAGGTCAACGACCACCTTACGGCTCGAGGGCCAGATGCAGGTCAGATTCTGATTATCGCGAATGACTTCACGGGCCTCGCCGTTGAGCGAAACCAGTCGTTCCTTCTCGCCATGCTCATCCCGGTAGTGCGAAATTTGCATACTTTCAAGGTGGTTTTCATGCACGTAAACGAAATCGCCCTGGTAGTTAAGGTTTCGCATCGAGTCAGACATTTTCTGGACCCAATCCATCGCCGGATCGGCAAAAACCGGCAGGCTAGCCAGCGAAGATATCAGGATCGGAAGCAGTCTCGTCGATAAATTAGTCAAGCTTGCTCTCGGGTCATTGTTGTGAATCGAATCCCGCCACGCGGGCCTGTGGAATTAAACTTTGCATCGAATTGGAGTACTCGGTATGCGTCACCAGGTATGCATTCAGCTTTTGTTGCAGTTCGGGCATATCACGCTCTACTTTCCAGCGCATGCCGAGCGGCTGCACCTGGGTTGAAGCCGTGACCACGCCACCCGGGACCTGTTGCCTGACCAGTTGCTGAATTTTTTGCTGTTCGGCCGAAACGAGGCCGGTATCGCCCTGCCCCGACTCTTGCTTGAGCGGTTGCCACAATGCAACCGTAACAATCGCGACACTGGCTGCCACCGCCAGGCCAGCGAAAGGTTTCAATCCGATCCAGCTCAGAATCGACGTATTTCCCGCGTTTGTTTCCGGCACTGCTGACCCGGTTACCGGATCTGACTCCTGGTTACGAATTTGCGCCATGACATTGATGTGGAAATTCGTATCAATCGCTTCCGGTAGTTCGTGTCGTATGACCTCACCAATCATCCGGTAGCGCCGCGCACGGTACTGCAAATTAACGTCACCCATCACCTCTTCGAGGTTTGTATCGGCGTTTTCGCCGGGATGATCGTCCAAAAGGAACGATAATTTTTCGTCTTGATCTGTCATTTCCTGGTCCCGCATTAAGCCATCATTCATATTATGTCTGATATATTCAGGTACTTAGTCACTCTAATAGGGGTCTAAGTTCCTTATCTATTACATCTCTGGCACGAAATATTCTGGATCGAACCGTGCCGATAGGACAATCCATGACCTCTGCAATCTCTTCATAGCTCAAACCATCGAGTTCACGCAAGGTAATTGCCGACTTCAAATCATCGGGTAATTTTTCAATCGCGCTGAAAATCGTTGCCCTTATTTCATCCGTCAGCAGCAGATTTTCAGGATTGGCAAATTCCTTGAGTCCGGACTCACCCTCAAAATGCTCGGCATCATCGACATCTACCGCATAACCGGGCGACTTCCGCGCACGTGATGCAAGATGATTTTTAGCCGTGTTGGCCGCAATTCGGTAAAGCCAGGTGTAAAACTGGCTATCACCCCTAAAATTGCCGATCGCCCTGAACGCCTTGATAAAGGCATCCTGGGAAATATCCTGGCACTCCGCCGGATCCGACACAAACCTGCCGACCAAATTGATCACCTTGTGCTGATACTTTTGCACCAGGATATCAAAGGCGTCGGTCTCTCCGGCCTGTACCCGTTTCACCAACTCTGCATCGAGCAGATTAGTCCCCATTTATATCCCTGGTTTAATTATAGTTTGAGGAAATAACAGAATTTTTTAATCTGATCCCCGCGATAGAGACAGATTATATAATAAAAAGTTCTGCCTACTCCGGGGTTTTGAGTTGTGCAGGATTTCACTATACTGGCAGCCCATTTTCAGAGATTACTATATGAGTAATCAGCACAAGTTCGACGTTGTCATTATCGGATCCGGTACGGCAGGCCTCGCTGCGGCATTGCATTTGCCCACATCGATCGAAATTGCAATTCTGGCCAAGACACCGCTCGAACAGACTTCGAGCTACTGGGCCCAGGGTGGAATATCCGCGGTGCTCGATCCTGAAGACAGTGTCGATTTGCATACCCGGGACACCCTCGGTGCCGGCGCGGGTTTGTGCGACGAATCCGTGGTTAATTTTGTAACCGCCAATGGCGCCGAATGCATCGAATGGCTGGCCGATCTCGGCATGCCGTTTTCTCTGGACAACCCGGAAATTATTGACAGTGCCTACCATTTGACCCGCGAAGGGGGGCACAGCAAGCGCCGGGTCGTACATGTCGCCGATTCCACTGGCAAGGCCATGCAGCAAACCCTGCAGGCGCATATCGCCGAAAGGCGCAATATAAAGGTTTTCCATCAACATATCGCTGTTGACCTGATTCGCAATGAAGGTAAATGCGCAGGTCTATATGCTTACAATCGTTTTGACCAGCATGTCGATGTATTCAAAGCACATAAATTTATTCTCGCCACCGGTGGCGCGAGCAAGTCATATCTTTACACCAGTAATCCTGACGGCTCCACCGGCGATGGCATTGCAATGGCCTGGCGTGCCGGATGCAGGGTCGCCAATATGGAATTCAACCAGTTTCACCCGACCTGTCTCTACCATCCCGAAGCCAGGACCTTTTTGATTACCGAGGCTGTTCGCGGTGAAGGCGGTAAGTTATTGCTGCCCGATGGGGAACGCTTCATGCGGCGTTTCGACGAACGCGCCGAACTCGCTCCACGTGATACCGTGGCGCGCGCAATCGATCATGAAATAAAACGCCTGGGTATCGAGTGCGTCTTCCTCGATATCAGTCATAAAAGCCGGGCTTTCATCAAATCCCACTTTCCGGCCATTTACCGGCGCTGCCTCGAATATGACATCGATATCACCAGACAACCAATTCCGGTCGTTCCTGCAGCCCACTACACCTGCGGCGGTGTCATGGTTGATATTGATGGACACACGGACCTGGATAATCTCTATGCCATCGGCGAGGTTACCTACTCGGGATTACACGGTGCAAATCGGATGGCCAGCAATTCCCTGCTCGAATGCCTGGTGTTTTCCCGGGCCGCGGCACGACAAATTGCCTCGGAAATCGATACCGCTGCCGCTTTGCCTGAGCTTGAGCGCTGGGACGAATCCCAGGTTACCGATTCTGATGAAGACATCGTCGTGGCCCACAACTGGGATGAACTGCGGCGTTTCATGTGGGACTACGTCGGTATCGTGCGCACCAACAAGCGCCTCGAGCGCGCCCTGCATCGTACCGACCTGCTGAAAAGCGAAATCAACGAGTACTACGGCAATTACAAGGTATCCCCCGATCTGCTGGAGCTGCGTAACCTGGTCGTGGTCGCCGACCTGATCATCCGCTCCGCGCTGATGCGCAAAGAGAGTCGCGGCCTGCATTTCACGCTCGACTACCCCGAAACCAGCGACGAGTACCTCGGCCCAACCATCCTCGATCCCCAGCAACTCAAACAAAAACCCGCCAAACTCGCCTCGATCTAATCCCAAGCACACCATCTCAGTTATAAACCATTTCCAACGGTTCGAGCTCTGATTCAGCTTTTCAGAACTCCCACCTCGACTGTAAGCGTGCTCAGAAATAGACCTTTACCGAATTCTGTCACCTCATGAGTAGCCACCTCGGGACATGTTACGCAAAAGTGTAGCGCGGCAGGGACGCCGCGCTCCAAGCGGTTCCATGGATGGACCAACCGGCGCGTGCGCCGGTTGGAAGCGTCTTTTGCGTAACATGTCCCGAGGTGGTTACGGACAATGGCTTACTATTAGTTGAAGTGAGGCTCGGATGTTAAAATTATCGGATGATTGAGCAGCAAACGATAACGGTTCAGACCGAGGGGCGCGGGACGATCAACATTACCCGCGAGGTCGAGGAGTTCATGCGATCTTGCGGTGTCGAGCAGGGGCTATGCCATGTTTTCGTGAATCACACCAGCGCATCGCTGATAATCACTGAAAATGCCGACAGCAACGTGCGCCGTGACCTGGAAAATTATATCGCGAAACTGGTTCTCGACGGTGACCCGGCATACCTCCATGACCAGGAAGGCCCCGACGATATGGCCGCACATATACGCTCAGTGTTGACCCAGTCCGAAATCACGATTCCGATACGGGCAGGCAGGCTCGCACTCGGAACCTGGCAGGGCCTTTTTCTGTGGGAACACCGCTATCGGGCGCACCGGCGTAACATCACCGTTACGGTAACGGGCGCCCAGACAAGTTGATCGCCCCCGGGAATTGGCCCTTGCCAAGGCGGGATAAAACCGGAGAATGAAGTGTCTGATTTCAATTCAAGTTGGGGGAAATAATGAAAATCATCCTGTTGGGACCGCCCGGGGCCGGTAAGGGTACGATCGCGAAAGCCTTGATGCAGCATGACGGGTCGGTACAGATATCCACCGGCGATATTCTGCGGAGTGCGGTTGCCGCCGGCACAGAACTTGGAAAACAGGCGGAAGCGGCGATGAAGGCCGGTGACCTGGTCACCGACGAGCTCATCATGGGAATCATGGAAGAACGCCTGCAGGAAGAAGACTGCAAGCAGGGATACCTGCTCGATGGATTTCCGCGCACTATACCCCAGGCCGAAGCCTTGAAAGCCCTGCTGGCGAAACTTGGAGAAAAGCTCGATTGCGCGCTGGAGCTCGATATCCCTCGTGATGTGATTATCGACCGGCTAACCACCCGCCGCACCTGCACCAACTGCGGTGAGATCTACAACGTCAAGTCCAAGCCGCCAAAGGTGGATGGTGTTTGTGACGTCTGCGGCAGTCAAATTGTACAACGTGATGACGAGACCGAGGAGGCGATCGAAAACCGGTTGCAGGTGTATAACGAACAGACTGCCCCGCTGGTATCGTTTTACCGCGATGAAGGTTTGCTGGTATCGGTTCCCAGTTCAGATATGACGACGGTCATGGAGGCGATCAAGGACCGGGTCTGATCTTATTCGGTAGCGCTACGGGTTTCAATTTCAATGCGCTCGATTCCGGCGACAAACACCTGCAGACCATCCAGCGTCGTGAATCCGTCGCTTTGAATGTCACTTTTCATGGCCTGGTAAGACTTCGTGGCACCGGATTGCGTGTTGATGACATGCACGGTGACAACCGAACCGCGCTTATCGGCTTCAAGGTAAATCATGGTTCCGGCGGCAACGGCCATGATCACCATAAATCCAATTGCCGCATTACGCACCAACATTTTCTTGCGCTCGGCGCCAGGATTTGGAATCGTTTTCAGCACCGGTTTCGTTCGCGCCGACAGCATCCACATGCATGCCACGATGACTGCCAGAGTGATAAGTATTTTGCTGATCATTAAATCTCGAAGTGTGAGTTCGATCCTAGCTGCGGGGAAAGATGACCAGGTGGTCAACGTTAAGCCGAATCCCGATACGTTCGTTAATTTTATGATTATGGTGGCTGGGTGCAAGGCACATTACTTCAATTCCACTATCCATGCGTAAAAAATATAAAAAGTCAGCACCTCGAAATGCCTTTTCGACGACGATCGCCGAATCCTCTGACTCATCATCGTGAATGACATCGTCCGGTCGAATCAGGATATCCACCATCGTACCGGTTTCAGCCTCGATCCTGCTGTTGCCCTGAATCACACCAAGGCCGGTTTTGACAGTGGTTTGATTTTCAACCGTGGCCGGAATGATGACACCCTGGCCGATAAAATCGGCGACAAACCGATTCGTCGGCTTGTGATAAAGATCATAACCACTGCCCTGCTGCAGGATACGGCCCTCGTTCATGACACAAATCTGGTCAGCCATGGCAAATGCCTCGTTTTGATCATGGGTTACCAGCATGGCCGTATTATTCTCCTGCTTCAGGATACTTCTGACCTCGCGCGCCAGTTGCTCGCGAAGTTCGACATCCATGTTCGAGAAAGGCTCATCCAGCAGCAGGATTCGCGGGCGCGGTGCCAGCGCACGCGCCAGCGCAATTCGTTGTTGCTGCCCACCCGAGAGCTGATGAGGATACGCCTGCGCATAGGCTGGCATGCCGACAATCGCAAGCATCTCCTGGATTCGAGTCTGCTGGTCGCGCCGGTTCATTCCCTTCAGACCAAAGCGGACATTATCCTCGACTCGCAGGTGCGGGAATAACGCAAAATCCTGGAACACCATGCCAATATTGCGTTTTTCGGGCGGCAGATTGAATTTGCGCGAACTGACCACGGTATCGTCAATCAGAATGCGTCCGCGCCAGGCTGGCTCGAACCCGGCGACGGCGCGTAATACCGTGGTTTTACCGCAACCGCTGGGCCCCAGCACGCATCCGATTTCACCCGGTCGCAGCGAAAAACTGATCTGGTTCAGGACTTGCAGGTCATCGTAGCCGGCATCCAGTTTTTCGACGTCCAGTTTTGAAGTCATGAACCTGCCCGGGAGGTTTTTATACTGTGACTCAGCAGGATAACAGGTACCAGTCCCACGACAACTATCATTAATGCAGCCGTAGAAGAATCGGCGAGCCGCTCGTCTGATGCGAGCTCGAATGCCCTGACGGCAAGCGTATTGAAATTGAAGGGACGCAGTATCAGCGTTGCCGGCAATTCCTTCATGACATCGACAAAAACGATCAGGAATGCCGTCAGTACGGTGCCTTTCATCAACGGCAAATGAACCCGCAATAGTATTTCAAATGGTGTATAGGATAACGAACGCGCTGCATCGTCCATCGACAGCTTGATCCTGGTCAGCCCCGACTCGATCGACTGAATCGAAACTGCAAGAAAACGCACCATGTAAGCGAACATCACCGCAAACAGGCTGCCACTTAACAGCAGTCCGCTTGAAAATCCGAAGTGTTCACGCATTGCACTGTCGACACTGTTATCGATCCAGGCAAAGGGAATAATGACACCAACGGCGACCACGGTACCGGGTATTGCATAACCTGTTGCCACCACACGAATTGAAGCCGCCACCGTGTAGCTCGTGAACAACCGCTTGCCGTAACCCAGGAACAGCGCAAGCACGACCGCGAGTGCTGCGGCGCTTAACGCGAGCGCGATGGAGTGGTAGGTGAGTTTTATAAACGCCTCATCGATCATGTAGCCATAGGTTTCCTTCGCCCAGATAGCCAACTGGTAGGCTGGCAGCAGGAAACCCAGCAATAACGGGATAAAACAGGCGCAAAAAGCGAGCCAGGCACGAGAGCCGCTGAGCCGATACTGCGGCAGGGCACTATAGCGACCAGACGTATGATGATACTGGGCCTGCCGACGCGACCAGCGCTCGATGACGACCAGCACAAACACAAACATCAGCAGGATTGCTGCCAGCTTGGCCGCGGCGGTACCGTCCCCAAGACCGAACCAGGTGCGAAAAATTCCGGTCGTAAAAACGCCCAGTCCGAAGTAGGAAACCGTGCCGTAGTCGGCCAGGGTCTCCATCAGCGCCAGCGATAAACCCGCGACAATGGCAGGACGCGCCAACGGTATCGCAACGCGATAAAAACTGGCCCAGACCGAACAGCCCAGGGTCCGGCTCACTTCGAGCACGCAAACCGATTGCGCCAGAAACGAAGCGCGTGAAAGCAGGTATACGTAGGGATAAAGCACCAGTGAAAACATCGTCACCGCGCCGCCAAGTGAACGCACCTCGGGAAAGTAGTAATCACGCAAACCCCAGCCGGTAAGCTCCCTGATCCAGGTCTGCACCGGGCCGGCATAATCGAGCATCCCGGTATAGGTATAGGCGATGATGTATGCCGGAAACGCCAGCGGCAACAGCAGGGCCCAGGCAAAAAAACGCTTTCCCGGGAACTCGCATACGCTCGTCAACCACGCACAGCCCACACCGATCAGCAGGGTTCCACAGCCGACACCCAGCATCAGTAGCGCCGAGTTCAGCAGGTACTCACCAAGCACCGTACTGATTAAATGTTGCCAGACCTCGTTAGCAGGATGGATGATAAAACTCGCGATCGTAAAAATAGGCAGGCTGAACAGGATGGCAACCAGTAGAATTCCCGGTTTCCAAACGCGTTGCAGGTAAGGGTAGCTTGCGGTCACTGTATTCTTCTGGTTACTACTCGGTGTTGTTCAGGGACGTTAAGTGGCGACTGAACCGGGAAAATTGGTTTGCTGCATACCGATAAATTTACTGGTTTGCGAACTCGTTTCGGCGCTAAACTTGCCTTGCGGTAAATCATGCAAAAATCGCAAATAACAACGCAGATACTAATGAATATAGATAATAACGTAAATAATAACACTTCTCATTCGCATTAACATGGACGTAATTCCCGAAAAGCCAGACCTGCTCGACGAAAATCGCTTTCAGTGGCAGGAAATTGTTGCCTATTTAAAAGAAACCAGGACGCAATCGCAGGATATTGTCAAAATCGAACGCCTTGCGATCGCAAGCCCCTACGCGCTGCAACAACTGCAACAACGACCGGAATGGATTAAGTCCCTGCTTCAGCTTGAGGAATTCATGCCTGCAACGACTATTATCGATCCCGGCGCGGACAGCAAGATTGATCTCGAGCAAGTCAAGCAGCAGTTGCGCCGCTACCGCCATCAAAAATTGGTCGAGATCATTTACCTGGACGTGGTGGCCGCCAACCCGGTCGAGATGACGCTGCGCCATTTAAGCGACCTGGCCGATCAGCTGATCCGGGAAACCTTGCACGCCTGCCAGCAACAGCTCTCGGTAAAACACGGACGGCCGCTGGACTCGAACGGCGATGAAATGGAATTGAATATTATCGCCATGGGTAAACTGGGCGGGGGCGAACTTAATTTTTCGTCCGATATCGATTTGATCTGCTGTTACGACAGTGACGGGGAACTCAAAGGTTACGGACAATTGAGTTACCAGGAATACTTCAGTCGCCTGGTTAAACTGTTCACCCAGGTCTTGAGTGAAACCACCGCCGACGGTTTCGTTTATCGGGTCGACCTGCGCCTGCGACCCTGGGGGGAATCCGGACCGGTTGCCCTGAATCACAGTGCGCTCGAACATTACTACCAGTTACACGGGCGTGAGTGGGAACAGTACGCGATGGTCAAGGCCCGTATTCTGACCGGTAGCGATGCCAGTCGTGGCTACCTTGCAGCAATCATCAAACCGTTTGTTTACCGCAAGTACCATGATTACCGCGTGTTTGAAGGACTTGCCACACTCAAGCAAAAGATTGATTCCCAGGCTAAATCAAAAAAGATGCGTGTCAATATAAAGGTTGGCCAGGGCGGAATTCGTGAAATCGAGTTTTTTGTCCAGGCTTTTCAAATCCTCAAAGGGGGACGCAATCATCAACTGCAAAACACCAGTATCTTCGACAGCTTTAATGCCCTCGAAGCTCAGCAGATCGTTGACACCGAAACGATAAATATATTACGCGAGGCTTATTGTTTTCTGCGCCTGCTGGAAAATCGTATCCAGATGTACGCCGACCAGCAAACCCACGATTTACCCGATAATCCCGTGCAGCAGATCCGCATCGCCGCGACAATGGACTTTACCGACTGGGCAGCGGTTGTCACCAAACTGCAGCAGCATCGCGATCAGGTTTACCACTGTTTCAGCGAGCTGTTCCAGCAGGATGTCGCGAGTCCGGAGCCGGTAATCGATGATGGTTTCGACGAGGCAATCGATGACAGCAGGCAATGGGAATTTATCGCCAACGCTAAAATCGATGAGGCCCGGGATATCAACCAGTTGCTCAATCGGTTTTTACAATCGAAAGCCTGGAGCTTCATGTCGGCAAAGGCTAAACAACGCTTCAGCACACTGTTACCGATTTTGATCGAGGCCATCCGGCCCTGCCCTCATCCGGCTATCTTGTTTGAGCGATTCATGCGTTTGTTTTCGTCGATTGCGGGACGTAGCGTTTATTTCGAGCTGTTGTTTCAAAACCAGGCACTGCTGCAAAAGCTGGCCTCCCTGTTCGAGAAAAGCGCCTGGATAGCCGAAGAAGTCTCGCAATACCCGATGCTGCTTGAGAATCTGATCCAGGCGGGTGAACGAGACCGCTTCGACAAGCCAAAGTTACTGCAGCGTTTACAGCAACAACTTGACAACATCGAAGGTGATGCCGAGCTCGAACTCGACAGCCTGCGCATATTCAAACGCGAGCAGACTCTGGTAATTGCCTGTGCCGAGCTGGCACAGGAGATCGACGCCAGCCAGGTCAGTCGTTACCTCTGTGAACTGGCGGAAGTCGTACTCGAAGCAGTCTGCCAGTTAGCCAGCAAAACACTGCAGCAGCAGTACGGCGTACCGGAGTGTACCGAATCGGATACGCGTCGACAGGCCAACTTTGCGATCGTCGGGTACGGCAAGCTAGGCGGCCGCGAAATGCATTACCAGTCGGACCTCGACCTGATCTTTCTGCATGATTCGAGTGGCGAACAGCAGCATACGAGCAGTGAAAATTGTGTCGAAAACTCGGTCTATTTCGCACGCCTCGCGCAGAAAATTATCTCGATGACCAGTGTCCTGACCGCATCGGGCAAGCTCTACGAAATCGATTCGAGACTGCGGCCGGAGGGATCGTCGGGATTGCTGGTATCGTCAACCCAGGCCTACCAGCGCTACCAGTTGGAAAAGGCCTGGACCTGGGAACACCAGGCGCTGGTGCGCGCGCGCGTGGTTGCCGGTGAGCTTGCGCTGAAACCCGAGTTTGATCGTATTCGCGAAACGGTACTCAGGCTACCGCGGGATATCGACAAATTAGGTCGCGACATTGTTGAAATGCGGGAGCGAATCTATCTCAGCAAGCGACCCCCGGAGGGTGAGCGCCGGGATTTGAAGCAATCGCGCGGCGGCATGGTTGATATCGAATTCCTGGTGCAATACTGGGTGCTGGCACACGCAAATAGTATTGGCCCCGATTGTTTATATTCTGATAATATTCGCCTGCTCAACGAGTTGTTTCGGTTAAATCTGATCACCAGTTCGCAGTCGCAACTGGCTGAAATTTACCAGACCTATCACCGGTTGCTGCACGAATCCGTGTTGCAAAATCAATCCGCCGAGGTTGAAGCCGATTTGATTGTCGAGCAGGTAAACCATGTTATTAACTGCTGGAACACGTGTTTCAGCGTGCAGGAGAATTAAAATGTCGATGGCTGATCGCGATGGGGTCATCTGGTTTGACGGTGAAATGGTCGCCTGGCGAGATGCCACGGTGCATGTCTTGACCCATACCTTGCATTACGGCATGGGCTGTTTCGAGGGCGTGCGTGCCTACCATGCCGACCAGGGCACCGCGATCTTTGCCCTAGACGCGCATACCACGCGCCTGCTGGATTCGTGCAAGGTACTCGGCATGGCGATTCCATTTGACAAACAGCAACTGATCGACGCACAGATTGCCGCGGTGCGTGAGAACAAGCTCGACAGCGCCTATATACGACCGATGGTTTTTTACGGCTCCGAGGGTATGGGGCTGCGCGCGGACAATCTTAGCGTGCACTGTATCGTCGCCGCCTGGGAATGGGGCTCCTACCTGGGCCAGGAAGGACTGGAGAAAGGTATTCGAATCAAGACTTCCTCGCACACCCGCCACCACCCCAATATCGCGATGACCAAGGCCAAGGCGAACGGGCAGTATATCAACTCGATGCTGGCGCTCGGTGAAGCCCTTAAAGACGGTTACGATGAAGCCCTGTTACTTGATCCCGAGGGCTATGTCGCCGAGGGTAGCGGCGAGAATATCTTTGTGATCCGGGATAGCGTAATCTATACCCCTGAAACCACGACGGCGCTGAACGGCATCACGCGCAAAACCATTTTCAAGCTCGCTGCAGACCAGGGCCTCGACATCATAGAACGGCGCTTCACCCGTGATGAAATATACATCGCCGACGAGGCTTTTTTCACCGGCACGGCGGCCGAGGTCACGCCGATTGCCGAGCTCGACAACCGCCCGGTTGGCAGTGGCAAGCGCGGCCCGATTACCGAGCGCCTGCAGTCGGGCTACTTTGACCTGGTGCACGGGCGTAACGAGAAATACCTGGACCTGCTAACTTTCGTAAATTAGGAAATCGATGGTCAATCCAGACACAGCATCAAACCAGTCCGCATACTCAACACCCAATGCGAAAACCGCGGTCGAAGTAAAGACCGACGACCTGCCCATTCACTGCCCTATGGAAGGCTCGAGCCTGTGGAATTCACACCCGATGGTGTACATACCGGTCGCGGAAAATGGCGGCGAGGCCAGGTGCCCCTATTGCGGCACCATCTTCAAGATTATTTAGCCGTCTAACAGCAAACAAACCTTAAAACCTGCCAGGCGCTGCTGACTTCCCTATGCCATTGTCTGATCGGGACCAGTGATCTTTGAATCGATTTTATAACGAACATAAAAAAGGGGAAACGCTGTTTCCCCTTCGCTACAACAAAATTACCAGTATGCGCTAAACTGTCGCGGCCTCTCCTTCGGCAACGGCTTTCATACTCAGGCGTATGCGGCCCTGCCGATCCACTTCGAGCACCTTGACCTTTACCATGTCGCCCTCCGAAAGCTTGTCGCTGACGCTCTCGACACGCTCATCTGAAATTTGCGAGATATGTACCAGCCCGTCTTTTCCGGGAAGAATGTTCACGAAAGCCCCAAAGTCCATGATCTTGGCAACCTTGCCTTCGTAAATCACACCAACCTCGACGTCTGCGGTAACCTGCTCGACACGGCGACGGGCCTCGTCACCGGCGGCTTTTTCGACCGATGCGATTTTTACCATGCCATCATCGTCCACTTCGATCGTGGCGCCGGTTTCCTCGGTAATCGAACGGATCGTTGCCCCGCCCTTACCGATGACATCGCGAATTTTTTCTGGATTGATACGGAAGGTGATCAGTCGCGGCGCGTATTCGGACATCTCGGCACGGCTTTCGCTCAGCTCTTTGGCCATTTCAGCGAGAATATGCAGCCGACCTTCGCGGGCCTGGTCCAACGCCTGCTGCATAATCTCGGTCGTAATACCGTCGATCTTGATATCCATCTGCAGCGCGGTAACGCCATCGTTGGTACCGGCAACCTTGAAATCCATATCGCCGAGGTGATCCTCGTCGCCGAGGATATCGGACAGTACTGCGAAATCATCGCCTTCCTTGATCAGGCCCATCGCGATACCCGCAACCGGTGCCTTTAAAGGAACGCCCGCGTCCATCAGCGCGAGACTGGCGCCACAGACGCTCGCCATCGACGAAGAGCCGTTTGATTCGGTAATCTCCGAGACGACGCGAATAACGTAGGGAAAGTCATCCAGGTGTGGCATCACGGCCTGCACGCCGCGCTTGGCGAGGCGGCCATGCCCGATCTCGCGACGCTTGGGAGAGCCCACGCGCCCGACTTCACCGACGCTCGAAGGCGGAAAGTTGTAATGCATCATGAAATTTTCTTTACGGGTTCCTTCGATAGCGTCGATTAACTGCGCATCACGCCCGGTGCCGAGGGTCGTCACCACCAGTGCCTGCGTTTCACCGCGTGTAAACAGGGCTGAGCCATGAGTTCGTGGCAACACGCCTGTGCGGATGCGGATGGGGCGTACAGTCCGGGTATCGCGTCCATCGATACGCTTTTCACCGGCGATGATGAGACCGCGCACAATTTTCTTTTCAAGCTTGCTGATTGCTCCGCGCACGCCCTCTTCGCTCGGAGAATCTTCCGCTTCGCTGACCAGTGCAGCGACTATTTCGGTGCGGATTTCACCCAGTTTGTTCTGGCGTTCCATCTTGTCGGCGATGGTATAGGCCTGCGCAATCGCTGACTCACCCTGGGCGCTTACTTTTTCAGCCAGGGTTTCGTCGGTTTCAGGTGCCTGCCATTCCCAGGTTTCAACTCCGACTTCAGCGGCTAATTCTTCGATGGCCCGGATTGCGGTCTGCATTTGCTCATGACCGTAAACCACCGAATCCAGCATCACCGATTCGGACAGGCAGTTGGCTTCCGATTCCACCATCAGGACTGCATTTTTGGTACCTGCAACCACCAGGTCCAGGTCCGATTCGGCGACCTGGCTATTGGTCGGGTTGAGGACGTATTCGCCGCCAATATATCCAACACGGGCAGCGCCTATCGGGCCGCTAAATGGAATTCCGGAGACGGCCAGAGCCGCGGATGTACCCAGCAAGGCCAGAATATCGGGATCCACTTCAACGTTCATTGAAATCACGTTGGCGACGACCTGGACTTCATTCATGAATCCTTTCGGAAACAGCGGACGGATCGGTCGATCAATCAGGCGGCAGGTCAGTGTCTCTTTCTCACTGGGCCGACCCTCGCGCTTGAAAAATCCACCGGGGATTCTGCCCGCGGCATAGGTCTTTTCCTGGTAATCGACCGTCAGTGGAAAGAATCCACGGCCGGGATCAGCGCTCTTCGTGGCCACCACGGTGACCATGACGACCGTGTCAGCCATGCTTACGATTACAGCACCGCTGGCCTGGCGCGCAATTTCTCCGGTTTCCAGCGTGACTTCGTGTGCGCCGTACTGAAATGTCTTTTTGATTGGATTCACTATTCTCTCACCTTAATTAACGACGCAATCCGAGTTTTGCTATCAAGTCTTTGTATCGTTGCTGATTTTTGGATTTCAGATAATCCAGTAAATTGCGACGCTGGTTAACCATCCTCAACAGGCCACGGCGTGAATGATGGTCATGAATATGCTGTTTGAAGTGCTCGGTAAGATGACCGATTTGGTGCGACAATAGCGCCACCTGCACTTCGGGTGATCCGGTGTCACCGCTACCTTGCTGATAATCAGCGATAATTGCAGCCTTCTGCTCAGCTGACATTGACATGGATAAACCTCGTGGGCCCGAAAAAGGCAGGTATTCTACCTATCTGGGCAGGTGGTAACAAGAACTTTCACCGGAATAACCCCGGTTATTGGCGAGGGCCATACCATATAGTGCTATCTAGCTGTATTCATTAGTCTTTTGGCTTTCAGTTCGCCCTCGGGGCCGACCTCACCGAGGCCGATAAAACAGCCCTCGTCGGACACCAGTCGACACAGCCCGGATGCTCGAGCATGACCCAGCTGAATCCGTTTCCCGTGGCAGATATCGACGCAGCTCGCAGCATCCAGCTCGAGTTCGGGAAACTGCGCCAGGGCACTGGCAACCGGCAGCAGCAATGCGTCAATCCGATCCATGCCCTGGTGCTGCAATTCCTCTAACTCCTCAAGCGTAACCGCTGCCGATTCAGCAAAATTACCAACCGCGGTGCGTCGCAACGCGGTCAAATGGGCACCGCATCCAAGCGCGGCTCCGATATCCTCGGCGAGTGTCCTGATATACGTCCCCTTGGAACAGGACACCTCGATCGACAGGCTATCGTCGGTGCAGGCCAGCAGTGTCAGATCGTAAATCTTTATCTTACGTGGTTTACGTTCAACCTGCTCACCGGCGCGCGCGAGCTTGTAAAGCCGCTGACCCTGGTGCTTGAGGGCGGAATACATCGGTGGAATCTGCTCGATTTCACCGACGTATCGTTCGAGCGTCTGCCTGATCTGCGTTGGGTCTACCTGTACAGGCACCGTTTCAAGCACCTCTCCTTCGGCGTCTCCGGTCGTCGTCGTCTGCCCGAGACGACAGTAAGCACGGTAAGTCTTGTTGGCGCCCAGCAGGTAGCTGGAAAACTTGGTCGCCTCGCCCAGGCAAACCGGTAACACACCTGTCGCCAGCGGATCGAGGCTGCCACAGTGCCCCGCTTTGCGTGCGCGATACAGTTTGCGGACCTGCTGCAGGGCCTGGTTCGAACTGAGGCCGGGTGGTTTCTCCAGAATCAGGATAGCGTCGATATCCCGATAATCGCTGGGCCCGCGCTGCTTGCCCATTAGCGTCCGGATTTAATCTTGTCGTTTGCGACAACCGAGTCGATCAGGTCGGACAACTGGCGCCCGCGGATATCGGTATCGTCGTAGATGAAGCTGAGTTTCGGGGTGATGCGGGCCTTGAGGCTCTTGCCGATTTCGTGCTGTAAGAATCCACTGGCACGGTTCAGGGCCTCGAGACAGTCGCCGGCATCATCCGGATTCAACACGCTGAAGAAGACCCGCGCATGCGACAGGTCCTTGCTGACCTGAACCTCGAGTATGCTCGGCATCGACAGGCGCGGATCCTTCAGGCCACTTTGAATCAGCGCGGCTAAAGCGCGCTGGATCTGCGAGGCTATCCGTTCACTGCGCGGATAATCTTTGGGCATAACGATTCACACTCAGTCGAGCGAGCGCGCCACTTCGATACGTTCGAACACCTCGATCTGGTCGCCGGGTTTTACGTCGTTGTAATTTTTTACCGCGATTCCGCACTCGGTCCCCATGCGAACTTCTTCGACTGGATCCTTGAAGCGTCGCAGCGACTCCAGCTCGCCTTCGTAGATGACGACGTTATCGCGCAGCACGCGAATCGGTGCACCCTTGCGCACCACGCCCTCGATCACGATCGAGCCCGCGACATCGCCAAATTTCGGCGACCGGAAGACATCCTTGACCTCGGCCAGGCCGATGATGTTTTCCTGCGATTCGGGTGACAGCATTCCCGACATCACGGCCTTGATATCATCGATGATGTCGTAAATTACGCTGTAATAGCGGATTTCGACCCCGTAATCGCCGGCGACACGTTTGGCTGCCGCATCCGCACGCACGTTAAACCCGATCACGATAGCATTTGACGCTGCCGCCAGGTTAACGTCGGATTCATTGATACCCCCGACGCCGGTCGAAACCAGCTTGGCACGTACCTCATCGGTAGACAGTTTTTCCAGCGACTCGCGGATTGCCTCGGAACTACCCTGCACGTCCGCTTTGATCAGCACGTTGGTTTCAGCGACTTCGCCTTCGGCCATGACATCGAACATACCCTGCAGCTTGGCCTTTTGCTGGTCAGCGAGTTTGCTTTCACGCGTTTTGGCTTCGCGAGTCGCGGCAAATTCACGCGCCTTGCGTTCGTTTTCGACGACGAAGACCTCGTCGCCGGCGTTGGGCACGCCCGACAGGCCCAGCACGACCGCGGGCATGGAAGGTCCCGCTGATTTGATCGCCTTGGCCGATTCGTCATACATCGCACGTACCCGTCCGAACTGGGTTCCGGCGAGCAGCATCTGCCCCTGTTGCAGCAATCCCGATTGCACCAGCACCGTTGCCACGGGACCACGACCCTTGTCGAGAGACGCTTCGATCACAATACCCTTGGCATTGCCTTTTTCGGCCGCTTCAAGCTCGAGAACCTCGGCCTGCAACAGGATCGAGTCGAGCAGGCTATCGATTCCGTCACCGGTAATGGCCGATACATTGACGAAAATATTCTCGCCACCCCACTCCTCGGGAATGACTTCCAGCGCCGCGAGTTCATTCTTGACCCGGTCCGGGTCCGAGTCCTCTTTGTCGATCTTGTTGACGGCGACGACCAGAGGTACTTTCGCCGCCGCTGCATGCTGAATCGCTTCCTTGGTCTGCGGCATGACGCCGTCATCGGCAGCGACTACGAGCACAACGATGTCGGTTGCCTGCGCGCCACGGGCGCGCATCGCGGAGAACGCGGCGTGCCCCGGCGTATCGAGGAAGGTGATGATGCCCTTGTCGGTTTCGACATGGTAAGCACCGATGTGCTGGGTGATGCCACCCGCTTCACCCGAGGTAACCCTGGATTTTCGGATGTAGTCGAGCAGCGAGGTCTTGCCGTGGTCGACGTGACCCATGATGGTGACCACCGGTGGCCGGGTAACCTTGTCCTTGCCCTCCTGGCCGGTACTCGCGAGCAGCTCCTTTTCGAAGTCGTCTTCGCTGGCGGCGGTAACCACCTTATGACCCAGCTCCTCGACCACGAGCGTGGCAGTGTCATGGTCGAGCACCTCGTTGATGGTCGCCATGGTACCCATTTGCATCAAGACCTTGATCACGTCACCGGCCTTTACGGCCATGCGCTGTGCCAGTTCGGCCACGGTGATCGCTTCGGGGACCTCGACGCTGCGCACCACCGGCGCGGTCGGCTTCTCGAACCCGTGCAGATTCTTGATGTCGTGTACCTGTCGTTGTCCCTTCTTGAATTTCTGCTTGCGGTTCGGCTGATGGGCAGATTCCTTGACATGCAGCTCCTTGCGCCCGTAACGGGTACTCTTGTCATCGTGCTTGCCATGCTTGCCGGTTTTCTCGCCCGTCGTCGCGGCCGCACTCGCGGCTGCGGCTGCCTCAAGTGCGACGCGTGCCGCCTCTTCAGCGGCCTCAGCAGCCTCGGTTTCGGCACGTTGTTGCTCGATTGCTTTCTGCGCGGCCTCGACTTCCTGCAGGCTTCTTTCGTAGGCCTTCTTTTCGGCTTCTTCACGAATCGCCTGTTCCTCGGCCGCGCGGGCAGCCTCTGCCTGCACCTGGGCCGCTTCCTCGGCCTGCCTGGCCTGCTCCTCGGCCTGCTCATGCTCGTCCCTGGTTTTTTCTTCAACCTCGGCCTCGGCTTCCTGCTGAACCTTGGCCTCCTCGGCCTCGATATCGGCACGCCGCACGTAGGTGCGCTTTTTACGCACCTCGACGTTGATCGTCTTGGTGGTGACGTTACGCCCCGAGCTGCCAGAAACCCTGAGCTCACTCTTGCTCTTGCGGCGCAGCGTTATTTTCTTGGGACCTTCAGAATCTTCCTTACCATGGCTGCTGCGCAGTGATTCCAGCAACTTCATCTTGTCTTCGTCAGAAATCGGGGCGTTCTCGTCCTTGACGTCAACACCCGCGGTATTGAGCTGGTCGAGCAGTTTTTCGACGTTGACGCCGATAACTTCCGAAAGTTGTTTAGCTGTAATTACATTTGCCATGATCTACCTTCCACTTGCTAACTTGCATCCGATGCCGCTGCGCTTACCTGCTCGGCTTCTGCCTCGGCAAACCAGGGTTCGCGGGCCTTCATGATCAACTTACCCGCAAACTCGGCATCGATGCCTTCGATCTCTTCGAGTTCCTCGGTCGATTGCTCGGCCAGGTCTTCCATGGTGCAGATGCCGATGCGCGAGAGTTTATGCGCAAGCTCGCTGGTCATGAATTCCATGTTCAGCAGATCGTCCTGCGGCTCGCCGGCCTCGGCGGTTTCTTCACGCGCAATCGCCATGGTCAACAGGGCATCGCGAGCCCGTCCCCGCAGTTCCTGCACAATTTCTTCGTCAAATTCTTCAATTTCATTCAATTCGGATTCCGGGATATAGGCCACCTCGTCGATCGTGGTTAAACCTTCCTGCACCAGGATAATAGCCACTTCCTCGTCAACATCGAGCTGGCTCATGAAATTTTCCACCAGCTGGCGCGACTCGCCTTCTGATTTTTCCTCGGCCGCGGCCTCGTCCATGACGTTCAGCGTCCACCCGGTTAACTGGCTCGCGAGCTTGATGTTCTGGCCACCGCGTCCAATCGCCTGCGACAGCTTGTCTTCGGGCACCGCGATATCCATCGAATTGGATTCTTCGTCGATGACGATCGAGGCAACTTCGGCCGGCGACATCGCGTTGACTGCGAACTGGGCGGCGTTCTCGTCCCACAATATGATGTCGACGCGCTCACCGGCGAGTTCATTCGAGACCGACTGCACGCGTGAACCCCGCATACCGACACAGGCACCGACCGGGTCCATGCGCGGATCGTTGCTCTTGACTGCGATCTTGGCACGCATGCCGGGATCACGCGCCGCGGACACGATTTCGATCAGGTCCTGGCCGACTTCCGGCACCTCGAGCTTGAACAGTTCGACCAGGAATTCCGGTGCGGTACGACTGATAAACAATTGCGGGCCGCGCACTTCGGAGGCAATCTTGTACAGGTAACCACGCACCCGGTCACCGGGGCGCACCGATTCGCGCGGAATCATTTCCTCGCGCGGAATAAAACCCTCGGCATTGTCACCGAGATCGACGTAGACGTTGCCGCGCTCGACGCGTTTCACCTGCCCCATGACCAGTGAACCCTCGCGGTCCTCGTAGGCATCGATGACCTTGCGGCGCTCGGCCTCGCGCACTTTCTGCACGATAACCTGCTTCGCGGTCTGCGCCGCGATACGGCCGAATTCGACCGACTCGATCTGCTCCTCGATAAAATCGCCGAGCTGGATATCGGGATCATCGACTTGCGCCGCCTCGAGCGTTATCTGGCGCAGCGGCTCTTCGAGACCGCCATTTTCTGCCGGTTCGACTACTTCCCAACGGCGATAGGTATCGTAGTCGCCGGTCATACGGTCGATATCGACCCGCACCTCGATATCCTGCTGATGTTTCTTGCGCGTCGCCGACGCGAGCGCGGCCTCGATCGCTTCGAATATAATTTCGCGATCCACACCCTTCTCGTTGGAGACGGTATCTGCTACCAGCAGGATTTCTTTGTTGTCCATCGTCGTTAATCTCAATATGTTCAAATGTTCGACTGCCCTGCGTGGCAATCGGTTTAATCCAGTTCAAATATCCCCGACCAAATTCGCCTTGGCGATATCGGCATAAGGCAGATCGAAGGTCTCACCATCGACCTCTATCTTTACCCATTTCGAGTCAGCCACTCCCTGTAGCTCACCCCTGAAATTCTTGCGACCCAGCTGGCCCACTGCCAGCTTGATTTTCGCCTTGCTGCCGGCAAAGCGTTCAAAATCCGCCAGCTTGAACAGCGGCCGGTCGATACCTGGCGATGAAATCTCCAGGTCATAGGCCTGCTGAATCGGTTCCTCGACATCGAGGATGCCGCTGATCTGGTGGCTGATCGCCGCACAATCGTCCAGGCTGACACCGCTGTCACGGTCGATATACACCCGCAGCGTACCGTGGTGACCCGAACCCTGGAACTCGACGCCGACCAGTTCATAACCCATCGACTCGACCACCGGCTCAAACAGTTGCGTTAAATCCCGCACGTTTACGTCCTAAAAAAACCACTCAAAAACTTACCAATAAAAAAGGCCCTGATAGGGCCTTTTAACTGACTACTGACTCGTCGTTGGACCTGGATCCCATCGTTAGCCAGTTAAATTTAGGTAGCGGAGAGCGTTAATCCGCCGGGCTCGTCCTGCGCCCTTCTGGTCAAGCATCCCTCTTCACCACTTGCGGGCGCGAATGTACGCCTTTTTGCATAAAAAATCAATAGGATACTGAAAGTAAGACATAGTTTCTTGTAGTCAGATATGTCTGCTTATTGATGAGAGGTTAGGGGTGACTAGTCATACCCCATATCACGGATGGGGTTAAACTCCAAATGCTGGCATAAAAAAGCCACCTCGAATGAGATGGCTTTAATATTAACTTACCTGGTCAGTTACTAGCTGCACGCTTTGCGACGTGCGAAACCTAAAACTAACAGGCCCAGTCCAAACAGCGCGATAATAGAAGGTTCCGGCACACGGCTTGCGGTAATTACTCGTATCCAGTCACCGGGTTCGGTAACGCGCATGGTCAATGTCAAGGCATTTCCGGAAACATTATAACAGTCATCCGAGGCAGGGCATGGTGGGATACCCTCCAGGCCTCGGGCACTAAAAGGTAAAACAGGATAGAGTGTCCCTGCTGCTCCAAGGAGGCTACTGCTTGCAACTTCAAGACTGCCAGAAGAATCTGACATAACGCCTAAAATGAGACCGTCGAACAACCATTCGACATTAAAATGTTCGATTAACGTTCGATCATCTCCTGGCCCACTGTTAAGAAAGATCATGTGGCTATCTGGACTTCCCAGGGTTTAGTAGACGCCTTCTAGCTTCGAAAAATAGTCCGCTTCGAATTTAGCAGGAGACACGCCACCGGTATGGCTATGTCGCTTCACCGGATTGTAAAACATCTCGATGAAATTAAATATCTCACCTCTAGCTTCGTCGCGTGTCGCATAGATCTTTTTCTGGATCACTAGCTTTTTAAATGTGGCAAAGAAACTCTCTGCAACTGTGTTATCGTGACAATTGCCTCGGCGACTCATCGACGGCTCTAGAGTGTTCTCCTTCAGGAATGCCAGATAATCCGCGCTGCATACTGGCTACCCTGGTCACTATGGACTAGCACCGGTTCCTTGGGCTGACGCTTCCAAACAGCCATCAACAGTGCATTGAGAACCAAGTGCCGATCAATCGTTTTGTCCATCGACCAGCCGACAATGCGGCGTGAAAACAGATCGAGCACGGTCGCCAGATATAGAAAACCTTCATAAGTCCGAACGTACGTGATGTCGCTCACCCAGGCCTGGTTAGGCGCATCCGGGCTAAAGTTACGATCCAGGTGATTGGCAGCAACGCTGGCCAACTTGCCACCCTTGATATGACGGCGCTTGAAACCGATCTGCGCCTTCAGTTTATTCTCTCGCATAATCCGAGCGACACGATGGACGCTACAGGTTTCACCGGCTTCGCGCAGGTCCCGATGGATCCAGGGACTACCATAAGTCGCCCCGCTTGCCACATAGAATCGTTTGATCAACTTCAGCAATCGTTGGTCTTCGATCGCTCTGGCCGACATTGGCTTGTGCAACCAGGCATAAAAACCACTGAAATGCACTTTAAAGAGCCGGCACATCGCTCGAATCGAAAACTCGCCACGATGATCACGGATAAAGGCGTACTTCACCCGTGGTCGTTGGCAAAGTA
>Ga0224508_10000044_pt1 | contig 149044 bp, 111 predicted proteins | sample SF_Jan12_sed_USG_4_FD_170157 | JGI IMG/M metagenome (GOLD analysis project Ga0224508, IMG submission 170157) | Sediment microbial communities from San Francisco Bay, California, United States - SF_Jan12_sed_USGS_21 | ecosystem: Environmental > Aquatic > Marine > Sediment | place: USA... | reverse complement strand
GTCCATCGTTAAGCCTGGAAGCCATGGCGGGGGTCACGGCGCCGAGGCTGCGGCCCATCACGCATCGGTCGGGATGGAGTGGGCGCTGATCGGTATCGCGTTGACCGCATCGATCGTCGGCATCCTTGTCGCGGTCCGTATCTACAAGAGCAGCGGCGCGGCACAGAAGAACGCCGAGAGATTCGGTCCGATCTACACCCTGCTCCGCAACCTTTACTGGGTCGACGAGTTCTACGAGCTGATCATCTTGCGGCCGTTCTACGCCGTCAGTCGCTTCTTCCGTGGATTCGATCGCTGGATCATCGACGGTATCGTCAACCTGTCCGGCATCGTGACCGAGGTCGCCGGGCAGTTGATCAAGCTGTTCCAGACCGGCTTCGTACGCAACTACGCGTTGATGGTGCTGTTCGGTGTCGTCATCATTCTGACCTACCTGATCTCGGGGAGTTGATCGAGCGATGGGCGACTTCGACTATCATCTGATCCTTCCGGTGCTCTCGTTGGCGGCCTTTGGTCTGCTGGCGATGTTGCTGGCTTCCACCTTCCGTGGCAACAGCCGCGCCGCCATCTTCCCCGCCGTGGCCGGCATCCTGTTCTCCGGCTTCTCGTTGGTCCGTCTCTGGGATCGCTGGTTGATGGACGGGCCGATGACGACGGCCTTCGAGGCGGTCCGTGTCGATGGTTTCGGCATGTTCGTCGCGTTTCTTGTCCTTCTGACCGGGCTGTTGACCGTATTGACCTCCATCTCGTTCATCGAAAGGGAGGGGATTGACCACGGCGAGTTCTACGCGCTGCTGATGTTCTGTCTTGCAGGCATGCTGATCATGCTGATGACCACCCACATGATGATCATCCTGATCGGCCTGGAGATCTTCTCGCTGGCGCTCTACGTGTTGACCGGCCTCACCCGCGGTCGTGTCCGTAGTATCGAGGCCGCGCTGAAGTATTTCCTTCTGGGCGCCTTCTCGTCGGGCTTCATCGTCTATGGCATGGCACTGCTCTACGGGGCCACGGGCTCGCTGGATCTCGGTCGCATCGGTCACGCCGCAAGTGCCCAGCCGACGGCCATGCTGTGGGCGGGACTGGGACTGGTCCTCGTCGGTCTCGCGTTCAAGATCGCCATCGTCCCGTTCCATCAGTGGGTGCCCGATGTCTACACCGGCGCCCCGACCAACGTCACCGGCTTCATGGCCGCGGCGACCAAGACCGTGGCGTTCGCGGTGCTGCTGCGCCTGTTGATCGGTTCGTTCGGCGACGTCGACGGGCTCTGGCAGCCGCTGATCAAGTGGCTGGCGATCTTCACCATGACCGTCGGCAACCTGGTGGCGCTGGCCCAGACCAACCTCAAGCGGCTGTTGGCGTTCTCCTCGATCTCCCACGCCGGCTATCTGTTGATCGCGGTGGTCTGTCGTCCGGAGATGGGTGTCAGCGCGATCCTGTTCTATCTGATCGGTTACTCCGTTGTGACCGTCGGAGCGTTCGCGGTCCTGGCCGCGGTGGGTCGCGGCGACGCCGATGGCGAACGTGGCTACACGCTGCACGAGTGGGCGGGTCTCGGCTGGAAGCGACCGCTGCTGGGTGTGGCGATGACGCTGTTCCTGCTGTCGCTGGCAGGCATCCCGCCGACCGGTGGCTTCCTCGGCAAGTATGTCATCTTCCAGGCGGCCATCGCGTCCGAGCAATATCTCCTGGCCGTCGTCGGTGTGCTCAACGCCGCCATCGCCGCCTACTACTACCTGAACGTCATGGTCAGCATGTACTTCAGACAGCCGGCCGACGATGAGATGCCGCTGCCGGTGGCGCCGGGTAGTGCCGCGGTGATGGTGATCGCGGTGGTCGGTCTGCTCTATCTGGGTCTGGCCCCGGGGCCGATCCTGGAGCTGATCCAGACCCTGGCAGGCTCGCTCCTCTAAAAAAACGGACGGCAGAATCGCCGTCCGTGCCTTTGGGGAAGGTAAGTTTGTGTGTGTTTGTCCTCGTATCAGGGGTAGACACCCCCTCGCGGACCTTTCACAAGCTTTTTCTTGGAGCCGTGAACCGGGCTGTGCCTCACGGAACCAGAAGCGCGGTCGCACCAGGATGGCCGGGGGCCAGTTCGAGAAGACGTCTCGCATACTGGCGTGTGGACTCGACATCTCCCGAGTCCCGACTCGTCGTAGCAAGTGCGTAAAGAAGGTCGACGTGTCCCGGGTATCGCTCGTGCGCCTGCTTCAGAACAGCGAGCGCCCGCGATGTGTCGCCCATCGAGTGCAACGCAACGCCGAACACGTAGGCATACCGTGGCCGGTCTGGAGAGAGGGCGACGGCACGTTCCAGCAACTCGAGCGCCTCGTTGTACCGCTTCTGCCGCACTCGGGTCAGCCCCAGGGCGTGGTGCAAGTGGCCGTCATCCGACGCACGGCGTAGTGCCGTCTCCAGCAGCGCGGCACCCTCAGCATCCCGACCCAGCACGCGATAGAGATCCGCGAGGTTGATGGCGGCAGGAGAAAACGTCGGCGTGATGCGCAAGGCGGTCCGATAAGCCTGCTCCGCCTCCGCAGTCTGCCCCTTCATCGAGGCGGCCCAACCAAGGTTTAGTTGGCCCTCGGAACGATCCGCGTTGAATCTCTGAACGGCGACGTAACCTTCAAGTCCGCGATCGAGGATCGAAAGTTGGTCGGGTGTGAGATCGTCTCTCGCCAACAACGCAAGCACACGGGCAGCCTCGATCCTGACCATCCGCACCGGATCGTCGAGTATCGGCAATCCCATTGTGGCGCGTTGAGACGCATCGAGACTTTCCATCGCTGCCGCGGCTTCCCGCCGGACCAGTGGATCGTCGTGGGCGATGGACGCCTCAATGGAGTGAGCCAACCGGGGGGATGGGAACGCTCTTACCAGATTCAGTGCCGTCGCCCGCACGATCGCGGGGGTGTCAAGGTTCTCGATGACGGCAGTCAACTGTCGGCCGGCATCGGATTGCCATGTCCGCCCGGCGTGGATCGCCTCGCCGTAGTGAGTTGCTGTATCACGGTCGGAGCCGAACCATCGATCGAGGGCCGCGTCGGCCCAGGCGGCGTCGCGGCCCACGTGGCAGTCGGTGCACGCGTTCGGTGTACCGATCTTCATCGAGAGGTCGGGACGCGGGATCCTGAAGCTGTGATCTCGTCGCGGATCGACGACCATGTAGTTTCTGGAACGCATGTGACACTCGACACAGGACGCCCCCGCAGATCCCTCCTCGTGGAAGTGGTGATCCGGAGAGTCGAATTTGTCCTGGCGGTGGCAGACACCACAGGTCGCGTCGCCTTCAAGACGCAGCTTCGCCGTGTGCGGGTCGTGACAATCGCCACACGTCACACCGCTTGCGTGCATCTTGCTCTGCAGGAACGAGCCGTAGACATAGACCTCGTCGAGGATCTGGCCGTCGGCGTGATACAGACCTTCATCAAGAGCGGCAAGACGGTGACTGTCGCCGAACGGGCGTCCATGCCTGTAGTCGTCGGTGAGCTGGGTGCGTCGTGAATGGCAGCGGGCGCAGGTATCCAGTTGCACGTCGGACGTTCGCAACGGATCGCGATGGGCCGTGTCCGCGCCGTCGTCGAAACTCCATCGTCCCCCGTCGGAATCGGCCAGAGTGACGACGAGCCCCATGCCGGTGTCCGACTCGTCCATGCCATTCGACGCCCAGGCGTTGTGATTCGATCCCGGTCCGTGGCAGGCCTCACAGGAGACATCGATCTCCGACCAGGTCGTTTCGTAGCGATCGTCGTCGGCGCTGAAATTCTTCTTCACGTGAGTCGAGTGACACTCGGAACACATGTAGTTCCAGTTCTGCAGAGGGCCTGTCCAGTGATGCGTGTCCGTGTGGTCGACGGCATCGTCCGGATACAGATGAAACCATCGTTGCCCACCCTCATCGACCGGACGCGTATCCCAGCAGACGTTCAGCGCTTGCAATCGCCCGTCGGGGAACTCGATCAGGTATTGCTGCAACGGATCGATGCCGAAGGTGTACGTGATCTCAAAGTCCTGCAACTGGCCGTCCGGTCCGTCGGTCTGGACCATGAACCGTTCGTTCTCGCGGAAGAATGTCGTGATGACGCCAGCGTATTCGAAGGTCGACCGATCGAAGTCGCCGAGAACCGTCTCATTCGTCGCGGTCTGCATCGCGAGATCGTGTTGCGATCCTTCCCAGAGGGAGGCCTCGATCTTGTGGCACGAGACGCAAGAGGTGCGTCCGACGTACTCTGCGGGTTGGACGGTTTGCTCTTTGATCGAGTGGGGCGATTCAGTCCTGCATCCGACGAGCGTGATCGCGATTGCAAGGCTGCAAAGCGTGACCAACGTCTGTTTGTGATGAGGCATCACCCCGGTATCAGGCGAGCCGACACGGATCCGCCGGCGTCGATCGTATAGATCAGCGAGAACGTCTGGCCGTCAGTCGCACCTGTTCTCCGCGGCAGGTCCACCCGGGCCTGGCGGGTCTCGCCCGTCGAGATCTTCCAACTGACGATCGCCCATTTTGCCTTCATCGGCTGTCGAACAAAACCAAGATCGAGCTCCGCCTCGGGGAGGATCCTGTTGACCCGCCCGACGCCTCCGGTCGGCTCGTGCTGGACCTGTACGTTTGAGATTGGTTGACTGGATGCATTCCGCACGATCGCCTGGCTAAGCAGGATCGGCGCCTTGTGGCAGTTCACGAGCAGGACGAGGCTTATTCCCGCGACGACGGCCAAAAGTCTGGAAATACTCATGAATCGCGATGCTATCTGCGTCGTCGATGACATGCAAGTTGGAGACGCGGGCCTCTGGATAGACCGGCGCGAAAATGGGACAATGCGCGCCGAATGTCCCCCACTCTACCTCGCGCTTATTGGATTCTACTGAGTCTGACACTGGGCTTCGGGTCGGTGTTGTCGGGCGGCGGCTTCGCCGTGGAATCCGACCCCGCATTCGATCTCTCTCAATCGTCTACCTACTCTGTGAAGGCAGGCACTCCTGCGCGCCGAGTTTCAGCCCAGACGCGTATTGAATCCGCGCTGCGCAGGGATCTCCAGACTTACGGTCTCCGCGAAGTCGAGGAGAACTCCGACCTGATCGTGGTGACCCACGTCCTTCCCGATGTCCAGACCCTCGATCAACTGTCGGATGAATCCTACTGGGAGTTCATCACCGGCGTGAGATCGGTGGACCCTTACGAAATCCGGTCTGCGTCTCTCGTGATCGATCTTGTCGATCGAAAGTCGCAGCGCGTCGTCTGGCGGGGAGTGGCGGCCGGCAAGGTCAAGCAGAGCGTGGATGCAAACGAAAACAAGATCGACAAAATTGTTGCGAAGCTGATTCGCGAACTGTCAGCGCGATAGCCGAGAGGAATCCATCGTGAATCAATCAGGGCGTCTATCCACTACGACTCGAATTGTCGTGATTCTCGGGTTGATCACCGCGGTGTCCCTCGCGTCGGCCGCCGAGGTCACCATCGCCATCGTCCGAGACGGTCCCGGCCCTCAGGATCATCTCGCCGCGCTCGTGGAGCAGGAGCTGACGAATCACACGCCCCACGGAACGACGGTTCGTTTCAAGAGTGACCCGGCATTTGACGCGGGCTGGGATTACGCTGCCGCACGCGAGGCGCTTCAGGCAGCTTTTGACGATCGAGACGTCGATCTCGTACTGGCCATCGGATCCCTGGTGACTTTCGCCGCAGCCCGATCCGAAGGGGCGTTGGATAAACCCGTCATCAGCACCTTCGCCCAACGCGCAGACGTCTTCAAGTTGCCCTATTCCGACGAAGGCGAATCGCTCAAGCCAAATCTGAATTTCGTCGTCATTCCGCAGCGCTCCGGCGCCGATATCGAGGCATTCCGCGAGTTGGTGCGATTCGACACGCTGCATGTCGCCGTCACCCCCGAGGATCTGATCAACCAGGATGAACTTCGCGCAGGCCTGGAGCGATACCAGAGCCAACTGGGGATCAAGATCGTGGTCGTCCCGATCGAACCCGACGACCCTGCGTCGGTGGAGAAGTTACGGGGGGCGAGCGCTGTCTATCTGACACGACTCCAGCGATTCACCGTCGACCAACGCCGCACGTTGATCGAGGCGCTCAACCAACGGAAGGTACCGACCTTCAGCATGCTTGGACATTCTGACGTCGAGCTTGGTGCTCTTGCGGGCGTCACCCCTGAGATCGAGGGTCAGCTTGTTCGTCGAGTTGCATTGAACCTGGGCCGGCTGCTGCGAGGACGACCCGCGGTGGAACTCCCCGTCTTGTTATCCGTCGACACGCGACTGCGAGTCAACGCGCGTACTGCCGCCCAGATCGGATATTCCCCGGGTCGCGACACGCGGATTTTCGCAGAGTTCGTCCATCCCGAGGAGCTCCAGAGCGATTCCAGTCCTCTCAGCTTCGAGCAACTGTTCGCCATGGTTCAAGAGGGCAGTCGCTCACTGCGGGTTGCGGACTCCGCCGTAGAAGGGTTCGCAATAGACCAGGACCGCGCCAGGAGCGGACTCTTGCCCCAACTCTCCGCGAATCTCAACTACACACACGCAGATACCGATGTCACCGACAGTGAACAGGGCGCATTCGGTTCGCTTGCACTGCGTCAGCAGATCTACGATGACGGCGTGTGGAGTTCGTACCGGTCGTCCACTCAGATCGAGAAGAGCGCCCGATTGGATCGTGAGAGCGAGCGTCTCGACGTACTGGCCGACGCCGGCCAGGCGTTTTACGCGCTGGCCCTGGCGCAGGCGCAGAACAGGATCGTCGCGGGCGATCTGCGATTGACCGAGGACAACCTGGAAATGGCCCGATTGCGACGGGAGGTCGGGTTCTCCGGTCGCGAAGAGGTCCTGCGTCTCGAGTCGGTGCTCGCAGAGCGCCGTACCGCTTTGTTTCGGGCGGTCGAAACGGTGGAGGCCTCTCGTATCGCCCTCAATCAAGTCCTGGGCGTCTCTCTCGACAGCCGTTGGACGCCGGAGCCGCCAAATATCGATCCGGATCTGTTTCCGGTCTTCGACGGAAGACTCGCTCCAATATTTGATGACTTCTCGCTCATCGATCGCGTGCGTAGCGTGATCGTCGAGATCGCCGTCGCTAATTCTCCGGAGTTGACCTCCTTCGATCGAACGATCGACGCTCAGAGGATTCAGGTGAATCAAATTGAGCGCAGCTATGTATTGCCGAGATTCTTCGCGGAGGCTTCCTATTCCGAGCAGCTCAACTCGCCCCAGGGAGTTCTATTCCCGGAGGACGATAACTACTCGGTCAGCATCAATGCGGCCTACTCAATCTTCGAAGGCGGGCGCAGGAAGGCAGATCTTGGGCGTGCGAAGTCCGACGAGAAGACTCTCAGTCTTCGACAGACGTTGCTCAAGGAGATGATCGAACAACGCACCCGCACGGCGATCCGTCGCTGTGAAAGTTCGTTCCCGCGAATCAAGTTCGGGCTGCAGTCCGCTCGGACGGCGGGCGAGAGTCTTGAACTTGTCCGTGAACAGTATTCGGAGGGAACCGTCAACGTGACGGATCTTCTGGATGCCCAGAACCAGAAGTTGTCGGCGGAGCAGTTTTCAAGTTCGGCCATTTATGAATTCATGGGCGATCTCGTCGAGTTGCAGCGCGCGATAGCCTGGTTTGAGAGCGACCATACAACCGAGGAGCGAGATGCCCTCGCCGACCGAATACTATCCATCATCGCCGAGGAACAGCCATGAAATCTGTCAGGTTCGCAGTTATCGTGATCTCAGTTGTCACACTATTCTTACTTGCGGGCTGCGGTGGCGGGGAGGAGCTTCCGGCACAACCGGAGGTTGCCCGCCAGGTCAAGCTCCTGACAGTCGGTGGCATGACCGGCGGCAGTGAGGTCAGCTTTCCCGGTCGCGTGGCCGCCGGTGAGCAAGTGGATCTTGCGTTTCGTGTCGGTGGTCCCCTCATCGAGCTTCCGGTTCAGGAAGGTGAGAAGGTCTCGAAGGGGCAGGTCGTGGCGAAGATCGACCCCAGAGATTTCCGCATCAAGGTGAACAGCGCGCAGGCGACATACGACAAAGCCGAGGCCGACATCGAACGCCTGGCTGCGCTCTACGAAAAGGATGCCGCGTCCAAGGCGCAATTGGATCAGGCTCGTGCCTCCCGAGATGTGACACGCGCGACACTTGATGACGCCCGCGCCGATTTGAGTGATACTCGGCTCCGCGCACCGTTCGCCGCCCATGTCGGGGAAAAATTCATCGAGAACTTCCAGGACGTTCAGGCCAAGCAGCCGGTTCTGAGTCTGGTTGGGATCGATACGATCGAGATCCAGGTTGATCTTCCCGAGTCGATTATTGCGCGGCTCCGCACGCAACGAACGGAGAACGCCAAGGCGTTCGCCAAATTCGATGCCGCGCCGGGGCAGGAATTTCCGCTGGAACTGACCGAGATGGCGACGCAGGCCGACCCGCTTACGCAAACCTATCAGGCAACGTTGGTCATGCCGCAACCGGATGGCGTCAACATTCTTCCCGGCATGACCGCAGAGGTCATCGGTCGGGTCCCGGTCTCCGAGGGAGATGATGCACCGATCATCGTTCCCGCCGTCGCGGTGGCGGCGGGCGACGCAGGGTCCGCCTTCGTGTGGGTCGTGGATTCGGATGCGATGACGGTGAGCAGGCGAGACGTGACGACCGGCGACCTTGTCGGTTCGGATCAGATTGAATTGACCGACGGCCTCGGCGCCGGAGAGACGATCGCGATCAGCGCCGTCAGTAGACTTCGCGAAGGAATGACCATCCGGAAATTGGAAAACTGAGCCGATGAATATTGCCGAGTACTCGATTCGTAACAGTGTGGTGACCTGGGTCGTGGCCTTCGTCCTGGTCGTCGTGGGGGCAAAGTCCTTCCAGAATCTCTCGCGTCTTGAGGACCCCGAGTTCACGATCAAGGACGCCATCATCTTCACTCCGTATCCCGGTGCTTCGGCGACCGAGGTCGAGGAAGAGGTGACGAACGTCATCGAGAAGGCGGCCCAGGAGATGGGCCAACTCAAGCAGGTCGAATCCAGGTCTTCACGCGGCATGTCCTACGTCAAGGTGACCATGAAGGATCGGTACGACAAGAGCGTCCTGCCACAGGTCTGGGACGAGTTGCGACGAAAGGTCGGCGATGCGGAACGAAATCTGCCGCCCGGTGCCGGTCCGTCCCTGGTCAACGACGACTTTGGAGACGTCTACGGCGCCTACATGGCGATCACCGGCGAGGGATACAACTACAAGGAACTCTACGACTACGCCAAGTTCCTGCAGCGGGAATTGCTGCAGGTTCAGGATGTCAAGCGTGTGGCGATCATCGCCGATCGCAAGGAAGTCGTCTACGTCGAGATGCGACGCTCGAAGATGGCGGAACTTGGCATCTCTCCGGACGAATTGTTGCAGGCACTCTCTTCAAAGAATCTGATTACGTCGGCGGGTCAAGCCTCGCTGGGAAGTGAGCGCGTTGCGGTCAACCCAACCGGCGAATTCACGTCGGAGAAAGAGTTCGGCGACTTGTTGATTCGCGGTCGCAGTACGGGATCCAGCCGCCTGACCTACTTGCGTGACGTCGCGGATATATCCCGAGGTTACGAAGATCCACCCAGGAAGATTCTTCGCTACAACGGCCAGCGTTCCGTGGGACTTGGTATCTCGACGGTGCTGGGCGGCAACGTCGTCGTCATGGGTGAAGGCGTGGACAATCGTCTTTCCGAACTCGTCGGCCAGGCACCTCTGGGGATGGATCTCAACATCATCTCTCTCCAGTCTCGAGCCGTGACCCAGTCGATCAACGGATTCCTGATCAATCTCGCCGAAGCCGTTCTCATCGTGATCATCGTCTTGATGGCATTCATGGGCTTGCGAAGCGCCGCGATCATCGGCGGAATTCTCTTCATCACAATCATGGGTACCTTCATCATCATGGGGACCAAGGGAATCATCCTGGAAAGGATCTCTCTGGGTGCCCTGGTCATTGCCCTTGGAATGCTCGTTGACAACGCCATCGTCGTCACCGACGGCATGCGAATCAAGATGGAACAGGGCATCGATGGACTGAGGGCCGCATCGGAGGTGGTCGGTCAGACCGCGATCCCGTTGCTGGGCGCGACGGTGGTGGCGGTTGCTGCGTTTGCGGCGATCGGGCTCTCGCCGGACAACACCGGCGAATACTGCCGTTCGTTGTTCTCGGTGATTCTGATCTCGTTGATGATGAGTTGGTTCACCGCGGTCACGATCACGCCCCTGTTCTGTGCGGCGTTCCTGAAGGTCAAGCCGGCCGCAAGTGGAAAGGACGCGAAAGATCCGTATGGCAGCAAGCTATTCACCAGCTACAAGAGGGCGCTCGAGGCTTGCATCCGTCGCCGATGGATGACGGTCGGCGTCGTTGTCCTGCTCTTCGTTGCGTCGCTTGTCGGATTCGGCTTGCTCAAACAGAGCTTCTTCCCCGATTCGACACGGACACAGTTTACGGTCGACTATTGGTTTCCCGAGGGTATCCGAATCGAAGAGACCGAGAAGAATGTGGCGTCTGCAGAAGAGTTCATTCTGGGCCTCGATGGCGTCACCGGGGTTGCGACTTCCGTGGGCGGCGGTCATTCCCGTTTCATGTTGACCTACTCCGGCGAAAAGTCCTGGGAGGGATACGCTCAGTCCCTCGTCACAGTCGAAAACTACCGACAGATTCCCGCCCTGATTCGTCAGGTCGAAGACACGCTTCCTGGTATGTACCCCGAGGCAATTATTGCGGGTCAGAAGTTCGTCAACGGTCCGGGAGAACCCGGCAAAATCCGCGTCCGCGTGGTTGGACCTGATGCGGAAGTCTTGAGGACGCTGGCGGCGAAAGCCGAGACGATCCTTGAGAACCATCCGGACACGAAGAGCGTCCGCAACGACTGGCGTTCGAAGGTCAAGGTGTTGCGACCCCAGATGGCGGAGGCGCAGGCACGAAACGCCGGGATCGAACGCCCGCAGCTGGCACGTGCGTTGGAAACGGCCATCGACGGCATTCGCGCCGGTGTCTACCGCGAGGGTGACGAGCTGATCCCGATCGTGGCTCGTTCGCCGGCTGATGAACGTCTCGACCTCGGAAACCTCAACGCCGTTCGAGTGTGGAGTCCGGCAGCACAGTCCATGATTCCCATGGGCCAGGTCGTCACGGGGTTTGAAACGGAGTTTGAGGATCCCTACGTCTGGCGTCGGAACCGGAATCGGACCGTGACGGTCTTCGCCGATCCCAATCTCGGACTGGCCAGCGAGATCTTCGAGGACGTCAAGGTCGAGATCGAGCAGGCGCTGGGGGTGGATCTGGCCGCGTTGGGGATCCGCCCAGCGGCTCATGAGTTCAAGTCGATTCCGATCCGGGAAAACTGGCTACTGCCGTTGGCCGATCGACCCGGGTACTACATGGCGTGGGGCGGTCAGGCGGAAGACTCGGCGAAGGCACAAGCCGCGTTGGCAGGAAACTTCCCGCCGATTCTTGGCATCATGATTTTCATTATCGTCTGGCTCTTCAACTCCATACGCAAGACTGCAATCATCTGGCTCTGCGTCCCGTTGGCACTGATCGGAGTCGTCCTGGGCCTGCTGGTGACGGGGCAGCCGTTCGGTTTCATGGCGCTCCTCGGACTTCTGAGCCTGACCGGAATGCTGATCAAGAACGCCATCGTGTTGATCGATCAGATCGGGATCGAGAGCGAGGCCGGCAAGTCCACCTACCAGGCCATCATCGATTCAGGCGTCAGTCGTCTGATCCCGGTGATGATGGCCGCGGCCACGACTATTCTTGGCATGGCACCGCTGCTCCAGGATGCGTTCTTCATCGCGATGGCGGTCACCATCATGTTTGGGCTGGGATTCGCGACGATTCTGACCTTGATCATCGTGCCGGTGTTCTATTCGATCTTCTATAAAGCGGAGAGTCCCGCCTAATACGCGGAGACGACCTCGACGGCAGTAGCAGGTGCGAGGTTTCTAGATATAATGCGCCGGGCTTGAGGCCCGGCGCATCCTCTGCCCAACTGTAGGGCGAACAAATCTGTATGGAGAACAACGAAATGAAACGCACGTGTGTGTTGATCGTGACCGGCTTGATGCTTGCCGGCGTTTTTGTGGCCTGTGGACCCGCGGCGGATAAGACCGCGGAGCCGGTCACCGAGCAGGCGACTCAGTTGTCGGATCTTCCGGATGTTCAGTACGTCGGCTACCGAGTCGTGCACCACATGACGGCGCAGACCAAGCATGTCCAGGAATTCGGATTCAACACGTTTGACCACCCGCGCATTGCCGATCACACGTCCTTCGTCATCACGCCCGCGCTCGACCACTTCTACTCAAAGGCCGTCGCGGACCTGCGCTCGGGTCCCGTCGTGATCGAAACTCCGGCGAAGGATGATCGATACTCCAGCCTCGAAATTTTCAACATGGAGCACTACGCATTCTTCGATAAGGTGTTGGCGCCCGAAGGCGAGCGTTTCGTGCTTGCGCACGTCGACTACCACGGTGAGTTACCCGAAGGCCAGGAAATCAGGACGAACTCACTGTTTCCGTTTGTCTTCATCCGGACCCAGTCATTCGCCTTCAATGAAGACGAAAAGGCTGACGAGCTTCGACGTCAAGCCAAGATCACGGGGACGGTCGGAGAAATTGGACTTCCCGATGTGGCAGACACCCAGGCGCTGATCGCCTGGACCATCGAGCACTCCAACTCCTATCCGCAAACCAAAGCGATCATGGCCGAGGCGGCCAGCATCTACACTCCGGCGGTACACGCAGAAACCTTCGAGGATGTGAAGGCTTTTCTCGCATCAGGTGGCGTCAGCGGAAACGTCGGGATGTTTGAGGCCGTCGACGATCCGGCAGGAGGCAGCAACAAGGTCCGTGCGGCCGGCACGCTGATGGGTCATCTTGGATTCCCGGTGCACCACGCCTACTACCAGCAGATACCGATGGACGGCAGCGGGACGAGACTTGCCGGCGCCAACGGTCCGTTTGTCATGAGTCTACCGATGGATCCAGGCGTCGATCTGTTTTGGTCGGTCACTCGTTACGGTGCGGACACGTTCCTGCCGCTGGATCCAGCGGACATCGGCGGCAGTGATATCCAGGCTTACAACGCCTTCAACACCGAAGCTGACGAGAACGGCAACGTCACGTTCACCTTCAGCATGGAAGATCCTGAGGACGGAACCTACTGGATGCCCGTGGCTGAGGACGGCTATTACTTGATCGCCCGTTACTATGGCCCAACATCCCGCCTCAACGGCCATACCGCCAAGGACATCGTCTATGGCGGCACCGAGCTCGAGAAGAAATTCGAAACGGTGAAGTTCTAGTAGAAGCAGAAATGGCATACTACAACGTCGCGGACACCCCAATGTCGAATCCAAGACAAGCACATCGGAGGATATGGATGAACTTCAGGAAATTTCTCATCAGCGTCGGATTGACGCTGGTCGCCGCGGTTGCATCCCAGGCAATCGCCGCAGACAAGCCGAACATCCTCGTGATCTTCGGCGACGACATCGGGATGTACAACATCAGTGCCTACCACCGAGGCATGATGGGTGGGAGCACCCCCAACATCGATCGCATCGCAAACGAGGGTGCGTTGTTCACGGACTACTACGCCCAGCAGAGTTGCACTGCCGGCCGCGCGGCGTTCATCACTGGCCAGCACCCGTTTCGCACCGGCCTGTTGACCATCGGCATGCCGGGGGCCAAGCAGGGTCTCCAGGATCAGGATCCGACGCTAGCCGAATTGCTCAAGCCCCACGGCTACGTTTCGGGGCAGTTTGGTAAGAACCATCTCGGCGATCTTGACGAGTATCTGCCGACCAACCACGGCTTCGACGAGTTCTACGGCAACCTTTATCACCTGAATGCCGAGGAAGAGCCGGAGACCTACCACTACCCGAAGAACGAGGAATTCCATAAGAAGTTCGGACCGCGTGGCGTGATCCACTCGTACGCGGACGGACGGATCGAAGACACCGGCCCGCTGACCCGCAAGCGCATGGAGACCGCGGACGACGAGTTCCGCGACGCGGCGGTCAACTTCATGGAACGCGCAGTCGAGGACGACAAGCCGTTCTTCGTCTGGCTCAACGCCACACGCATGCACGTCTGGACCCGTCTTAGCGAAGAGTGGGATGGGAAGACCGGGCACGGCCTGTACGCCGACGGCATGGCGCAGCACGACTACGACATCGGGATCGTGCTCGACAAGCTCGATGAGATGGGCATTGCCGACAACACCATCGTGGTCTACTCAACCGACAACGGTGCCGAGAAGTTCACCTGGCCCGACGGTGGCACGATCCCGTTCCGCGGCGAGAAGGGCACGACCTGGGAAGGCGGCTTCCGCGTCCCCGCGGCGGTGCGCTGGCCGGGAACCGTAAAACCCGGAACCGTGGTCAACGACATCTTCTCCCACGAAGACTGGGTCCCGACCCTGATGGCCGCGGCGGGCGATCCCGATATCAAAGGGAAACTGCTGAAAGGTGACCACGAAGCCGCCGGCAAGACGTTCCGCACCCACCTCGACGGTTACGACCAGACGGATGTCCTCTCCGGTAAGGGTCCTGGCAAACGAGACGAGATCCTATATTTCGACGCCGGCGGCAACCTGAATGCCCTTCGCTACCAGGACTGGAAGATCCATTTCGCCATCATGGAAGGCGCGATCAACGAGGCGTATCGCAAGACGCCAAGTTGGCCGCTGGTGGTCAATCTGCGCCAGGATCCGTTTGAGGTCACGCCGGATGCCGCGCTGTACACCCGGTGGTTGGGCGACCAGATGTGGTTGTTCGTACCGGCGCAAGCCTTTGTCTCGAAGTTCCTGGGGACCTTCAGGGAGTACCCGCCCAGTCAGGCGGTCGGTTCGCTCAGCGTGGAGAAGGTTCTGCAGCAACTGCAGACGCAGCCCTCGCGACAGTAATCGGTGGGGCGGTCGTCAGGGACGACCGCCCCTTCCCAGTCCACTGCGCCTTGATGAGAATTCAAATGCGTTTCGTGAAATTGCTCCCGCTGCTCGCCGTCCTCCTGTCGTTCTTCGCGACCACCCCGGTCGCGGCAGAAGAGAGCGCAGAAGAGTTGGCGAAGAAACTGTCCAACCCCATTTCTTCGCTGATCAGCGTTCCTTTCCAGCTCAACTACGACCAGGACTACGGGGCGACCGACAGCGGTCACCGGTTGTTCCTTAACGTTCAGCCGGTCATCCCGATCACGCTGAACGAGAACTGGAACATGATTTCACGCACGATCATTCCGTTGGTCGATCAGAACGATCTGTTTGCGGGGGCCGGGAGCCAATCCGGGTTTGGTGATGTCGTACAGAGCGTGTTCTTTTCCCCGAAGAAACCCACCAAGAGTGGATGGATCTGGGGCGTCGGCCCGGTCCTGTTATTGCCGACGGGTAGCGACATGTTGCTGACGACCGACAAGTGGGGGGCCGGACCCACCGCGGTGGCTCTCAAGCAAGCGGGGCCGACGACCTTCGGGGCACTGGTCAATCACATCGAGTCGTTTGCGGGTCGCGACAGCCGGTCGGACATCAGTGCGACATTCATTCAGCCGTTCTGGTCCCGAACGACACCCAAGGTCTGGACCTACTCCGTTAATTCGGAGATGACCTACGACTGGGAAAATGAAGAGTGGTCGATCCCCGTCAACGCGAATGTTTCAAAGTTGATGAAATGGGGCAACCAGCGTGTCCAGGTCGGTGGCGGCATTCGCTACTGGGCGGACTCCCCGGACACCGGACCGGAGGGCCTCGGGTTTCGATTCCAGATCACGTTACTGTTCCCCAAGTAGACCGGCGCACGTCGACCGTGGAAATCGCCATCAACATAAACCGTCTGAAAGGGAAGCCATAGAGATGAAGAAAACACTGATGACGTTGTGCGTATTGTGCCTTGTTTTCACCGGGAATACCCAGGCTGCCGATAAGTCGCAGGGCTGGGACGTTGTAATCGAACCTTACATCTTCGCCAGTACCATTGAAGGCGACACCTCTCTCGGGCGCGTAACCGGTGTGGATGTCGACGCAGATTTCGGCGATATCCTCGACGTACTCGACATCGGTGCGATGGTTCACTTCGAGGCGATCAAAGCCGGCAAATGGGGCATGGTCTTCGACTACGGCTTCATGGATCTCGGTGGCAAGGTCTCGGTGGCCCAGAACGGGGTGCTCTCCGCGGATGTGAGACAGGGAGTCCTGGAAGCGTTTGCATTGCGTCGTTTCGAGCGTGGCCCCAATACCCTGGATGTGTTCGGCGGCGTGCGTTGGTGGGACAACGACATCGGAGCCACCGTCGACCTGATGGTCCTGCCCGGAACGCCGAGCGCCAAGATCGAACAGGATTGGATCGATCCTGTCATCGGTGTTCGCTGGCGTCACCCAATCAACGACAACTGGGATCTGATGCTGCGTGGGGATGTGGGTGGATTCGGCGTAGAGTCGGACTTCACGTCGGCCGTCGGAACGAGTTTCTTCTGGAAGTTCAAATCCAACCTTGCGCTGGAGTTGGCGTACCGCGCGACGTGGGTGGATTTCGAAGACGGAACGGCTCAGACGCCGGGCTACTACGCCTACGACACGGTGACTCACGGACCGTTGGTCGGCCTCACCATCGGCTTCTGACACGATGGCTCTCGATAAGATCGTCAACGAATTCAAGCTGGTAGGCCTTGTCACGCTGTACTTCGCGGTCTGCTTCGGCCTGGTCCTGACACTCAAGAAATTGTTCCTGGCCCAGTACTCGCTGGAGTTTTACGGGGTCTCTGCCGCAATCGTCGGAGCTCTGGTAGTCGCCAAGGTCGTCGTACTTCTCGATCACACCCGCATCGGCAATCGTTTCGATCGAGGACACGCGCTCTGGCAAGGCGTGTTCTACAAGAGCTTGATGTACACCGGGGTCGCGCTGCTCGTCGTCGGTGCCGAAAGGATCTTTCACGCTTACCGGGAAAGCGGAAACATCCGCGAGGCCATGGCTCAGGTCTGGCAGCATCGAGATCGCAGCGTGATGCTGGCGACTGTGCTCTGCGTGGGTCTTTCCTTTGCCGCCTACAATCTGTACTCGGCAATCGATCGCCGGCTCGGCGAGGGAACCTTGCGAAAATTGCTCTTTCGGAGGCCATGACAGATGCAAGTCAAGTCTTCCGTTTGCTTCGTGATCACCGTGGCGCTCTTCCTGGTCGCTACGAGCGTCGGCCTCGCACAAGTCGAGGACCTTTCGAGCGAGCGCCCCCCCGGTGAGTCGCCGACCCGGGTCGAGGTCGCGTTCTATCTGATCGATCTGATGCGGGTGATTGACCGGGATGGGACCTTTGAGGCAGACGTTTTTGTGATCGCGAATTGGAAGGACCCGAGATTGAGCGGCGAACGCGTCCGGGTCGTCCCCGCGACTGAGGTGTGGACGCCCAACGTGGCGGTGTTCAACGAGCGAGCCGTCTCGAGCCGCCTTCCGGAGGTCGTCGAGATCCAGCCCGATGGCACCGTGGTCTCTCGGCAGCGCCTCATCGGCACCTTTTCGTCGGCCCTGGATCTTGGAGGGTTCCCGCTGGATCGCCAGACCCTGGAGCTTCGGCTCGTTGTCTACGGGAACAACGTGGACGAAGTGCTCCTTGTCGAGTCTTCGACGATGCCCAGCGGCCGTTCGCCGGAACTAGCCGTCACCGACTGGGAGATCGGCGAGCTCGAGACAAACGCCGCCGCGTTCAGCCCGATCCCTGGATTCGAATTGTCGAGCCTGACTCTTCGCCTCCCGGCGCGCCGTCTCGTCGGGTATTACGCGGTCCAGATACTGGTCCCGTTGATTCTCATCGTTTCCATGTCCTGGATCCCGTTCTGGATCGGCTCCAACACGATTAACGTGCGGGTCGGCGTTTGCGTGACCACGGTCCTGACGCTGATTGCCTATCGATTCATGATCGGCGGTCTAGTCCCGAAACTTCCGTACTTGACGCGGATTGACCACCTACTGCTCGGGTCCACGATTTTGGTCGCTTCCGCGCTGGTCTGTGCGGTTGGGGGGGCCTTCCTGATGACGCGCGATCGCGCTGCGTCGGTAAGACGGCTGGATGCCGTCGCGCGGGTCGCGTTTCCTGTCGGATTCGTGCTGCTGCTCGGCTGGGTGATGTTGGTGGGTTCGTGAATCCACGCGGCCGGGGTGGTAGAATCTTCTGATTCTCACGGGCATCCAACGACGTTCGTCCTAACTCGATCGCAGGGAGGCACTCCAGTGTTTAAGAGACTCATTATCGCGTTGATTGCGACCCTTTTTGTCTGTGTCGCCAATCCGGTCCTTGCCGGAGCTCGACCGGACGAAAACAAGAAAATATTTGGTCACTTCGCCGGCGGCCTGATGTTCCCCGAGGGAGATGCGGGGGATGTCGTCGACGACGATATCTATTTCAGTGGTGGTTTTCTCTACTGGCCCGAGGAATGGGCCGCAGGGATCGGCGTCGATCTGGCGTATACCGATACGGACATCAGCCGTCCGGTCATTCAGGCGATCAACGACGAACTCGCCATGATGGGCGCGGGAGCGATCTCCGGAGGCGATGTGAATATCTGGTCCCTCAGCGCGAACAGCGTCTGGGGCCCCGACACCAACGGGAGCGTCGGCTTCTATCTGACCGGCGGCGTTGGGATCGATTTTCTCGAGGGCAGGATCACCGACAACGGGCTGGTCTATTATCCGCCGATCTGTGACCCCTGGTTCTGGTGGTGCATCCCCGGTGGCGTCGGCCCCGGGACCATCGTGAAGTTCAAGGAAGATGCAACCGAGCTCAGCTACAACGTCGGAGTCGGCGTGACCTTCGACACCAACAGTGGATCTCAGATCTTCATCGAGGCTCGCTACAAGTCGGCCGAAACCGATCCGAAGAGTACCGAGTACATTCCGCTGGTTGTCGGATTTCGCTGGTAACGATTCACTAATCTCGAGGTGTTCATGTTCGGTAGGATTCGGCGACTGATTTTCCCGCTGCTTTTAACTCTTGTCGTCGGTATCTCGCTATCGTCGGCGGTCGCCGACGAGGCATCCGGTTGGCCACGGGAACTAGTCCACGACGATGGAACGGTCCTGATCTACCAGCCCCAGATCGAGTCCCTGGAGGGCGACAAGTTGCGCTCCAGGGCGGCCGTCTCCGTCACGCTCACCGAGGGTGAGGGTGCGCCGATCTTCGGCGTCGTCTGGAGCGACGCGAGGGTCCTGACCGACCGTGCGGAGCGGACAGTCCAGGTCGTGAGCGTCGACATAACGGATATCCGTTTCCCGAACGCCACCGACGAGCACAAGGACAGCTTCAAGGCGTTCGTCGAGCCGCGGATCGCCGAGTGGGACATGGTGATCTCGCTCGATCAGGTCCTCGCCAGCCTGGCTGCCGTGGCAGACGAAGAGGAGATCGCCGAGGGACTGAAGAACGATCCGCCGAAGATCATCTACTCGGATGTCCCGGCCGTTTTGATCGTCATCGATGGCGAACCACGCTACAAGTCGATTGATGACGACGACGCCCTCAGTCGTCTGGTGAATTCGCCGTACACGATCGTGCTCGATACGAAAAAGAAGACCTATTACCTCGACGGCGGGGTCGCCTGGTATCGCGCAGACGGCATCATGGGCCCGTGGGCCGTGACCAAGCCACCCAAGAAGATTCGCAAACTTCGTCCGGCCGAAGCTGAAGCCGAGGCAAAGAAGTCGGCAGTCGGCTACACGCCACCCCGGATCATCGTCGTCACCGATCCCACCGAACTGATCGCCACCGGTGGCAAGGCCGAGTACGCCCCGGTCGAGGGGACGACCGCGCTCTACGTGACCAACGCGGAGAGCGACGTCCTCATGGACGTGGATACGCAGGAGCACTTCGCCGTCTTCTCCGGTCGTTGGTATCGCTCGAAGACCCTGAACGGTCCGTGGGCGCATGTTCCGTCCAGGGAACTTCCGTCGACGTTCGCGGAGATCCCCGTGGGCTCCGACCACGAACATCTTCTTACGTTCGTTGCCGGGACGGTTCAGGCTCGGGAAGCGGTGATGGACAACCGCATCCCGCAGACGGCGGCCGTCAGCCGTGGCTCGATTCGCTTACAGGTCGTCTACGACGGCGAGCCGAAGTTCGAGCCGATCGACGGCACCGAGATGGAGTACGCGCTTAACACCAGCAAGTCGGTTCTGAAGATCGACGGCAAGTACTGGGTTTGCGATCAGGCGGTGTGGTACCTCGGCGAAAGTCCGAAAGGCCCCTGGAAGGTCGCCGATTTTCGACCCGACGACGTCGATCGAATCCCGCCGGATAATCCGCACTACAACACGAAGTACGTCCACGTGTATGACTCGACACCAGATGTGGTCTATGTCGGCTACACGCCGGGCTATGTCGGAAGCTATGCTCACGGCGGTTGTGTGGTGTATGGCACCGGCTGGTACTACCCGTCGTGGTACGGCCATCATTACTATCCCCACCATGCAACATGGGGCTTCAACGTGAATTACAACCCCTGGTATGGATGGGGGGTCGGTGTGAGTTGGAGCAACGGCCCGTTCACGGTCAGCATCGGTGGCTATGGTGGCTACGGCTATGGCTACGGCTATCCGCATAGCTACTGGGGAGCGGGTGGGTTCGCCTACGTTCCGGTGCCGATCTACGCGGGGCGTCCGGTCTATCGGCCGCCGACTAACTGGAATCCCGGAAACACTCGACCGGGCAACCGACCGGGGAATCGCCCCGGGATCAATCCGCCGGACTCCGGACGGCCAGGAGGACGGGACAACCTGTACAAGCGGCCGGAGAACGCCGGTCGCATCGCCGATCCGGGGACAGCCCGACGGCCGGGCCGACCCAGCGAACGACCCAACGACGTGTTCGCGGGCAGAGACGGCAACGTCTACCAGCGCGATGGCAACGGTGGATGGTCGCAACGACAGGGCGACGGTTGGAAGGGTGTGGACCCAGGCACGGCAGACCGCGCACGGGAGAGGGCGGGAGATCGTACGCGACCTTCCACCGGTTCGCGGAGCGGCACGGGTCGCTCGACAAGCGGACTGGAACGCGAGTATCAAGGCCGAACACGGGGCACGCAGCGAGCCAGCGGGTATCAAGGCAGCCGCAGTGGAAGCCGAGCCACCCCTCGGGGTGGATCGATGGGTGGACGGTCCCGCGGCGGTGGCGGTCGACGACGTTAGAACGGATGAACTGGATAAGGGGCGAACGATGAAGAAGTACGGATCGTGGATCCTTGCACTGCTTGTCACCGCATCGATTTCGATGGCCGATGACCTGACCGGAGCGGATGCCATTCTTTGTTCCGCGGCGCAGGCGACGATCTGTGACGAGGAGGAGGGTTGCGAATCGGGTCCACCATGGGCCTGGAACATCCCGCTCTTCATCGAAATCGATCTTGCAAAAAAGACGATGGGCACGACCGCCGCCAGCGGCGAAGATCGCTCGACTCCGATTCGAACTCTGGAACGCACCGACGGAATGATTTTCCTTCAAGGCATCGAGCAGGGGCGGGCGTTCAGTTTTGTCATCGACGAGACCCACGGATTGATGACCGTCGCGGTTGCGCGGGAAGCCGCCACGGTGTCGGTCTTCGGTGCGTGCACTCCGATCAAGAACTAGGAGATCCTGACAATGAAACACAAACTCGTGATCGGGTTCTTCGCAATGATAGTCATGGCCTCGTTGATCATCCCGCCGATCTACAGCGCCGACGAGCCCACCGGGCGGAAGACTCTCGCAGCGACGATCGATGTCTACGTGTTTCCGAAAGATGGCCAGGTCGCAGAGCAACAGTCGAAGGATGAAGCGGCTTGTTACAGCTGGGCGATCGGAAACACCGGTTCTGATCCGTTCGATCTCGCGAAGCGAGCCGATGCGGAGCGGGATCAAGCCGAGCGCGAAAAAGAAGCCGCCCAGATGGCAGGGGCCGGAGCCGGCGCCGCCGGAGCCGTGCGTGGCGCCGCCGCAGGGGCCCTGATCGGTGAAATCGCCAACGACGATGCCGGCGATGGCGCCGCCTGGGGTGCGGCCGCGGGCTTGATCCGTGGACGACGTCGCAGCCGGGCGGCCAAGCAACAGGCGACGGAGAGCGCCGAACGACGCGCGCAGAGTGCCGAGCAGAAGACCGGTCAGGCCGTGGAGGGTTTCAAGAAGGCGTTCAGCGTCTGTCTAGAGGCCAAGGACTATCTGGTCAAGTTCTAGCGTCTCTATCGGACATAGCTCGCGTAGACCATCGCACCGGAGTAGACGTAGGTAACGTCCACGTTCGGAAGGCGGTGACTCTCGTAACCCAATCGGACACGATTGAACCCGATGCCGAAACCCCAGTGTCGGAACGGGTACCAGTCGACGGCACCGCGAACGTCGAGGAGGTCGCCCTGGCGGTCGTCGATGCTGATGTCGAAAAACTCACCGCCAGCTCGGAAGTACCAGTTCCTCGCAAGTTCGATGTCCGCGTGCACACCGATCGTGGGGATTGGTGCGACGAAATCCTCATCTTCCGCTACCAGCGGTCCGCCGCCAGCCGCCGTCGCCTCCAGGTCCAACCCGATCCGAAACGCACTGAGTCCGACGCTGACCCCAAGGTCCCACCGGTCGCGACGTACGGCGTCGTAGCGGTAGGCGACCTTGTAGAGGTCGTTCTGCAAGCGTGTCGATAAATCGGAGTTGATGTCGAAGACGACATCCCGGAACTCGATCTGCTGGTCGATCGTGCGTGTGGCGTTTCTGCGGATCGACAACACGCCGTAATCAAGGCGGTGTCGTTTGCCAAAGCGGACGTGCCCGTCGAGACGAATCTCGACGGTGTCTCGATCCAGATTGGTGTCGGCCTCGAGATCCAGATCGGTCCCGATGCTACCCATCGTTGAGTCCACACGGGCCGATGTGTCGAATCGCATGGCGAAACCACCGAGTCGCACGCTCATGTCGTCCCAGGGATGATCGTCGTCCGAGTAACCGCCTGCAAACGAGCCGGTTGCCGACGCCAGAACAAACAGCAACGCCCATCGGACAGTTCGAACCGTCATCGGAGGAGCCCCCCTTCATTCAGCGCGCCGATGGTCAACTCGACGAAATCGCCCGATTGTTTCCTTAGTTGTTCCTTCCTGTGGCCGTCGGTGCGGCCGGCCCAGACCCGGTACCAGTTCATGGATTCCCAGACCGCGATTTCTAGACCGAATCGGGTTGCTGCACGGGCTTCGACCGGAAGGGTCTTCTCGATCAACATCCGCAGGCTGGAGTCCTTCTCCATCTCAGCGGCCCAGCTTTCGCCCCACGCGCCGTGGTCAGCGTTCTTGAGCGGGACCAGTCGGATACTGATGGCGCCGTCGATACCCTCTTCCATGATCCGATCCAGTAGCTCGTTGCGATCTTCGATCGCCTGCAGGTCGGCGACCAGCGAATAGCTCGTTACGCCGTCGATCTTCTGAGTACGAAGATGGCTGACAAACTTGTCCTCAAAGTGGTGACGAAGTTCCTGGTCATCGGTGATGCCGATAACGATCAGCTTCTGGAAGTCGTTGTTCTTTCCCGGGACGGGGGTGGGACTTCGCCAGCTCTCGACGATCGTCGGGGAGTCTTTAGCAAGACCCGCGGCGACGAGACAGAGCATCAAGATCAAGCCGATCGTCGCGTTCTTGCGCATCGTGTCTACTCCGAAGGGTACTTGCGAAGCATCTTCGACAAGACCTTGTTCAGCTTTTTCTCGACCTTGTCGGGGGTCGGGTTCGACGGCATATCGTTCTCTGCCATCCCGCGCCAGACGGTCTCACCGTTGCCGGCGTCCAGAAGATCGACAATCAAGGTTCCTACCTCGACATCGTAGACGTCGACGTCGACGGACCCCGCAATCGGGCGTCGCCATCGTCCCATGTAGCCGAAGTCATCGACGTTGACCCGACGCGTGGTATCGAGCGCGACGTGGTAGAGGAGGTAGAGGTCGGGGTCTCCGTCAGTCGGCATGAGGCCCACCGTCGCCAGCTGCTGCTCCACGACTTTCATGATCCGCTTGTCCATGAGTGAGCTCTCGGCAGGTGTCCCGACTTTCCAGGCGAACGTCTTGTACGCCGAAAAATTAACGTCGGTGTCGAAGTCCACCGTGACGGCTGCACTGGCCGGAACAATAGCCAGTGTCGCGACAAAAAAAGCGACAGCGAAATCCATCTTGCGCATCGGTGATTCCCCTAAGAAGTTTCGGAACGGAGTCGATCGCGATTATATCGGCATCCCACCGCCGTGACCAGATCGCAGCTAGAACGGTACGCCAAACAGGATCCGCACAGAGGACAGTTTTTCCCCGAATCGAACGCCGATCCCGATACGGCTGATGTTCAGTAACCAGAAGCCAAACGGACGATCGAACCCCAGTGTGACCCCGAGCTCATTCTGGTTCCGCAGTTCGATGGTCTCTCCATTGAGTTGATCGAACGTGAGCGCTTCGAGAAATCGCCGTCGGATTGCATAGACGCTCCAGTCGGCCCCCCGACTAGCCAGCGAACGCGAAATCGGGAATCGGACGTCCAGACCCGTCTCGAGCGTCGTGAAGCCGTCGCTTGGCCCTCCGCCGGCGAGGGTCGCCCCGTCGTAGTCCAATCCAAGCCCGAACCGATACAGGCGCTTCTCGCGGGGGACCTCGGCAACACCACGGATACCGGTAGAATAGATATAGGCGACTTCCTCATCGTCGAAATCCGTGCCGGCACCCAGCTCCGCGAAAGGCCGCAGGACCCAGAGCTTGCCGGTGGGGACCTGAAACTCGACTCCCGCCATCGCACTGACGGTCGCGACATTCTCGCGCAGTTCCCCGCCGAACGCGTCACTGGCCTGAAACTCATGAAGGCCGATGGAAACCGGAAAGTGAAGCGTGGCACCCCAGGCATGGTCCTCCATCGATCGCAGCGTGTACGAGATCGGCAACCGAACCGCCTGGACCGATTGCCCGACCACATTGGAGAACGCCGTGTCCGAGACGGTATACGCGTGGTTCACGAGGGATGAGGGATCCGTGGCAGCGCCACCCGCTTGACCGGCTGCCGGCATGCACGCCGCCATCAACAGGACTGGAATCAAGACGGTTCGCACGTCGGCATTCTAGCCGAAGCGGATCCCTCGACATGCTAACCTTTTCGGGTCGCCCCTCAAGGAGTCAACCATGTCCCATCGAATGCGAAGTCATCGTCTGGTCCTATCCGTCACCGTCGCTTTACTGCTCCTCGGCTCGACGACGATTGGCGCGGACAATACCAACTGGTTCGTCTCGTTCGAGCGGGTTCAGGTTCCACCCGTTGAACGAAGTGACACCACCCAACTCGTGGATGCAGGAACCATCCAGACCGACGGATTCTCCGAGCTGGTGTTCAGTCTGGGTGGAGAGTTCAAGGAGGGAATTCCGGAGTCCGGAAAAGTCGGCGTCATTCTAATTCCCGACATGCCCGTGTTCACGGAGTTACTTCGCACCGAAGGGGAGTTCATCTTCCCACTTGAGGCCAGCGTCGACATTCGCGGATTATCGAGTGCGATCTTCATCTCGGACCAACAGACGGCCAAGGTCGCGTTCCCGCGCTACCGGGTCTATGTCTACAACGAGACGACGTCCGGCGCGATGGTTTCGTTGTTTGTCTATCGAACACGGTGACGGACGGGTGGAGAGATACAAATACACGTTGCTCCTGATTGCGTTGCTCGCCCTCGTGGTCGCACCTCTGATTCTCGGCGGCACGGTCGAGAGTTCCTATGTCTTCGGCGTCAGCTCCCTGGTTGTGATGTTGTTCGGCGTTCTCGCAGCACTACAGCATCGGAAGGCCCGCATCGTGGTGATCGTGCTGGCCGCGCTGGCGGCGCTCTCCCAGTTATCAAGTTTCATCTTCGGCTCACACCACTACGCTCAATCGAAGATCGCCGTCTTCGCCGCGTTCCTACTGTTTATCGCGGTCGTGATCGTGATCGATGTCCTCCGCGACGAGGCCGCAACCTGGGACAAGATTCAGGGTGCGATCGCCGCGTATGTCGTGTTCGGTGTGGCGTGGGGGCTGCTGTACGCGTGGGTGATCCTGAACGACCCGCAGGCGTTCAGCGGCGCGGTACAACGAACGGCCGAGGACGCCGGCCAACCGATGATCTATTTCAGCTTCGTGACGCTGACCACGCTGGGCTACGGCGATATCACGCCGGTCAGTCATACCGCCCGAACCCTCGCCTGGTTGGAGGCCGCATTCGGTCAGATCTATCTCGTCGTCCTTGTCGCCCGTCTGGTCAGTTTGCAGCTGACGAGCAAAGTGGCCTCATCTCGGAATGATGGGTAGAGTGTGAGCATCCTCCATTACGTTGTTCGGAGAATCCAATGAGAACGATTCTGATGGTATTGGCCCTTATCTCGTCATTTCCTGCCATCGCGGAACTGACGATCGAACACGAGAGTGACGTCGACTTCAGCGCGTACAGGACGTTCGCCTGGGCCGAGGGGCCAAGGGCTGCTCGCCCCGAGATCGCAACGTTGATCACCGAAGCCGTCGAGCGAGAGTTGCTCGCGAAGGGACTGGTTTCACTGGAGACCGGCCAGGCCGATCTCCAGATTTCGAGTCATACGTTCGTGTCGGGACAGGCTCTCACGACCGGAAGTTATGCCCGGGTGGCCGATTTCGGTGTCATCACATCCGACGTCGTCGTCAAGTCCGAGGGCGTCCTCATGATCGATCTCATCGACCCTCAGTCGGGCCGGACCGTGTGGCGAGGATTTGCCAGCGAGGTAATGGGCGATCCAAAATTGCCAAAGCTTCGCAAGAAGATTGATCGCGTGACCCGAAAGATGTTTCGTCAGTATCCACCCGAGTAGGTGTTGCCCCGGACTCGGCGAAAGTGGCGAGGCGTTTGCCTCCTCGGTGTAATCGTTTTCGTAATCGCGACGGTGGTGCCGTCCGGCCATCTCGCGCAGGAAACCACGCTGGAACTTGTCGACGGGCGCAAGCTTCACGGCATCGCGGTTCGACGAGACGGAGGCGTGTTCATCCTCACACTGGAATCCCGAACAGAGCTTGCCTTTCCGGTAGAGTTGGTTCGTGCGGTCCACGTCGGTGACAGCGACCCACCGTCCACCGCGCCCACGGGCATGCGTGTTGCGGAGCCGGAGACCCTGGCGGGCCCGACGATCTCGGCCCCACGCACCGAAGATCAGCTGGCGGTGCTCGGCAAACCCGCCACGTTTCAGAAAGGCGTGATCGACTCGCGCTGGACCCCGTCGACCGACTGGAACATGGACCCTCACACACAGAACAACTTCAATCCGTCAACCTGGAGCCAGTCTCCGATCGATCCAACCTGGGAGCCGACGTCGGCCTTCGACGCAAACAAGGATGTCCTTGCGAAGAGCCGCTCGAAGTTTCGCCCGAGTATCATCGACTCGACCTGGACGCCGACGGACGCCTTCGCCGACTGATTACTAGACCAACAAGGAGTTACCCGATGGACCGAGTGAATCAACGACTTCAACGCTCAGCCTGGCTCACCCGAACAGTCTGGATGGTGGTTTTGCTTCTGGCAACAGCACCGATGGCTCTCGCCCAAAGCGATTCGTCGAACCGCGACATGGCGACGGACAACGTGCTCGTGACCGTTCGAATCGGCAAGATGGAAAACGCGAAGCGTATTCCCATCAAGTCTTTCGAACTGATCGTCGCCCCGGGGACTCCGGGGTCGAAGCTACTCAGTGGTCAGCGTGTACCGATCCCGACCGGCGGTGCGGACGGCGCGATTACCTATCAGAACATCGGTTTCGTCGCGAACGTCGCAGCCTGGCTCGTGGACAAGGATGCGATTCGTATTGTCGCCGACATCGAGGACAGTCGGCTTGTCGCCGGTGTCGACGGCGCTGCTCCGACTATCGAGACTCGCCAACTGACCGTCAACACCACGTTGACCCCCGGGAAGCCGTTGGATCTGGTTCACGCCAGCGCCGTCGACGACCTGGAGGGCTACGTTCAGATGGAAGTTGAACTGCTCGAATAGTCCATCAGAATGCCGGCCACTGTTCGTACTCGCCGTTGGCGAAGACGATATCCCTGGCCGGGTCATCGGATGTGATCTCTCCCAGTCCGGCCTCGACGGTGTAGTCGGCCTCGAACACGCCGTCCTTGCCGGAAGAGACGACACGGTAGCTCTCGCCATCGGTCCAGTAGACGAACGCATTCCCCCACGCATCCTTGAGAGGCAGACTGCGGATGTAGATCGGCTGCACCGCTAGCTCGATCTTGACGATCGGCTCCAGCTTGTCCACCGGCTGGCTGGGCCACGCGTCGTTATCCAGATGGTAGGCCTCGAAGACGATCCCGATGGAGCGCATGTCGGCCATCGTTCGTCTCTGCTTTCCCCTCTCCATCGCCTCCAGGACGTGACCCGGTGCGGCCACCAGTTCGCCGTCGAAGACCAGGAAGTCGTCGCCGGTTTCGTCGATGGTGGGGAGGGAGGCCACATAGTCGGAACCCTGCTGGCCGTCGTCACCGAAGCTGATCAATGCCCAGTGCTGGTCGCTGCACCAGACCTGCAGCGGTCGGGTCCAGCCATCCTGGACGATCAGGCCTGCACGCACCTCTGCGGGCAAGATCGTCTGCAGCTCGCCGGCCTCATGGAGCAGGAGGTCATCGAAGGGGCAGGCGGTCCCTGACTCTCTCTCGCTCTCGATCACCATCACGCCCGTCATCAGGGCGTGGGCGGTGGCGGTCTCGCCCGGGGAGAGTTCCATCACCTCGCCAGGAGCGGCGGTCGCCGGCATGGCCGCCAACATCAATAGAATCAACCAGTTATGTCTCTTCACGATCTCTCCTCCGTTGTCTCGTCTGAATAGGTGTCCTAATGTCATAGGACACTATACAGTCACGATCCAGAAGAGGCAAGTCGCTCCGCGAAGGCCCGGGTTGCATCGTCGGCGGGGTAGAACGATTCGATGACCAGCTCTTCCAGGGTCGCGTCGCCGACGGCACCGAAGCTGGCCAGAGTGTTGATCCAGGTCACCTGCTGGTCCCCGTAGTCCATCTTCATCGGCACCAGCGGTGGAGGGCTCTTCTCCAGGTCACGCCGCTTCAGGAGCGGGGCGACGTCGGGGGCCGCGATCGACCGATCCCACAGTTGTTGAAGCCGATCGTCGTTTCCCACCCGGACCCGTTGCCGGTGGAGCCGTCGCAAGACGGCCATGGCCACCTCTTCCCAGTTGAGGAGCTGTTGACGGACCGGTCCCGGCTGGAAGATCAGGTCCAACGCGTTGATCCCGCTGAGCGAGCCGTTCTCGTCGGCCAACGGCTGCAGCATCAGGAACTGCGGGCGGTTCCAGGCGACGAATTGCCAGTGCCGATCCATGGCCAGGGCTGGATAGGGCTCGTGCGCGGCGAGTAGGTAGGTCACCGCCTCCCGAGCCTTGCGCAGCTCGTCGTCGTCCAGGGTCCGTTCACCGAAGATCGGTGCGAAGCCGGCGCTGGTCAGCCACGCATTCTGCTGGCGTAGCGGAAGATCCATCGTGCGGGCCAGCTGCAGGACCATCTTCCGGCTGGGCCGAGAGCGACCGGTCTCGAGGAACGAGATATGCCGGGACGAGGTCCCGGCGTTGAGTCCTAATGAAAGCTGACTGAGGCCGCGGTGAGATCGCCAGCCCCGAAGCTGTTCCCCGAAGGTTTCCATAAGATCATTACCTCTGAGGTAATTGTTAACATTACCTTTCCAGAGGAAACTTACTCCGTAACACACGGCCACACAAGCCAAAACGGAGGAATCATGAAACGGACCCTCATTCTTATCGTTCTCGCGACGCTCACCGGGTCGCTCCACGCAGCACCCTCACCGGAACAGGTCGTCGATCGTTACTTCGACGCGTACAGAGACGCCGACGTCGTCACCATGACCGCCCTCTATGACGAAGACGCGGTCTTCGAGGACGTCAATCAGCGACATCATCTGGAAGGTCGAGAACAGATCGGCCAGCTGCTTGGCACGCTCGTCGCCATGCATCTGCAGATGGATCTCAAGGAGAGTCGGCGCGTGGTGCAGGGCAACACGGTCGTCGTCGAGTACGCCTACACCGGGCAGCTGAATGGCAAGGCCCTTGGCCACAGTGTCGGCAAGGAGAGTTGCCCGGACCTGGAGTACAGCCTACCGACGACCAGTTGGTACCAGGTCGAGAATGGCCGGATCGTCAGTCACAAGGACTTCATCGACCTGGCGACCTACAAGGAACTGCAGGCGCAGATGTTGGCGGCGGGGGAGTAATCCCCGAACACCGACCTCCGACGTCCAGCTCCCCCCTCGCTATCCTCTAAGATGAGGAGTGTTGGGCCGGATCATTGGAATCTCGGCCCCGGGGGAGGACTCGATGCCGAACTTCATGGCTTCACGTGTGCGGATTGCGTTGGGCTTGTTGACCGTTGCCGCGTTGTGTTGGGCACCGCACGCCGAAGCGCAACGTACGGTTAAACCCGTCCTGCACGGTAAACACTGGGTGGCGATCACCGGCAAGCCGCTGGGTGCCACCGCCGGCGCGACGATCTTCGCCCAGGGTGGCAACGCCGTCGATGCCGCCTGCGCGATGCTCGGTGCGACCAGCACCATGTGGGACACGCTGGGCTGGGGCGGCGAGACCCAGGCGTTGATCTACAACCCGCACACCGGCGAGGTGAAGGGCATCAACGCGTTGGGCGTGGCACCGACCGGTGCGACCGTCGAGTTCTTCAAGGAGCAAGGCCTGCAGTACCCGCCGGAGTTCGGGCCCCAGGCCGCGGTTACGCCCGGCACGCCGGGTGGATTGATGGTGATGCTGGCCGAGTTCGGGACCGTGTCGCTGGAACAGGTGCTAAAACCGTCGATGCAGATGGCCGAGGGCTATCCCGTCGAGGCGTCGCAGGCCAACAACATGGAACGACGGAAGGCGATCCTGGCGCAGTGGCCCCACTCGAGGGCCGTGTTCCTTCCGCACATGAAAGACGACGACTCGCAAGAGCGCGCCGCGCCGTATCCGGGAGAGATCCTCAAACAGCCGGACCTACTTGCAACCCTGACCAAACTGGTCGAGGCCGAACAGAAAGCGTTGGCGGCGGGCAAGACACGCAAGCAGGCGATCTACGCGGCCTACGACCGTTTCTATCGCGGCGACATCGCCAAAGAGCTGGTTCGCGGCAACCGGGCGGAAGGTGGCCTGTTCACGATGGAGGACCTCGATCGCTGGCAGGTTCACATCGAGGATCCGGTCCACACCAACTACCGCGGCATCGACGTCTACAAGCTGACACACTGGGTGCAGGGTCCGGTGATGCTTCAAGCGCTGAACATCCTGGAGAACGTGGACGTCAAGGGTCTGGGTTACAACAGCGCCGCATACATCCACGCGTTGTACCAGGCGATGAACCTGGCGTTCGCCGATCGCGATTTCTACTACGGCGATCCCTACAATCCGCCGGAAGAACCGATCGCGGGGTTGCTGTCCAAGGAGTACGCGCGAAAACGTTTCGAAACGATCGACTGGAAGACTAATAATCAGGATGCTCGCCCGGGGGACCCCTACCCGTTCCAGGGCGGCGAACATCCGTTCAAGAAATTGCTCGACCAGTGGACGCCCATCCCACCCGCCGCGAACGCAGAAGGAGAGGATGGCTGGCAGCAGACACGAACTTTCACCGACGAGGAGGCGTTCCACGCAGGGACGACATCGATTCAGGCCGCCGACGCTGAAGGCTGGATCGTCTCGATCACGCCCAGCGGTGGTTGGATCCCCGCCTTCATCGCCGGCGAAACCGGGATCGGACTCTCTCAGCGGATGCAGAGCTTCGTGTTGGACGAACGACTGAACCCCTACAACCTGGTCGAACCGGGCAAGCGGCCTCGTGCGACGCTGACTCCCGGCATGGCGCTCAAGGACGGCAAGCCCTACCTGTCGTTCGCCGTCCAGGGCGGCGACACCCAGGACCAGAACCTGCTGCAGTTCTTCCTGAACGTCGTCGAGTTCGACATGAACGTCCAGCAAGCCGCCGAGGCCGCCAACATCACCAGCTATCAGATGCAGAGCTCGTTCGGTGCCCACAAGTCCGAGCCCGGTCGGCTGCGGTTGAGAGACGACGTTCCGGCATGGGTTCGCGCCCGGTTGGCGACGATGGGTTATTCGGTAGAGACCAGGCCAAGGACCTCGGGACCCATCACCGCCATCTACTTCGATCGCCAACATGGCTCGATGTGGGGCGGCGCCAGCGATTTCGGCGAAGACTACGGGATTGCCTGGTAGCCGATTTGCGGATCAAGGAGAACTCATGAAGAGACGAGGGATCGTGTTCCTGATTGCGTGGACGCTTGCACTGCCGACGTTGGCCGGCATCCACCCCGACGCGCCGCCGGAGACCACGCAGTACTCCTTCATAATCGGGAAGTGGGATTGCACAACCCGCTTCATGGGCGGGCCCGACGGAAAGTACGTCGAGGGCCGCGCCACCTGGACAGGTGAGTACTTTCTGGGTGGATTGTCGATTCGGTATGAGATTCACAAGGTGACTTTTGTGTGGGAACATGTGTCTTTCTAGGAGTGATGGTGGAAGATCGTCAACCGGATCCGGACGCGGAGTTGGTCTCGGACGCTCAGGCTGCCGCGGATGGGGACCATCGTCCATTCGAGGCGCTGGTTGCGCGTTACCAGGAGAAGGTCGTGACCAATTGCCGCTACATGACCCGCTCGTCGGCGGATGCCGAGGATCTGGCCCAGGATGTGTTTCTTAAAGCTTACTTTGGACTGCCCGGATTCGGCGGACGTTCCAGCTTCAAGTCCTGGCTGCTGCGTATCAAGGCCAACCATTGCTTGAACTTCCTCAAACGCCGGGCGGGAGAGAAACGAGTCGATATCGACGACGTCAGCGAGGCGGCGTCGGAGTTGCATGTAGAGCCTAAGGCGGAGAGCTTGGTCCATGCGGTGGACGAGCGGGGCCGCATCGTGGCGGTGCTGGACCTCATGTCCGACACGCTGCGCGTTCCATTGATTTTGCGCGATCTGGATGGGATGGCCTATCAGGAGATCGCCGACGTGTTGGGTGTTCGGCTGTCCGCCGCGAAAATGCGGATCAAGCGGGCCCGCGAGACGTTCCAGGAGATGCACCGCGAAACCGAGAGCTCTAGAGGATCGGACACATGACGGACGGTACGGACGGTCGTCGGCCGCAGCGTGAAGAGAATAGCGACACGGGCGAACCCGTGGTCGAACTGGCCACGTTGACGGCCCCAGTGCCGACCGGTTTTTCGGGGCGGTTGCATCGGCGCATCGATCGCCGCACGTTGGCCAACAACGCACTCGCAGCAACCTGGCATTTCCCGATCATCGTGGCACTGGAGTTCTTGACCATGATTTTCGAGCTCTTGGGAATCGGTGACAAGAGCGACAAAGGAGATTCCCGGTGAGAGAAAAGCTACTCGAATCGTACAACGGCCTGATGGATTCTGTGGTCACTGCTGCGCCCAAAGTCGTCATTGGGATCCTGCTGTTCCTTGTCGCGCTCATCGTGGCCAAGATCGTCGAAAAGGTGTTGCGGGCAATCCTCACCCGTGTCCGTTTTGACAAACTTGTGCAGAAAGCCGGTATCGACAAGACGCTCCAGCGCATGGGTTTGAGGCGCGAGCTGAACGAATTCGTACCGCGTTTGGTCTATTTTCTGTTGCTGTTCCTGTTGGCCAAGATCCTGGCCGATGTTTTAGGCCTGACCGCTATTTCGCAGGCATTGACCTCTTTCTTTGTGTACCTGCCCAACCTGATCGCCGCGCTGTTGTTGATCGTGATCGGCAGCGCCGCAGGTCAGTTTGTAGGAGAAATGATTGCCCGGGCAGGCGAGGAGGCCGGTCTGGAATTTGGGCGTCAACTGGGACGGTTGGTCTCCGCCCTGATCATCTTCATCGTGGGCATCATGGCTCTCGGCCAGCTCAAGATGGAAACGGAGATGATTCACCTGGTGGCCAGCATCGTGCTGGGTGGGATCGTCATCGCCTTCGCCCTGTCCTTTGGGCTTGGTGCACGGGACGTAACGCGCAACCTACTTGCGGGCTTTTACGCGCGTAAGGTGTTGCAAGTGGGCAACCAGCTTGAGATCTCCGGCCAGCGCGGTGTGCTCAAGGCTGTCACTCCCACACATACGTTGATCGAGAATGGGAACCGCACGATCAGTGTGTCCAACACTCGATTCATCGACGAGATTATGACCCAGGAGCCGCCCGACTCCTGATATTCGCAACGTCACTCGCCGACGCGAGGTGCCTAAAACTCGTGGCGGGCCGTGTCGGTCCCGTAGACCGTTGGTTCGCGACGAACGTCACATCGGGGGTTCTAGCCAATCTGGATGTGACTTTGGCGGCCGTTCCTTGTCCATAAAAACGGGAGCGGTGTGATTGACGCAGCCCCATTCGATAGAAAAACCACCCTCGCCCAGGCGTGGGGAACCTTAAGGAGGGGTACTGGTATGAAGAACGGAAAGCTCTTGATCGCGGCGATAGCCATAAGCGTGCTTGTCGCCAGCGGCTGCAGCACTCGAAAAGACGTCAGTTCGACGGCGGACCTTCAGCAGCAACTTGAGATGCGAGAGGTTGAAATCAAGGATCTGCAGTCCTCGATGGGCAAGATGGAAGCCGACCTCGACGAGAAGGACGCTCAGATTCAGGCCAAGCTCGTGGCGGCCGAAGAGGCGAAGCGCATGGCCAACGATGCCGAGGCGCGTGCCCGCGCGGCGGAGCAGTCCGGCTCAACGCCTTCCTCGGCGGCGGCCAGTGTTGCGGGTACCGAGCTACTACCACCCAACGCAAAGGCCGGTGAGTGCTACGCGCGGGTTTTCCTCCCGCCGACCTATAGCACCAAAACCGAGAGAGTTCTCGAGCGCGAGGCCTCCGAGCGGATCGAGGTGATCCCGGCGAAGCACCAGATAGTCGAGGAAACCGTCGAGACGAAAGCCGCGTCCGAACGAGCCGAAATCGTACCCGCCGAGTACAAATGGGTCGAGGAGAAGGTCCTCGTCAAGGAGGCCAGCAGCCGCATGGAAGCTGTCGCCGCTGAGTACAAATGGGTCGAGGAAAAGATCCTCGTCAAGCAGGCTCACACGACCTGGAAGGAGGGTCGCGGACCGGTCGAGAAGGTGGACAACGCAACCGGCGAGATCATGTGCCTGGTTGAAGTGCCTGCGCAGTACGAGACGGTGAAGAAAAAGACGCTCGTGAAACCGGCGACGACCCGTCAGGTGGACATTCCCGCCGAGTACAAGACCGTAAAGCGCCGCGTGATGACCAAAGCTCCGACCGTCAGGACGATCGCGATCCCGGCCGAGTACACGACCGTCAAGGTCGACAAGCAGGTCTCGCCGCCGCAAGAGAGGCGAATCGAAATCCCCGCTGAGTACAAGACCGTGCCGAGGACCGAGAAGTTAACCGACGGTGAGATCGCATGGCGCGAGGTTCTGTGCGAGACGAACATGACCCGCACGACGGTCACCGACATCCAGCGAGCTTTGCAGCGAGCCGGTCACAATCCCGGGCCGATCGATGGAGTCTACGGTACACGCACCAACGCGGCCGTCCGCTCGTTCCAGAGAGCAAACTCGATCCCGACGGGTGGGCTGACGATCAAGACGATCGAGAAGCTCGGTGTCGACCTCTAGAAATCTCTCTGTCGTCATCGTTTTCGTCTGTTAGAAGGTCCCGTCGCGGTTCTGCGACGGGGCCTTTCTTCGTGCCCGATCCGTCGCGGTGGCCGCCGCCTTGACAGGCGGCTCAGCGATCTTAAAGATGGTTCAAGACCCGGAAAGGGGGCGAACTGGATTCGACGGGGAGTGTATTGGCGGGAGTAGCACGTCGAGTTCCGTTAACTCGTTAAACAAGCGGAACACTTTAGTTGACAACAACAACTACGCACTCGCAGCTTAATTGACTGTGACGTCTACCAGGTGGCCCGCCCGAGGCGATTTGGATAGGCGCTATTAATTCGGGATAGTCCGGTGACGATGCCTGTGGTCACCGGGCGAAAATTACAGGCTGGCGCCATGTAGCCTGAAACTCGGCGACGGACGCGTGAGATTAAACGAGTTATCTAAACGTGTAGAAGCTTTCGTACTTTCCTTCTCGGACGCGGGTTCGATTCCCGCCGCCTCCACCAAAAGGGGACAGATCTATTTTTCTGTTCCCCGAAAATCGGCCACGGTCTACCGGATTGTTACTTTGCAGGAGTAAGCGGTCTGTACCTCAGGACTACCCCTGAGGAGACCGTCATGACGATCCGCGCCCTGATCCTGATTCTGCTGCTGACCCCCGTCGCTTTTTCCGCAGACGACGGAATCGAACTCGAGATGACCGCCACCGGCAGCATCTTAGGTGGCAGCGGCGCCAACCTGACCTGGACCGGCGGCAGCCCGCAGTACGAGGTGCGGCGCTCCGCTGATCCGAACACACTCGGCGCGATCTCCTCCCTGCAGTCGCTGACCTACGGCCAACAGTGGAACGACTTCCAGGTCGGCACCGGCGACCTGGTGTTCTACAACGTCGTCAGCCGCTCCAACTGCTTCGACGCCACCGCCGACGCCTACGTCAGCGCCTTCTACCCCAACGACAACTTCGGCAACGAGGATGCCCTCGAGCTGGACGGATCGCCGACGAAGATCAGCTACGTCCAGTTCCCGGTGCGGGATGCCCTGCCGCCGCGTGCGGTCATCAACTCGGCGACGCTGCGCATGGGCGAGCTCTACGCGACCGACGACTCGGAGATCCAGGTGCGACGGGTCGGAGAACCCTGGAGCGAGGATACGATCACCTTCAACAACCGGCCATTCACCACCGCCAACTACGGGATCGTGCTGCACACCGGCAACCCCGACTGGCGCACCTGGAACGTGACCAATCTCGTCAGAGATTGGATCGGCGGCACGCAGCCCACGTTCGGGATCGAGTTGTATCCGTACGGCGAGGACGACTTCGTCGGTTACGCGGCGCGTGAAGATGTCCCGCCGCAGCTCTGTATCGACTGGGAAAGCCCGTTCAACGATGCCTGGTTCCAGTTGCAGGCGGCCTCGGCCACGCCACCGACGATCGAATCCGAGAACGGCGTGATGCTGTCGCTGACCGCCGACGTTTCGGTGGTCCGCTTCGATCCGGTCTCCGCGGCACTCGCGTTTCTCGACAGCTACAAGGCGCTGTTCGCCCTCGACGACGTCTGGGCCCAGACCTGGCTCGATCGCATCGTCACCGACGACGTCGGCATCACCAGCGTCACCTTCGGACTGCGCAAGGACGGCATCCGCTACCGCTCGGACCGCGTCTCGGTTCGCATCGCGCCGGGCACCCCGCCGTTCGTCCCGTATCGGGTGGTCAGCGCGTCCAACTGGCATCGCGACCACGGCTTCGAGCAGAACACCGACATCGTGGTGACCGAGCAGATCGCACGGCTGATCGCCGACGCCGAATTCGGCGAGACGGGAGTGAGGATTCTGGGCGAGCCGTACCTGCAGTGGCACAACCCGAACCCATGGATCGAGCAGACCGACCCTCATCGTCCCGTCTGGCGTGTGGCCGCACAGGTTCAGGATGCCGGCAGCGGAGTCTGGAACGACTGGCTGATCCACATCGATGCCGAGGATGGATCGATCGAATCGAACACCGTCACCGACGAGACGGTTGGCGATCGACCGGGGGAAGAGATCCGGGTCTATTCGGTCAACCTGACGCGAGAAGGCAACTGCTGGGACGACTCGCCGAACCGGGATCTGTGGTTCACCACGCTGGGATTCACGACGGAGTACGCCAACCTGCCGGCCGGGTCGGACACGTTTGCTGACGGTATCGATGCCTGGAATGGATACCACGGCACCTACCACTACTTTTACGACGTATTTAGTCGCGAGAGCATGGATGGCTCCGGCGTCCTACTCGAGACGCTGGTCGATGTCGCGTCGCGAACGGGGAACGCCGACTGGAACAACGCGTCGTTCAACCGCAACTGCAATCACATGCGCTTCGGTGACGGCTGGGCCGTCCCGGACATCATCGCCCACGAGTTCACCCACGGCGTCGATCGCTTCAGCAACCAGCTGATCTACGCCAATCAGTCGGGAGCCCTGGACGAGAGCTATGCCGATTACTTCGCAGCGATGGTCGACGGCAACTGGACGATCGGCGAGGCGCGGGAAGACGGAACACGCAATCCGATCCGCGACATGTCCAATCCTCCGATGCGCGGCGACCCCGATCACCGTGATCCGGCACGTAGTGGCGACGGGACCGGTCTGCGACCCGCCGTCGCTGTCCCGGCGGGCGGAACCGGTGGCAACGACTGGGGGGCGGTGCACACCAACAGTGGTATCCCGAACAAGGTCGGTTTCCTGATCACCGATGGCGGCCAGCACAACGGCTTGACGATCGCCGGTCTGGAACAGGCCAAGGCCGAGCGACTGCAGTACATGGTCTTCACGACCAAGCTGACCAGCTCGTCCAACTTCCAGCACGCCCGCGACATGACCGTCGAACACGCGCAGACGTACGTGTCGGGCGGCCATCACGACTTCACGTCGCTGGACGTCTGCGACGTGATCAACGCCTGGGCGTCGGTGGGCTACGGCGATCCGGATCTCGACTGCAACGGCGTCGTGGATTCCCCGGGCGGCGACGCCGACTTCGACGGCATCCCCAACGATCGCGACAACTGCCCGCTGGCCCGCAACATCGGCCAGCGCGATCTGGACGGCGACCTGACCGGCGACGACTGCGATCCGGACGTCGACGGCGACCTGTTCTTCGACACGGAGGACAACTGCCCGCGTACGGCCAATCCCAACCAGGCCGACACCGACGCCGACGGCTTCGGCGATCTCTGCGACGACGACGACGGCGACGGCGTGCTCGACCTGAACGACAACTGCCCGCTAACGCCCAACGAGGACCAGCGTGACCGCGACGGTGATTCGCAGGGCGATGTCTGCGACAACGATGCCGACAACGACGGCCTGGACAACAACGTCGACAACTGCCCGCTGGACGCCAACGCCAGCCAGTACGATCCCGACAGCGACGGCGTCGGCTTCCAGTGCGACAACTGCCAGTTCGACCCCAACCCCGGCCAGGAGAACCTGGACGGCGACGGCCAGGGCGACGTCTGCGACAGCGACGACGACGGCGACGACTTCGAGGACGGCAGCGACAACTGTCCGCTGTACTACAACCCGCGCCAGATCGACAACGACGGCAACGGGACGGGCCTGTACTGCGACGCCGGCGAGAAGTTTCAGTTGACCGCCTTCGCCGACCTGGTCGAGCTGGACATCTTCGTACAGAACACCGACCTGACGAAGCCGGTCGTGTTCCCGCTCTACCCCTGCGGCCAGGACACGACCTGTCCCAACTTCCTACCCGAGGGCTTCATGATGACCGTCGAGGTCGACACCGTACCGGCCTACCGGGCGCGTATCGTCGATGACCGCGGTTGGGGCGTGACCACGGCACTCGACGACCCGTCGGGCAGCTACACGATGCAGTTCGAGGTCGACGCCGAGTACTTCTATGGCGACAACGTCCAGACGCCGGAGTTCCGTGGTCGCAAGTACTTCCTCGAGTTGATGCCGGCCGCCGGCGCGTCGCCGGGAACGCTCAGCGGGGCGATCCGCGTCAGTGCGGAAGTGCCGGCGCCGTAACAATCCGGCGGGAGGTCGATCGCAAAGACCAACAGATTCAACAAACAGGTGTGCGCTACTCCGCTATCCGCCCTAGCCCGTACAGGTGACTACGCGTACGGACGTAGATCGTATCTTCGACGATCGCCGGCGTGGCGTCGATGACGCCGTCCAGTTTGTTGACGGCCAGCACCTTCATCTCGGCGCCTTGTTCGAACACGACAGCGGTGCCGTCGCGATCGAACACGTAGACGCGCCCAGCCGCGCCGACCGGCGAAGCCCAGATCGACCCCAGCGCCTCCAGCCGCTCGGGCGGCCGCCGCGGCTTGCCGCTGTCGGCATCGAGCACCGACAAGATGTTCTTGAAATGCTTGATGAAATACAGCGTGTCGTCGTACAGCAACAACGAGGGCACGTACGGTGTATCCCGGTCGTGCACCCAGCGCAGCGCGTCGCTCTCCTCCAATTCGCCCGAAGCCTGCGCCAGGTCAACCGCCTGCAGCATGGTGCCGCGATAGCCGCTGGCGAGATAGACCAGCCCGTTTCGGTGCACCGCCGTCGGGATCGTGTTGACCGTCATGCCCGAGATGCTCCAAAGCTCGCGACCCGTGGCGAGATCGTAGCCGCGGCTGCGGCCGGTTGCCGGAATCACGATCTGTGGTTTGCCGTCGTGCTCGACGATCAACGGTGTGGCCCATGACGTGACCTCGTCGGGCCGCGCTGTGCGCCAGCGCTCCTTGCCGGTCGCGGCGTCCAGCGCTACCAGAAATGAGTCGCCCTCGTGGTCCCAATTGATCACCAGGGTGTCTTTGTGCAGAGCCGGCGAGCTTCCCTCGCCGAAACCACGGCGCGTCGTCATGTCGCCGAGGTCGATCTGCCACAGCAACTGGCCGTTCATGTCGTACGCATAGGTCCCGTTGGACCCGAAGTGCGCATAGACGCGTTTGCCGTCGGTGACCGGTGAAGCGCAGGACCATGCCGAGTCGATGTAGTGGCTTTCGTGGGGCACCTGCTGCACGGCTGCGCGCTGCCAGATCAGCGTCCCGTCCACGCGCGAGTAGGCCATCACGAGAAAACGCTGTTCGACCGGTGGGACCTCGGGAGGCCACTCGTTACGCTCCAGCACCTCTGCGGCCGCCTTTTGCGATGCGGCGTAGGCTGCCGAATCAATCGACATCGAGCTCATCACGAAGATTCGGTCGCCCCAGACCACCGGGGACGACAGCGCGCGGCCAGGTACCTCGACCTTGAACCGGACGTTCCGGGTCTCGCTCCACTCAACCGGCGGATCTCCGTCGGGGCTGACTCCAGAGTGCAGCGGCCCACGCCAGTTGGGCCAGTTCGTCGGTTCATCTGCCTGGGCGGGTAGCCCTGAGACGACAACGAAGACCAGCAAGGCCGAAACGACGAAGTCGACGGTATGGATTCGGGGAGTCATGATCATCACCGAAGTATATCGCGGACGGATCTTCGTCAGCAGCAAAGTGGAAACCTTAGCCGGCGAGGTGTCAGGACAGGACTAGACCCCTTGCTACGGGCGTTCGTCGTAGCGCTTCGAGAACTCGGCACACTGTTCGCTGCCGCCTTCCGCATCGGCCCACGCTGCAATCCGCTCGATGTCGATCGGCTGGGAACGCGCGACGAGAAGCGCTTGCTCGAGGGATTCCGTGTCACTCCAATGGATGTAGGCCGCCATCCGGTCCAGCACGCAGTCCGTTGGATGCAGCAATCGTAGAAGGCCGAAGCGAGTCTTCCTCTCGGCGAAGTCGGTCACGAGCATCTCGCCGATCTGAACGGGGCCTGCGGGAAACTCGACCTTTAGGTCCGCACAACAGACTTAACCCAGAGCCACACCCCATGCGACGATGAGGATTCCAGCGGCTAACCCGAGGGCGACGAGTTGCAGTGCAGTGTTTTCCAGTTGTTCTCTGGGTATAAACCCGCACCCCACACCCACCACGAGGCCGGAGACCAGTCCCATCACATGGGCCAGAACATCGGTCCGCTCTCCACCCATGCCGGTCCATGCCAACAACAGCGCACCCGCTACGAGCGGTCCCAGCTTCCACGCACCTATCCTGCGGTGGCGCGCGTGCAAGAGGGCCAGGGTGACAAGCAAGCCGAGGGCGGCGAAGACGGCTGTCGAGGCACCCACTGACGAGTGCGTCGCGGGTTGCAGCAGCGCGTTTGCAATGTTGCCCAGAATCCCACCGACCAGAATGGCCAACCAGGTCACGCCCACACCCAGAGCCTGGGTTGCCAACAGTCCCAGTATCGATCCGAAGAGGACATTTCCAAGCAAGTGCCTGGCATCTATATGTAGCGTGAGAGCGGTGACGGCCCGCCACCCCTCACCCGAAAGCATCGAACCGGCCTGCGTTCGACCCCGATCAAACCAGTCGGCACCCAGTGCGTGTCGTTCGGCGAGGTACGCCACGGCAACGAGAAACGCCGAGTAGGCGAGGACTCCGATCCATCCTCCTGGCAACGGCGGCGGGATGGATTCCACCCGGGTTGAAACGGATTCCAACCGGTATTCGTCCAGTTCGCTAATTGCTCGCTCGCGATCGCTCTCCTCCACCAGTAGAACGAATTCCCCCGATCGGCTGCGAACCTCCGCAGGTATTCCGGCGGCGTCAAGGACTGCCCATAACTCCTGACTGCGCACACGATTCCGCGTCTGAAGCAGGACGATGCGAGTCTCGGTGGCGATAAGAAGTCTTCCTTTAGAGTTCGGGAACTCCCGGGTGCCGTAAGCTTACGCTCAGGAGGATCGCGATGGAACCCACTCCCGTTGAGACGCGGGTTCGATTCCCGCCGCCTCCACCAGTCTGCGACAAGCGCCAAGCGAGGGAGAGCTCTCCTGCTCACTCGAAGGCCGTCAGGTCTTCGCCCGGTTTGACGCCGCTGCGGGAGCGGGTAAGAAGAACAAAGGCTCTTTTGGGAAACCCAGGGAGTACGGTAGAGGGCAGGGTCCGATAATCTGCCCTTACGTGAACCTGTCGCGCAAGCGCTACACGGTTCGCACCTTCGAGGAAGAGCGCGAACGGATCCGCAGTTACGTCGGCGAGGCGAAGATCGCCACCGACGAGACGTTCGTACCCGCGGTGGACTACGTCGCCGGACAAGCTGCGTCACAAGATCGGTCGTGCGACGCGCAACGTGACCGACAAGGTGTTCCAGAAGCGTGCGGAGCGGCGCGACGAGAAGAACGCGTCAGAAGGCCGAGGGACGTACGCTCGTCTTCCGTTCCACGACCGAGGTCGTCCGTGTCGCGTCGTCGGCGCAGGGGCTGACGCGGCTGGCAGGGTACAAAGAAAAGTAGGGCCTTCTTGCGTCATAGAGAACCCATTATTCTTTGAATTCCCGTTGACATTTGCGACTGGAAGACTGCGAAAAGCGTTTTGAAACGCTGACCGATTCGCTCCGTGCTGGGTATATTGCGTGCATACCCGATCAGGAGAAATACGATGCCCGCACGCACCCTCGTTTCATTATTGTGTCTTGCTCTGCTGATCACGGCGACCGTCGCCGTCGCCGGCTCGACGACTCGTACTCTCGATCGCCGTCTGCCGCTGCAGGCGTGCGTGTTCCCACGGGTCGACTGCGCCGAACGGACGCCGATCTGTAGCGACGACTGTACCGTAACGGTACCGACGTGCGGCAGCGAAGAACCGGATGAACTGTGTTGTATCGCCTACGGCGATTCGATCCTCGGTAACGAGGCGATGGGGGAGGACTGCGCGACCGCGGAGTCGACCGACCTGACGTTCGATCTCTCCGATACGGTCGTGATCGAGATCTCACGCAATCCCGACGCGGACGAGGTCGTCGCGCGGCAAGAGCTGGGCTATCTGCTCATGGTCCGCGAGTCGGACTACCAGGCCGCGTTCGCCACGGAGCTGGCCCACGATAATTTCGGCGCGGAGATCGCCGCCGCCGACGCTTGCGACACCGATGGCGCCACCTGTTGCGCCCGCGAGGTCGAGGACGGCTGTTACGTCGGCGACGGACGACCGACGCTGCCGCTGGACGGCGATCTGATCGCGATGGCCGGCGGGAATCACGGCTTCGAAGAGCGCTTCGGTGCCGCCGCCGGGGCCGAGGGTGCCTGTTACTTCACGATTTCTGAAGATCCGCTGGCGCCGCGTTCGGCGACCTGGGAATTCGAAGGCGGTGCGGAGATCGAGACCTCCGAGAATTTCGCCGACCTGCTCGGCGAGCCGGTCATGCGTCAGGTGCTGGCGTTCCCGGAGGGTGCCAACGATGCGGTCGCCCGCCTGATCGTGCGCGGCGTCGATGCCGATCGTTACGTCCTGCACGGCTACTGGTTCAGTGCCTCCGGCGAGGAGTCGCCGGACCCGCTGGCCGACAGTTCCGGTGCGATCGACGTCACGGTGATCTACGGCGACGAGGCCGAGGCGTTTGACGCCGACGTCGACGGAATCCTCGACGGCTGCGACAACTGCCCCGACGTTCCCAACGGCAACTGCGACCAGGATCTGTCCTTCTGCGACTGGAACGGCGACGGCATGCTGAACGACGTCGAGACTTCGCGCGGCTTCCAGGCCGACTCGGACGGCGACGGTGAGGGCGATGCCTGCGAGGATCGCACCCCGCCGGTGACCACCGCGATCGCCGATCCCGCGGCCAACGAAAACGGCTGGAACAATACCGACGTCCTCGTCACGCTCTCCGCGCTGGACGAGGAAGGCGGCACCGGCGTGGTCGCGTTGACCTACGAACTGGTCGGCGCCCAGATCGAGGGTCCGACGACGGTCGACTCGGACATGGCGATGGTCACTATCGTCGAAGAGGGCGAGACCACCGTCCTGTTCTACGCCGCCGACTTCGCGGGCAACGTCGAGGAGACCCAGGAGTTGGTGATTCGTATTGACAAGACGGCGCCGGAGCTGACCTGCTCGGTGACGCCGGAGCAGATCTGGCCGCCGAACGGCAAGATGGTTGACGTCGTCGCCACGGTCGAAGCGACCGACGACGGCGCGGGTACTCCGGGCTTCGTGCTGGACTGGGTCTCGATGGACGAGTCGCTGCGGATGACGATGCGCTCGGACAACCGACCCTACATGGACGGTTGGGAACTGGGGACGGCCGACACCGAAGGCCAGGTGCGCGCCCGTCGTTCCGGTCGCGCCAAGTCCGGTCGTGTCTACGCGCTGGACTACTCCGCCACCGACCTGGCCGGCAACGTCGGCAGCTGCACCCTCGAGGTGCTGGTGCCCCACGACCAGCGACCCGGCGGTGACGAGGTGCGTGGGCGCTCGGTGCGCGGCATGCAGGGCAATGGGCGAGGCGAGGAGATGCGGCGGCGCCGGTAAGAAGAACAAAGGCCCTTTTGGGAAACCCAGGGAGTACGGTAGAGGGCAGGGTCCGATAATAGGCCCTTACGTCAACACCGAGAACTCACCAGGGGGCTGAAATCGGCCCGCGGCGCCCCCAGAGGGCGTTACCAGGTTGTTCGGCGTCACGGCCTTGCCCGCATCGATCTGCAACAGGCCGAAAGCGAGCTGGAGGTCGCGCGTCACCGACTGGCCACCAGCTGGGGCGGCAGCATTCCGCACTTCGACGCGGTGCAGGGCGACCTGGAGAGCTGTGGCTCGCTCCCCGAACTGGAGCAGGTGACGAGCGACGCGAAGCAGGGTCCGCTGGCCGCGCTCTACCGCGCTCAGTTGCAGGCGGAGGACGGCGCGCTGCGTTTGGCGCGCGCCAGCCGCGTCCCGGACTTCACCTACGGAGTCGGAACGCGACGCCACGAGTTGCAGCGCGGGGACGCGCGTTTTCGTTGCCCGGATCGCTCCGGCCCGGGTCGGACATCCGGTTCCTTTCACCCACAAGTTGCGTTAGTCTCAAGAGGTCTCTCATGCCCAGCCGATCCCATCAACACGGGCCCGACCCGTTCCCGGACGCCCGTCGCAAGGTCCACGCGCCATGACGGCGTCTCCGGATCGCCTGCTTCCGGTGCATCGCGCCGTCTATCTCTCTTCTTTCTCGCTGTCGTTGGCGTTGGTCGCGCTCGTGCTACCGAGCGACGTTCGCTGGGGATGGCTGCTCCTGCCGCTGCTGGGCGTCTCCGTCGTCGGCACGGTCTGGATGGGCCGGCGCCACCGACGTGGACGCAGCGTCGGACCGTTCCTGATGCTGGCCATGCTCAACCTGATGCTGGTGGTCCCCGAGCTGGCACTACGGGTCGGCGGGTTTCGCTACGAGTCCGGAATCCAGTTCGGTTACCCGCGCCCCACAGACATGGTGCGCCTGCTTCCCGACAAGCGATTGTTCTGGAGACTGCCCAGCACGCGTTCCGACGTCAACTCGCTCGGTTTCCCAGGAGACGAACCTCGCATTCCGAAGCCGGAAGGGGCGTTTCGCATCGTGTTTCTCGGCGACTCGTGCACCTACCAGGGCTATCCGACCTTCGTGGGAGGGTTGCTCAACGAGCGTCGCCTCGGCGATCTGGAGATCGACATCGTCAACCTCTCCGTCTCCGGCTACTCGTCGCACCAGGGCCGGATCCTGGCAGACACGCTGGTACCGCGGCTCGAGCCGGACCTCGTGTTCGTCTACTACGGCTGGAACGACCACTGGCGGGCCTACGGCGACATCGACGCGGACAAGGTCGTCGATGTTCCACGCGGCCTGCGTGCGACACGGGGCTACCGAAAACTCTCGAACCTGCGACTGGCGCAATTCATCCGTTGGCTCGGCGCCACGCTACGGAGTCGACCGGACGCGTCTGCGGGCCGGGTTCGTGTTCCTGCGGATCACTACCGTGCCAACCTGACCGCGATCGCGAACGCGATGGCTGAGCTGGGCACGCCGACGGTGTTCGTCACGGCCCCGACGACGCACTACCGGCTCGGCGTTCCGCAGCCGCTGATCGACCGCGGCTTCGGCAGCGACGCCGACTCGATCGTGGATCTGCATCGCCGCTACAACGACATCGTGCGTACCGTGACCGACCGCGAGGGGGTTGCGCTGTTCGACCTCGAGCGACGGGTCATCGACTCGCCCGAACTCGACCGGCACTTCCTACGGGACGGGATCCACTTCTCGGATCCCGGAATGCAAGCGATGGCCGTTCTGTTCGCCGACCGGATCGAGGAGCTCGTTTCGGTCGGCGCGCGGCTAGCTGAACCCGAGTAGCCGGCCGCCCTGATAGACGACGAAGCTCATCACCCAGGCGAGGGTCGTCATGTAGGCCAGCAGGAATTCAGGCATCCTCCAGCTGCGGGTAAGCGGAACAAGCGCCCTTTTTCGAAACTCACGGAGTACGGGCACAGCGCCAGAGTCCGATAATAGGCCCTTACGTCAACACCGAGAACTCACCAGGGGGCTGAAATCGGCCCGCGGCGCCCCCAGAGGCGGGGCAGATAAGCGCGGTGCACAGGCGGCGGACACAACTCCCCGTGCGCGCCAACTAAAACGGCCGGAAGTGCCGTGTTGCCGGTACATTGTAAGGGCCTGTCGGCTCGGCTGACGGGAACCATGAGACTATCGATGATCCTGATCTTGGGACTGCTGGTTCTTGGCCCGGTCTGGGCGGGCACCCCGGATGGTTCGACACCACCAAACGAAGGCGTCTGCGATGTTCTCGCATACCACACGCCCGGCTTGTACGGCCTGTGCATTGCCTACTGCGAAGCCCACGATGCGGATCTTATTTCGCCCAATGGCGACCTCGAAAACCTCAACGTGCCGAACCGCAAGATTCTAGAAAACTATCGCAAGAAGATGAAAACGGGCGATCCGGACATGCCATGCGTCCAGACCCCGTGTCCCTGCTGGTCCGCCGAGGAATTAGCCGGGTTGCGCAGGCCGTCGAAGACCGACTCGGTTTTTTTCCAGAAGGATGCTGAGGCGCCGAATAATCTAACGAACATAGATGGATGGAAAATACAGTCTACGGAAGACTATCTTACGCGGGTTATTAGTGTCGGAGCCTTCGTCTCCCAACCAGCCTGTCAACTCCGAGATATTTGCGCCGACGGGAATTGTTTGAACGTCATTCGTTTGTTTTCGATCACACCAGAAGAGTTTGAGACGTGCGAATCCCAGGTCGCTTCATCGGCAGCCGATCGAGGGCTTGATCTAACCCAGCCAGATTGCGGGATTTAGTTCGACAAGCCCCATTACTAACCGTCCAGTCTGTCACGGCCCCGGCGGGCGATTTACGAGTCATGAGATCCCGGAGCTATGTCACCCGCGGCGCCCCTCGGGCGGGTGGATCGTGGCCAGCACCCGCATCGGCCCCTGGCACGCCGGGCATTCAAGCGCGTCCACCGCGAACATTCGCCGCGTCAACTCGGCCCAGGAGTAATTGCGGGTTCGATCCCCGCCGCCTCCACCAACGGTCGCCCTAGGGCTGCGGCAACTCACCACCCTCCAGCCACGGCGCGCCTGCGTCGACCAGCGCGCGGCCGAAGGCTTCGACGTCACGGGCGACCTGCTCGACCTCGCCGTGTAACTCACCGATCTCCCGTTGTGCGATCTCGAGGCTCTTGCGGATCGTCGGCGTCGGACCGTAGGTCGAGCGTTCGACGCCCAGTTGGACACTGAACAGCCGTGCGTTGATCGTCGGTTTCACCTTTTCGCCGGGCTCCTGTCGTGCGCGACTCCCGTTGAGGCGCGCGTCGAGGGTGTGCAGGCGCCCGCGTAGCTCGTGGTAGCGCATCTCGAGTTGAGGGTTCGCCTGGGACCACGCCAGCACGTCGGCCATGCGCTTGGTCTTCGCGAGCTGCCCTTTTAGATCGACCTGCATCGCCGTGAACAGGCGATAGCCCGACTCGAGCTCGCGCCAGAACTGGGCGACCTGCTGCGGGTCGGCTCCCTTCAGAGCCCCCTCGCGCAGCGGAACCACTTCAAACGTACGAGGCTCCGAAAGTTCGGTGACCTCACCGCCGACCTGGCGGGTCAATGTGACCGTGAAGGTGCCGGGCGCCACCATCAGGCCCCGCGGCGGCAGGCCCCACATCGGCGGCGGCGGCTCGACTTGCAGCATCGCTTTGGGACGCGGGTAGCGCAGATCCCAGGCCACACGATGGAAACCCTTCTTGGTCGGACCTTCGACACGTCGCACGATCTCGCCGGCAGCGTCGCGCACCGTGAGCCAGATCTTCGGCTGCGGCTCCCGGTGTTCGGCCTCGACCGCGTCCCAGCCCGGGAACGCCACGGCCGTCTTCTCCTCGACGGCGGTCTTCTCTGTCTCCTGGCGGGTAGCCTTCGCCGTCTTCAGATCTTCTTTCAGGTAGTAGGTGAACACGGAACCAAACGGCGGGTTCGGCGCGAGAAAGTGCGAGGCGCCCTGGTCGCCCTTGCCGGGGTCGAAACCGAGTGCCGAGCGAGGCACGTACCACCATGCCTTGCGGGTGCCGAACAACGTCGCCGGTTGCTCGAGCTGTTCGACCGAGACCTCTCGCAGCGGCGCGATGTCGTCGAGCACGTAGAATCCGCGGCCGAAGGAAGCGCCGACCAGGTCGTCTTCCCGGCGCTGGATGGCCAGGTCGCGGAACGAGATCGTCGGCACCCCGCCCTTGAGGCGCAGCCAACGAGTACCGCCGTCGACGGTGAAGTAGATGCCGAACTCCGTCCCCGCGAACAGCAACTCCCTGCGCTCGTGGTCCTGCACCACACGCCAGACCAGCGTGCGGTCGGGTAGATCGCCGCGAATCGACTTCCAGCTCTTGCCGTTGTCCGTCGACTTCAGCAGGTACGGCGTGTAGTCGCCGTACTTGTGGTTGTCCAGGGCCACAAACACCGTCTGCGCTTCGTAAAGCGAGGCCTTGATGTCGTTGACGAACGCCGTGTCGGGAACGCCCGGAAGGTCGCCGGCCTCGATCAGGCGCCAGTTCTCACCGCCGTCGGTCGTCACGTGGAGCCGGCCGTCGTCGGTGCCGGCCCACAGCAGACCCTCTTGCATCGGCGACTCGGCCAACGATGTGATCGTGTTGTAGTTCGACATCGCCAGGACGTCCCAGGCGTTGTCCCAGCTCTGCGTCGCGCCCATGATCGGCAACTCGAAGCGATCCTGGTCGCGCGTCAGGTCGCCCGACACCGCGCGCCACGAGTCCCCGCGGTCGTCGCTGCGCCACACACGCTGGGAAGCGAAGTACAACCGCGTCGGCTTGTGCGGACTGACCAGGATCGGCGCATCCCAGTTGAAACGCTCGTGATCCTCGCCTTCACCAGCCTGCGGCTGGACGTGCACGACCTCACCCGTGGTCAGGTCGACCCGCGAGAGGAAGCCTTCCTGGCGTTCGGCGTAAAGGATGTCCGGGTTGCCCGGCTCGGTGGCGGGCTGGTGGCCGTCCCAATCGAGCACGACCCGCCAGTCGGAGTTCTGGATGCCTTGCACGTTGTCGGTGCGCGATGGGCCGCCCTCGGTGCTGTTGTCCTGCGTGCCGCCGTAGATGTTGTAGAACGGCTCCGCGTCATCGAGGGCCAGCTTGTAGAACTGGGTTACCGGCAGGTTCTCCATGAACCGCCAGTTCTCAGCGAGGTCGAAACTCTCGTACAGCCCGCCGTCGCTTCCCATCAGCAAGTAGTCCGGATCGCTCGGTCGGAACGCCAGGGCGTGATTGTCTGAGTGCTTGTAGACCTCCTTGACGCGACGGAACGTCTTGCCGCCGTCGTCCGACACCTGCATGCGCACGCCTGCCAGGTAGAGGCGGTCGAAAGCGTGCGGCGAGGCGTAGAGTTCCTGGTAGTAATGCGGGCCCGTACCGCCGGCGACGGCCTCGGACATCTTGCTCCAGGTCGAACCGCGATCCGCCGAGCGGTAGACCGCACCCTTGCGACGGTCGAGCTCGATCGCCGCATACAGCACGTCGGGCTGCTGGGGCGAGATCGCCAGGCCGATCTTGCCCATGCGAGACTCCGGCAGGCCCTCGCTGAGAAGCTCCCAGGTCTCGCCGCCGTCGACGCTGCGGTGCAACCCCGTTCCCGGGCCGCCGCCCATGTAGCTGGCCACCGTGCGGTGACGCTGCCAGCTTGCGGCGTACAGGCGGTTCGGGTCGCGGGGGTCGATCACGATCTCGGTCGCTCCGACCCACGCGTCGTCACCGAGGGTGCGCTTCCAGCTCTCACCGCCGTCGGTCGTCTTGTAGACGCCGCGTTCGCCGCCCTTCGACCACAGCGGGCCCTGGGCGGCGACCCAGACCACGTCGGGATTCTCCGGGTGCACGACGATGCGCGAGATGTGTTCGGATTCCTTCAGGCCCTTGTTGGCCCAGTTCTTTCCACCGTCATGGCTGACGTAGATGCCGTCGCCGTAACCCACGTGTCGGCCGCCGACATTCTCACCCGTGCCGACCCACACGCGGTGCGGGTTCGACGGGTCGACCGTCACGCAGCCGATCGAGTACGACGACTGATCGTCGAACACCGGCGTGAACGTCACGCCCGCATTGACCGTCTTCCACACGCCGCCGGAACCGACGGCGACGTACCACAGGTTCTCGTCTTCGGGGTGGATCGCGACGTCCGCGATCCGTCCCGACATGAAGCCTGGCCCGAGGCTGCGAAGTTCGAGTCCCTCGAATGTTTTGGTCGACCAGACCGCGTCCTTCTTCGCCTCCGCGGCGAAACTCGTCACGAACGACGCGGCGACGAACGCCAGCACCAAGCCCAGTCTTACTTTTCGCTTCATATCGTTGAGTCTCCCGTTCGTAGATCAGGGAGTATAGCGAACCGCTGCCGACCGAAGTGTGAAGCGTGACGATCTACATCGATGGAGCGTTCTCCTCGTCTCCGGATCACGCCGGCGCCACGAGGCCGAAACGGCACCTGAAGTTCCGCGCCCGCCTCGCCGCACGCGCGCGACGGGGCGGAAATGGCGCCGTTATCAGCGCCGAGGTCTAGGACTTGCAGCGGCGGATCCGGCGACCGATGTTGTCCGAATGGGTCGCGTCATCATCGCCTGCTTCTTCGGTCTCGTGCTGCTCGCGGGCGGCCTCGTCGTCCGGCACTACCACGACTCGTATACGCCGACCCTGCGCCCTCGCGCCGAGGGCTGGCCACACATGCCGGCGCGGCATTACGAAGAGGAGCTGGGCGAGGCGGCCACCATGGTCCGCGACTACGTCTACTTCGGCGCACGACCGGGTGTGTCGGCCTCGGTGTTGACCGAGACCGATCCGCTCTTCTCGAAGCTGACGGCGACCCAGTTCCGCGACGTCTACAAGCAAACGATGACCGAGGCCTTCCCGGGCTCGAAGTTCGGCGACTGCCACGACGTCGAGACCGAGGACATCTTCTGGACCTGCATGGAACTCAACGACCACTCGGTCGACCCGGGCCGCAGGCAGCGGGCGTACTTCACTCGGCGCGGCAACAGCAACGTCCTGGTGCTGTTCACGTCGACGCCGCCGCAGAATTTCCGCTCGTTCGGCAGTACGAAGCGCTGGCTGGAAGACCTGGAGTGGAACGGGCCGGGGCTGACGCACGCATTCTGAGCGCCTGACGCGCTACAACGGACGGCCAAGCAATTCTATCCGCAACTCCAAGACTTCGCGATGAGGCTGAATTGGGCCCCGGGCGGTGCACTCGGCGGAATCGTCGGCCACGCCGTCAGTTGTGCTGTCCATAGCCCCCCGGCAGTCGAGCACCACTCGTTCGGGCGTTGTGGAGCTTCGGGACGGTCGATGTGATTACATCGTGCCGATCAAGTTAATGAACGCCCCATTGTGATCATAGTCGAGGTCGGTCAAATCGTCCGAGAAGTCGGTGAAGTTGTAGCCGGCCCCGACCTTGAAATGCTTGCCGAACGAACGGTAGATCGCCCCCAGCGCGCCGCTGCGCTGCTGGTCGATGTCCGGAAGGCTCAACGAGCGCAGCTCGAAAAGCGTCTCCCACTTCTCCAGGAAAGCGAAGTCGGCCCGCAGGACGATTAGCTGAGCGGAGTTGTCGAAGAACTCGCGGTTCACGCGGTCGAGGCTGACCTGGCCCAGCCGGTACGCGACCTTGCCGCCGAGTGACCAGCGCGCCGTCAGATCGTAGGTCACGTCGAGCGCGGCGATGTGACTTTTCTGGATGTACTCGACCGAAGTGCTGGAGAATGTCACCTGGTCCGACGTCGGAACGTTGTAGAAGTAGGTGTACTTGGCCAGCGCGCTCAGCCGGTCGTTCGCGACGGGCCGGTAGGCCCAGCCGAACACGAACTCGGTGTAACCGCCGTCGAAGAACGAGCCCTCGGAGCTGTCGCTCGTCGAGTGGTCGAGCTTGCCGAGCAGACGCCAGTCGTCGGATACTTGGTACTTGACGTTGTTGCGGAACAGCCAGACCGAACGCTCGGTCAGCGTCGCGTCGGGCCGTTGTGCCTCGTCGTTGCGGTACTCGACGGTGCTCGCGAATTGCACGTTCTCGAGTCCGTAGCCGACGCGGATGCCGGCTGCGTGGCGCTCGGTCTCGGCGGCGGTGCGTGCATCGAACAGCGAGCCGACCTCGGCATTCGCGCCAAGCGTCCAGCGCTCGGTCGCGCCGTAGCGGATCCCCGCCGCGTGCGTCAGGCCGGTCAGGGTCCCGCCGTTACGGTAGCGTTGCTCGACGTAAACGCTCGAGCTGTCGGAAAGACGGTTCTTCACGCCCGAGACCAGCGTGCCGCGACGGGCGCGACGCCCGTTGTCGGTCCGCTCGTTCTCGAGCGAGTAGTTCAGGTAGAGGCGAGTCGCTTCGGTGTAGAGCAAGCCCGTGCCGACCCGAATCCCGGGGCCAAGGTCGCCGCCGGACAGTTCGCCGTCGATCTTGAGACGATCGCTTAAGCGGTACGTGCCGCCCACGCCGACGCGGTTGTTGTCCTCGCGTCCGCCCTCGGCGTCGAGAGTGCCCTGCGCGAAGCCATAGACGCGCCACGTCGCCTGCGGGTCGTAGCTCAATTGCACGACCGCATCGGTTCGCTCGCCGAGTTCCTGGGTCGCGACGGGGATGGGCGAGGCATCCTCGCGCAGGTCGTTGCGAATGCCGCCGCGCAGTTTCCACGCGTCGCTCAGGTCGAAGCCGAGGTTCACCTCTACCGCGCGGGTTTCGACACCCTCCGTCTCCGTACGCCGGTCCGCCTTGGCCGCCAGGCTCAGTCGGTCCGAGATTCGCATGCCGAACGTGCCGCCGATCTGCTCGGTATCGCGTAGCGCGGCTTGTCCGGGGGCGGAGTACCCGGCGTCCATGGTCTGCGCATAAAGCGTGAGGCGGCCGTTTGCGTTCTCGAAAACTTCGCCGAGTCCGATGCTGACGTCGGCGCGATACGCGGTCGCGTCGGCGTCGACGAACGTGGTGTCGGCCGGGCCAGCGAACTCGAATCCGCCGTCGTTCGAGTCGAGCAGGCGAGTGACGAGACCCTCGCTGCGGCTCGCCTGGAGCTTCAGCCAGCTATCGGTGCTCGCCCGCACGATCAGATCGGCTGCGCCGAGGTTACTGTCGGCGTCGTCCTCCTCGTTGACGTTCGCCGTCGCGCCGAGTCGGACGTGGTCGTTGAACCAATAGTGCGCCTGGCCACCGACGGCGACCGCGTCGAGCTCATCGAAGCCGGGGGTGTACTCGTAGCGCGCAACGAGGTGCGCCTCGTCTCCGCTCAGGCCGCTTGCGCGGACGAGCAGATTGTCCTCGGCAGTCGACGAGAGTGGCTCGGTCAGTAGCACGCGGCCCTGGAGGTAGTCGATGTCGTAGTCGGTGCCGGGACGCAGATCGACGACGCCGTTGACGAGTCCCGATGCCTTGTCGCGTAGCTCGATGCGCAGGCGCTCCGAGCCCACCAGGATATCTTGATGGCGCAGCCAGTACAGCGACCCTCCGGTTCCGCGGAAGCGCTCGTGGCTACCGATCGTCCCCGGTTCGGCCGCGAACGCGTCAACGGCCAGTGTCTTCTCTCCGAAGCTCGTCGTTGTGTCGGACTCGTAGTGACCGTTCGCTCCGTAGAGCCCGCGATCGACGTGGGCCAGTTCGTTGCCGAGGTAGTCGACCTCGAAGTTGCCCCAGACGCCGTAGTTCTCGCCGCGGCTCATCTTGACGTAGAGCTTGCCCTGTGTAGGTGCGGTCTCCTCGACGACGCTGTCGTCGCCAAAGGTCGGGTAGTGGTCTTCCGGGTCGAGGCGTCGGAACAGCGCGTCAGGCGACTTGTCGAGGAAGTTGCTGAACAGCTCATCGACCGGTCCCTCGCGCGTGTCTGCGCTTGCCGTCAGGCGCCAGCGGTTCTTTAGCTCGCCGTCGACATAGAACGCCAGGCGGCCGTCGAAGGACGAATCGGCCGGTTGGGTTGCGTTATTGCCTTCGAGCAGTTCGGCGGGGCCGCTCGAGCTCGACGCGGACAGCGTGAGATCCGCCATCCCGACCATGAACAAGTCGCGACCGCCGAACTCGAGGTCGCGCAGGTAGAGACTGCCGTTCCCGTCAGCGTCGAGCACCGCAACTTCGACCGTGTGGGCACCGGGCGGGAGGATCTCCTCGGCAATGAACGCGCCGCTGTCATCAACCGGTACTTGACGGCCCGCGACCCAGACTGTGTGGCCCGCGGGGATCGCGCCACCGCGCACGGTGACGGTGCCGCCTTCGACCGGAATCTTCCCACGAACCAGTGCGGACTCGCCGTAGGCGGTCGAATCCGAGGCCGGGTTCGGCATCGCCTCGGCCCCCGCGTAGAGCCACAGCGGGCGGGGCTCCGTTTCGTCGTACCGACCCCTGGAGTCGTATACGCGCAGAACGTAACGCAACTCGCGCACGGGTCCCGCGGTCGGCTCGAGGGACACCGGCCACTCGGCGCGACCCGTTTCGTCAACGACGGCGATCGCAATCGGCGACGCACTCGGAGACTGTCCCGGCTCGAGGATGCGTACTTCGGCACGCTCGATGAAGCTGGAGTAGTTGTCGTACGCGCGGAATCGAACGACCGGGGCATACGCACCGTGAAACGCGATCGACGACGGCGTCGCCGCGACGGCCAGCCGGCGACGCGATTCGAGGTTGTCGAAGCGGAAGCTTATGTCAACCGAGTCGAGTGCCACGTCGGTGCAGCGCTGAACATCGGACGAGCTGCGTTGGGGATCGTCGATCGGGTCGCCGTCGACCGTGATTCGCATGACGTTCAGTTCGTAGGGACTCTTCGGAGTCAGTTCGCGCGTTATCGGCGTCACGTCCACGCCATCCCAGTCGTCGATCGGTTGCGGCTCGTCGTAAACGACCTGGACACGTACGAACGAACTCTCGCCCTGGATGAAGCCGGCGTTGACGACATCGTCAGACTGCACGTAGCCACGACCCTCGTGCTCGCCGTTCGCGCCGGTCAGAAGCGGGTGTTGCATCACGATCTCGCGTGCACGTCGTGCTCGGGCCGCGGACAGGCCGATATCGTCACCGTAGACCGACGCCGTGCGCCGGTCGAGGTGCGCGTTCTCCGTGTAACCGACGAATCGCACCCGCGGATTGTCGCGGTCGGCGACATCCCCCAGCGCACGCTGGAGGGTCGACGCGAGCCCGACAGGCACCGTCGGTTGACCGTTCTCGAGCTCGAGCGTATCGATCCGGCCCCACGGCGGATCGTAGACCCTCGTGACGAACTCGTCACCGGAGTCATCGGGGCAGGGGCCGGGTTCTTCGGGCAACTCCTGGAGCGGGTCGTCGTACCAGAACTCCACTTCTACGCGGCGGTTGAGCGCTTGCCCGTGGGCAGTCGCGTTCGACGCGATCGGGCGTGCCGCTCCTCGACCGTCGCTTTCGACCCTGGCACTCGGAAGCGCCAACGCCTCTTGCATCGCAAGTGCGACGCGGAGAGCCCGCGACTTCGATAGCGACAGGTGATCGCCGTAGATGCGTTCCACGCGGCCCGTAAGCGGGGCATCGTCGGTGTAACCGATAAAGCGCGCGGCAACATTCGTCTTGCCACGGAGGTTGTCGAGCACCTGGCTGACCTGGCGGACAAACTCTGTGGGGATCGGCGTGCTTTCGTCGACGAAGCGGAGCGGGACCACGAGATTGCGAACCCGCGCTCGTCGCGCGTGGCCTTCGAGGTAGCGCAACTTACAGACGGTCTCCATCCGGCAGACCTTGACGCGCCGTATATCGTCCGAGACGACGATCTCCTCGTCTCGCTTTGCATCGCGGGCCTCGTCGTACCAGAGTTCGACCTCGACGCGACGATTCTGCGCGCGGCCCGACTCGTTCAGATTGGACGCGATCGGATCCGTGTCGCCCAACCACTCGTAGCTGATGGCTTCGGGGGCCAGATCGAGGATGTTCTTGAAGTGCTCGGCGACCTCTCCTGCGCGTTCGCGCGACAGGCCCGCATTGTCTCCGAACACACGCACGAGCGAGTCCGAAAGCGGTTGCGAATCGGCGTGGCCGACGAAGTGCACCCGCACGTTGCGGCGGTGGCGCATGCCGTCGAGCAGGCGATTCAGCTTGTCCACGTAGTTCGGGGGGATGTCGGCGACGCCGGACTCGAACCGGATCGGCGGCATCACGTTCTTCAGCTTGACTGTCTCGAACGCTTCTGCATCGACCTGCCGGGTCTCGAGCCGGTCACCGCGCTCGACATCTAGCAGAGTGGGATCGTGAGACCAACGGCGGAACGTCTGATCGACCGACAGATGGCGTTCGACGGATTCGCCCGGCGACGCCGTATCGACAGACTCCGCGAACGCAGGCATCACAGCGGCGAGAATAGCGAGCAACAGGAACGGCGAGGTGTACTTCATGTCGTCACCTCCCGCCCTTCGAACGCACGACAGACCGTTCGGGTGGCCCGCCGAGGCGCCAGAAGATTTCGGGCTCGATCGTCAGCGGGTACGGTGTCCCGGACGCCTCCCAGGCCTCGGTGACGCGGCGGTGAATCGCCTCCATCCGCCGCTCGACAAGCCTGAGTTCTTCCGTGTCTGCGACGTACGACAGGCGCAACAGCGACGGCGCCTTTCGCAACTCGTCGAGCAGCCGTTCGATGCGCGGCCGCCACTGGACGCGTACCTCGGTCGCATCGGGCTCGAACGCGGCGTCCGATAGGTCGATGCCGACCACACGATGGATCGTCGCGCCGAATGCGATGCGCAGCGCCTTGCCGCGTGTCGCGCGCTTTACCTGTACCGCATCGGTAGTTAAGCGGAATCCGCTCGGCAGCGTGCGATCGTCCAGCTTGAGAACGAATGTGCTGCCGCGGTTCTCGTTGGGCACGATCGCGCAGGTTATATGGTAGCGGCCGTGCTCGTCCGTCGTCGCGCGCAGTCCACGCGGGGTGACGACGCGCACGCCGGCAATACCGAGCTCGCCTTCGTCCTGAATCCCGTTGCGATCGACATCGTCGAAGACGCGGCCGATCACATCGGTGCAATCGAACGTCGGGTCCGGAACGACCCGCACGGTCGCGGTCGCCTCGCCCGAGATCTGGGTGCCGCTGAAGGCGTTGACGACGGTCACACGGTTGACGAACGATCCGTCGCCGACGCCGGCGCCGACCGTCAGCAATAGGTCGAAGGTGCGCGTCTCGAGACCCGCGATCGTCAGGCCGTTCCAGCGCAGTTCGCGTCCAAGCACCGTCGGCTCGGCCGGAACGCCGTCCAGTAGCGCCGAGCCCTCGACGTAGACGAAGCCCGGAGGGATCGTATCGACGACATCGGCGTCGGTCAGTAGTGAGCCGGAGAGGTTGTTCAAGACGATGCGATACGGCACTTGCTGGCCGCGTGTCACGGTTCGCAGCGGTGAGGTCTTCGTCAGCGCCAGCGTCCCGCCCAGCACCGGATCGACCGGCACGTGATTGTTGAAGATCTGGCTGGATCCCGGTGCACGTGTGCCGTCGAACATCAGGCGCAGGTGATAGTTCGTCCCGGTCGTTCGCGGCGGCACCGCGGCACCGGGCGCAAACTCGGACGGCTGCACCTCGCAGAACTGGGCGGTCGCCGGAACCGTATCGTCGATGGAGCCCGGGCAGGTCGGCACCACGAACGCCGCAGTCGCCGCTCCACTCGTCGGCGGGATGATCTGCGAGGCTCCCACGAACGTCCCGGAGCTCGCCGGCGCCCGAACATCGAGGAGGTATTCCGCGCCGCTCGGGCAGGCCGAGTCGCCGAAGTTGAGGTCGAACTTGTAGTACCCGTCCGGCAGCGTCACTTGTCCCTGCTGCGCGGGGTCGTCGAAGCAGGCGCCGGGCAGCGGGGTCCCGCTGCCGGCATCGAGCAGCGTCAAGGTGACGCCGGGGACCGGCACCCGCGAGAGTGAGTTGTAGACCACGCCGTTGGGATCGATCGGCAGGTTCAGACCCTGCAGTGTGGCGTCGGGCGGGACGACGATGTCGGATATGCGGTGCATCCCGTCGGTAAACGCCGAGTCGGCGTCGCCCAACGCTGCCGAGGACGGTCCAGCGCCGGGCGCCAGGAAGCGAACCTCGTAGGCGATCCCGGTACCCTGATTCGGATCGAGGCCGACGATTCGCCAATCGCCGTCGACATCGGTCGGTACCGTCAGAACTCGCACGCCGTCGCGGTAGAGCTCGACAGACCAGCCGCCGAGACGTCGCTCGCCGGCGTCGCGGACATCGTCGAAGTTGGCGTCGTGCCACACGCTGCCGTTGACGGTCGATACTCCCGGAATGCCGCCGACGACGAACGAGACGCTCGCACTGGCGTTGCGGATCGGGTTGTTCCAGGTGACGACACCGGTATTCGTCACGGTCGTGCCCTGCACGAGACCCGGGTCGAGAATCGTCCGGAAGCGGAGGGTTACCACCTCGCCCGGCGCCAGCTCGCCACGGGCCGACGCGTAATCGGCCGTGATCGTCGAGCCGCTGAAGCTCACACCCGCTGTCGCTCCGTTCATGGTCGCGCTGCCCGGTACGTAGGCAAGCTGTCCCGGTTGTGGAGCGTCGAGGTCGTCGGTGATCACAACGCCTAATGCCGGGACCGCGCCGATATTGGTGACGCGTACGAGATATTCGAGTTCTGCGCCCGGGACGGCCGGCCCGCCGCCGACCACTGCGACCTGTTTCGTGATGGCCAATTGCTGCACGTCGCCGACCACCACGACCGTCGGCTCGGGGCCGGTGGTCGGGTCGCCGTCGCCGTCGGTGAGCACGTCGGGAAGCTCGGTGCTCGAGACCGTCGCCTGGTTGCTGATCACGGTCCCGGTCGGCGTGCCCGCGGCGACCCGTAGGTCGAACTGCACGGTGGCGGCCGAGTTCGCGGCGAGCGTGCCGATCGACACCCCGGCAATAAGCGGGAAGACCCCACCGTCCGGTTGGCCGTACGGCGTGCCGTCGAGCAATGTCGTGTCGGCGACGTAGGACGTGTCCGCAGGCACGTTGTCGGTGAGCACGATGCCGGTCGCGTCGATCGCCGCAGAGTTCTGAACGACGATCGTGTAGCGCAGCACGTCTCCGGGGTCAACGATTCCCGGTGTGCCGAGATCGCCGAACAGCTGGACACTCTTCTCGGCATAGATCAGCGGCAGGTTGCCGACGACGTCTTGCGTCGGGTCGTCGGCGATCGGGGTCGTTGGATCATCCGACGGCTGGTCGACGACACCACCTTGCACGGCGCTGACGAATCCCTGGTTCGAGATGATCGTGCCGTCCAGGACTCCGGGGTCGACGATCACGTCGAACGTGATCGTGGCGACCGCAGCCGGGTCGGCCGGCATCGTTCCCGGCGTCGGGTCGGCCGGTGTGTTGATCGGCATCCCGTTGACCAGCGGCGACAGGCCGCCGATGTCGGCAACCGGCGCTCCGTTCAATGTTGTGCTGCCCGGGACGTAGGACGTGTTGACCGGCACCGCGTCACGCAGCACGGCATCCACGGCTTCGGCGTCGCCGACGTTGCGGACGGTGATCGTGTACCGCAGCGTCTCGCCGGCCAGCAGGACCGCGGGATCGCCGGTGAGATCCGCCGAGATCTTCTGCACCTCGAACGCCGGAGACGACACGATCGTGATCCGCGTCGGGTCCTCGTCTCCCGCAACGTCCGGTGACGCCGCGCCGTTGACGAACGGGTCGTCGCTGGGCGCGACGAGCGAGCCGCCCGAGTCGAATAGCGACGCCTGGTTCGTTGCGATCGTTCCGTCGGGAATCGTCGCGGCCAGTGTGATGTCGAACTCGATGACCACCTCGCCGCCCGTCGGCGTCGACAGGTTTCGGACGTCGATCACGCCGGTCCCTGCGGCGCCACCGATGGCGGAGGTGCCGCTGGTGTCGGCGCCCGCGGGGACGGTGACGAGCGACAGCGTGCCGGGGACGAACACCGGCGATACGTTGAGCGCGTCGGGTTCGTCGACGATCGAGAAGTTCGTAAGCGAGTCGTCGGTCGTGCGGAAGCGCAGCGTGTAGCGCAGTGTGTCGCCGGGCGCGGCGGTCGTGGCGGGGTTGGCCCCCGACGCGAGGTTGGCAACCGTCTTCTCGAAGAAGAAGCCGGTCAGGTCGGCGTTGACGGTGTGCGCGTCCTGGTGATCCGCCGTCCCGACGGTGCCGTCAGTCAGCACGCGGTCGTAGACGATGCGGTCGCTGACCCCGTCGTCGCCATTGAACCAGCGGATGGCGCCGGCGACGTTGGTCAGCGGGACGCCGTCCTGGGTGTCGCCGTCGAGTTGAGTACGGTAGCGGATGACCATTCGCTCGTCCGCTTCGATGGAGGCATTCGCGGTCGTCGTGACGATCTCGAGTCGGCAGGTGGGGGCGCCCGCCCAGGTCACTGTGTAGTCCGCACCCTCGACGAGCGGTCCCTTGCCCGGGACCGGGGTGACGCCGTCGGCGGCGAACACACGCGCGCTCAGGATCTCCGGCGCGAGATCGCACATCCCGCCGGTCGGACCGTCGGGCAGCAGGTCGCGCAGGGTGGTGTCCCAGGCTTCGGACAGCCCGGCATTGTGGACATCGAGCACGAACTCGCCCCACTCGGCGAGGTTCATCGTGGCGGGGCCGGTCTTGGTGACGACCAACTCGGGTGCGGCGATCGTCAGCGGCTCGGAGATGCCCCATTCGCCGGGGAGCGGCTCGTAGAAGATGCCCTCGATCAGGCGGCCGAAGCTCCAGCGTGCGGTGTTGACGAACTGCGTGCCGGATGCGTTGGTCGGCGTGTCTTCAAGGACCACCGTCAGTTCGACGACGAACTGCCGCCCGGCATCGACGATGGGGATGTTGTCGAAGGTCAGCACGCCGCCGACGTTCGAGAACGTGAGGGGCACGGGCGTGTTGTCGTCAAGCCAGTAGGCGACATGGCCGAGATAGGTCAGATCGACACCGGTTTCGTTCAGGTCGTCGACGACCGTGATGCCGTGGAGGTCGTTGGGCGATCCGTCGAGCTGGATGACTGTTTCGGTCGCGGGGTCGAACAGGACCGGGATCGTAAGCGTCCATGTGAAGGGGACGCCAACGGAGACAACCGGCGGCCCCGGCGGATTGTCCTTCTCGATCTTTTCGACGGGGATCAGGAGGTTTTGACAGTCCTCCTGGATCGTCGTTGACGAGCCGTTCGTAAACCAGATCTTGTGGCCCAACACCGAGTTGCAGGACATCTGGCCGGTGTGGACGACGTTGTCGAAGACGATCAGCCAGCGTTCCTGGGTCTGGCCGGGCTGCGTGAAGAAGCTGAAGTTGGTCGTCAGCGGGTTGGAGGCCGGGAAGTTTCGGATCGTGCAGTTGCCGTCGATCTGGACCTGGGACGGAGGGATCGGGTCGACGAAGCCGTCGATCACTCCGCCGAATGCCTGGCACGCAGAGACGTCGAGCGACGAACCCGCCATGACGGCGAAGAGCGCCAGCGACAGGAGAATCGCTCTCCTGCCGTCCCATCTCCTTCGATCATGAACACTGCTAGTCATTGATGTCCTCGAGCCGCTCGCCGCGCGATGGGATCGCCGGGACACGACACCGAGGCATCCAGGACGCTCGGTGGCTGATTCCGGCGGTCCCGCTGTCCTAAGGCCTGCTCGAGGCCCGTTAGACCGGTGACTTTGCGTCCCCGCCTTTCGACGGGTTTGCCCTTGTCAAAATCGCTCGCTTGTCAGCGGATCAGATAGTCCTCTCCATCGTTGGTTTGTTCTCGCTTCATGCTTTCGGCAAGAAATCGATCGGGTAGACGATTGTCATTGCATCGACGCCTTCCTTCGCGCCGAAGTTGATCATTCGGACGCGGTTCACGACCTGCGTGGCCAGGTCCGATGCGTTGATCGTGGTGGACTCGAGATCGCACATCGAAACGCTGCCGTCGGGCTCGATCGTCAATCGCAGAACCATCTGTCCTCGCAGCGTCGGGTCGTTCCGCAGCTCGCGATTGTAAAGACGATAGAATGCTGCCTTGTAGCGGTCGAAGACTATCTGGATCTCCTCGTCGGTGCGGGTCGAGCCATGGCCGCCACCCGCACGCGGACGGTCGCCGCCCCCTCCGCCGATCGAATCGATCGAACTGCTCTGTCGCCCGATCTGCACACCGTGCATGCCGCCGCCGCCTCCCGGGCCACCACCACCCCCACCGCCGACATTCCGACTGAGGGACGAAATGTTGATCCCGCCACTCGACCCGGGCGCGTTCGTCGTCAACATCGAACGCGACGGCGCCTCCGCGGCGCTCGAATCGCTGGCGATGCCGTAGCGTGCATCGGCGCCGAGTTTCGGTGCGACCTTGTCCTTCGCGAGGCCCGCAAACTTGTCTTTGAAGGCGAGGATGCCTGCCGTTCGCACCTGCGTCCGGGGGCCCGGCGCAGCGACGGACGGCTTGGCTGGCGCCAGCTCGTCGGTCTTCGTCGACGGTTCCGGCAGCGCCTGCGCGATCGCGTCGGGTTCGTTGGGTTGCTCGCTCGGCTCGGGTGGCTCTTCCGGTTTCGGTTTCTCGGCCTCGTCGCGTTGCTCCGGCTTATCGATCGGCGCCGGCGGCGGCGGCGCGAGGCGCGCCTTCTCCTCGCGGACGAGTTGCGCGAGCCGCCGAGGGATGTCCTCGGGCACGAATCTCTCCGGGATCGGCAGCGGGATCCACGGGAGCAGCGCCCCGAGCAGCATGCTGGTCATCAGCGCACCGCCGAGCGAGCGGCGGAAGCGCCGGTCGTCTTCGCCGCCCCGGGCCCACGGCATCCGCGACTTGCGGGCCGGCAGTGGATTTACTTCACGTTCGATGACCCATTCGTTCTTACGCCGCTCTTCCTCTTTCCGGAGGTAGTAGAGATCCGCGCCGAGCATCTCGAGGTCCTGCTCTTCGCCGGCGATTCCGTCGAGGATCTCGCGGCGCTGGTCGTCCAGCGCGTCGACCCGTTCGCGGAACGCAGCGATGCGGCCGCGGGCCTCGCGCAATCGGTTGGATACGCCGTCGCGGTCGAAGTCTTCGCCCCAGAACAGGGCGGCCACCCCACAATCGCCTAGTTTCTCAAGGGACGAGCACGCCTTTTCCAGCAGCTCGTGGTGCATCCGTTGCGGCGCGAGTGCATCGACGTTCTCGTCGACGACGCGCAGGTCGTCGGTCAGCGTCTGCACCCGGCTGCGAACTTCTTCGGCGCGTGCGCGTAACTCGTGATGGTCGTTAGAGTTCATCAATTACACCTGATCGGAGGGGCCCGTCGGGGGTTCCTCGGACTTCTGCGTCACGGCCAGCGAAACGCGTGTGTAACCCTCGGCCGTGCAAGTAGCCATGATCTTCTTCAGCACACGGAACGGAATCGTCCGATCCGCGAGCACCGTCACCTCCTGACTCTCGGCAACGGCCCGGGTGCTCAGCCCGATCACGCTCTCGCTCAGTTCCGCAAGTCGGGCACGGATCGGCTCGACGCCGGCACCGGTGTCCGAATCGATTTCGGCGACGAGCGCGACGGGATCTCCCTGCACCAAGACGGTCTCGGTGCCGACGAAGATCACCACCGTCTCTCGCGGCTTGGCATCGACGATCGACTCCGGCAGGGTGATCTGCTTTGGTTGTTGCAGTGTCTCGACGGACGCTGAGTTGATCATCAGGAAGAACACGAGGACCGTGAAAACGTCCATCAATGAAGTCAGGTTCAACTTCGGCAGGCCGCGCTTGTTGCGCTTCATCCGTCTGAGGCGTCGTGAGCTCTTCACGGTGCGTCTCCTATGGAAATGGCCGTGAACAGTTCCGCGCGGACGGGGTGTTCGCTGTCCTCCAGCTCGACGGTGCGCACGACATCCATCACCTGAATCAGGTGGTCGTACTCGATGTCGGGCTCGAGAAGAACTGAGGCGTCTTCTTTATCGGGATACTGGCGCTTGATCTCGACGAGATAGTCGGAGAGCGTCGGCAGATCGTAGCGGTCGCCAATGTTGGGAATCGCGGCGATGACCTGCATTCCGTCCATGATCTCGAGTCCCTCGTGGCGAACGACAACCTCGACCCGAAAGGTCGGTGCGGAGGCGTCGTTACTCTTCGCGCTGGGAAGGTCGAGCTCGACGATTGTGATCCGCGAGAAGACCGCTGTGATCAGCAAGAACGGCACGAGCACGACCATCAGGTTCATGAACGTCGTCATGTCGAGCTCGGGCACCTCTTTCTGGCGCCGCCGGTAGTGGTGTGCTCTAGCCATGTCGTTACGCCGTGGCCTGACGCTTGGCCATCGACGTGATGACGTTCAGCGCCTTGATGGAAGCCATTTCGAGGCTGTCGACAATCTCGCTGGTCTTGGTCGTCAGTACGGTGTGTACGACCAGCAGCGGAATCGCGGTGATCAGCCCGAACGCCGTCGTGTTCATCGCGACCGAGATGCTGGCCGACAACAGGTCCGCCTTTTCGGCCGGGTTGGCACCGGCCACCGCCGTGAAGGCATGGATCAAGCCGATAATCGTGCCGAGCAAACCGAGTAGCGTTGCGATGCTGGCGCCGAGTGCGACGTAGGCCGTTCGCTTCTCGAGCTGAGGGATGATCTCCATCATTCCCTCCTCCATCGCGATCTCGATGTCCTCACGGTGACGGACGGCGCCCTGTCTTGCCAGGCCCAACGACAGGAGGCGCGAGACGGTGGAATCGTCCTTGCTCGTCATCTCGCGCGCCTTGTCGAACTCACCCTTCGCCAGGGCCGGTTGCAGGCGGCTCCACATGCCGGCATTGCGCTTCTTGATGCCATTGAGCGTGATGAAACGCTCGACTGCGATCGCGACGCCGACCGAGAACACGATCAGGATGGGGTACATAAACGGTCCCCCGGAAACGAAAAATCTCACCACGGAGTACAAGCCATCCATCGTCACACCTCCTGCAGTACGCCGGTCACCGGCTGTCGGAATTAGTAGTCTCGGTACGAATCTCGTAGTAGCTAAGGGCACGTAGGAAAACGTCGCGGTCGACCGGTCGCCGCGAGTCGTCGAGCAGCGTCGAGATGCCGATCGCAGTGCCTGGGGCGGAGCTCTGCCACGGCACGATCACCAGCGACTTCGGCGCCTCCTGGTTGCCCAGGATTGACATGCCGGACAGCGCCTTCGGGGCTCCGTCAGCCGCGGCGGGCTTCGAGGTCGGCGTTTCCGTGGACGACGCGTCCGTCAGCGGCTCTTCGGCCGCGGCGGTCGTCGCCACGAGCAGCAATATCGCCGTCCTGGCGAATCTCTTCATGGGGTCTCCTTGACCGCGATGCGATTGCGCAGGTCCGCGATCCATTTGTCGACCTCGGCGTCCTCCGGCACGACACGGCGGTACGCCTTGTAGTGCTCGAGAGCGCACGCTGCGTCGCCGAGGTACAGGTCGCAGAGGATCGCCAGGTTCCGGTGCGCATGATGGAAGTCCGCGAACTTCGACAGCGCCGCCTCGTAGCTCGCGCGCGAGTCTGCGAATTCGCCCTTTCGCCGCTGCACGAGTCCCAACTCGGTGAGCGCCGCAGGGTGATCCGGGTTGCGCTCGAGCGCAGTCAACAGGCTGACCTCCGCGCTCTCCAGGTCGTCCGTGCGAGCGTATGCAACGCCCAGCGCGAGGTGCGCTGCCGTTGCGTCGGGGGACTCCTCGGTTACCACCTTCAGGCGATCGATAGCGCCCGTGTAATTCCCTTGCTCCATCAGCTCGATGGCCGCGTCGAAGCTCGCTCGCACGTCGTCGCTCGCGGCGACCGGCTGGGAGATCGTGAAGCCTGAGGGATCCCGATCGACCGCGACGTTCGTCGCCTTCGAACCGCCGGGCACCGTCTTGGGTCCTGCCTTCCGCGCCCCGTCCGTTGCGCAGCCAGCCGCGAGTAACAGGGCAGCGCAGGACGCCACGATACGGATCGCTTTACGGCATCGCACGGGTCACCTCCTCGTCTTCCGCGGCAGGCGGGGCGGCCACGGGCGTCTCGAACGTCCCCTGGCGTGGGCCGACGAACCGGGAAGCCGGCGACCGATAGACGTAGCGATCGAGGGTGTCCGGATCTTCGGGGATCGACTCACTCTTGGCGTAGCGGCCCGGCACCATCTCGCCGAGCTTGCGGAGGCTGTTCTCCGTCCAGTCATTGAACACGCCGGCCTGGAGCAGCTCGAGATTCTCCTCGTGCAACTCGATGGCGCGTTCCTCGAACGGAAATGCCTCTTCCTCGAGCACCAGTTCGTACTCTGCGAGTTCGGTGGGCTCCAGGTCGGTCGGCCGCTCCGATTCGAATAGCGCGCGACTGAACTCGAGGTAGGTCTCGGCCATGTAGAAGGTGGCGGCCGCAGTGACGTCCGCAATCTCGTAGCTCACCAGGTTCTCCATCGCGCCGATAACCTCGTCCATCCGCCGCTGTTTCTCGGCGAGACTTTCCTCGAACGGCTGCAGCAGCTCGATCGCCTCGAAGCCGTCGTAGAGCGGTTCGGTCAGCACCAGCGCGGCTCGTGCGGCAAGAGTGCGTGTCCGGGGAGTGCGCGCATCGCCCGCCTCGGCGTCGGCGCGCACGATGTCGGAGAGAGTTTCGCGGTACAGCACGCTGCGGCCCGCGGTCTTGTGGATCCGCGCAATCTTCTGGCGCACTTCGACGGCGGGCTCGACAGGGCGCGGAAAGAGACCGACGTAGCGCGCGTAGACCTCGAGGGCTCGGTCGAACGCGTCGGTACTCTCCCACAGGTCACCCGCGACGAGTAGGGCCTCGCCCTGCAATTGCGGGTCGTCGGCCTCGGCGGCGACACGTTCGTACTCGACGGCCGCACGCGACGGGTCGTCGCTCTCGCGGTAAGCATTCGCGATCTGTTGGGTCGCCTCGTGGCGCAACTCGTGATCAGGGTAAGTGTTGCGAAAGTCCTCGAGCACACCGGCAGCTTCGGTCCAGGCCTCGAGCCTTTGCAGCGCCACGCCCGCGTCGTATTCTGCGGTGGGACGCAGCGTCGACGTCGGCGCCGAGAGACGAACCCGAAGGAAGTGATCGGCCGCCGCTCGATAGTCCTCGGCGGCGTTGGCCAACTCGCCCTGCTTGTAGATCGACGCCGCGAGGTTATCGACGAAGTTCGCGTGCGTCTCGTCGCTCTGAGGCGTCATCGTCAGTACCTGTGTGTAGGCGATCTCGGCGTCGGGGTAGCTCTCGAGGTCGAACGAGCCGTGTGCGACGACGGTCCAAGCGGAGCGCCGGATGCTGTCCTCGGCCTCCGCATAGCCGTCAAGGAGCTGGCGCGCAGTAGCGATGGCAACCCCGTGCGCGCCGAGTTCGTACAGGTCGTCTGCCGCCGCTCCCAGGACAGGCGCTGCGTGTTCGTGGTCGGGAAAGGCGTCGGAGAAGCGCAAAGAACTGTCCACCGTCGCACGGGTCACCACATCTCGATCGGACGCGTCGTCGGCCAGCGCGTCGAGTTGTCGTCGGTATGCATAGACCGCCGCGTAGCCTGCCGCAGCGGACTGTTCGTGTGGCGGGTAGTCGTAGGCTGTGCTCTCGTACGCAAGCGCGGCCTCGCCGTGGTTTCCGTGCTCGAGCAAGAGATCAGCCAGGCGGTAGTGGACGGCCGGCGTGTTCGGGTCGGTGGGGAACGCGGTAAGGTAGTCGCCGTACCAACGACTCGCCTCCCGGAATCCGATCGCACGGTCCTCGTTGTCGTCGACCTCCTCGGCGTTCTGGAACAAGGCGTGGTAGTGCGTTGCAAGGTCCTCGAGGTTCGACTTGAGGTAGGCCACCACCTCCGGAGAATCGGTGGGGTCGAACCGCGTCCAGTACTCGGCTTGCAGACCGTAGCGCGAGGCGAAATCGCGTTTCGACTCGAGGACAAGCTGCGGGAAACTGCCGGCGGTGAACGTCTCGATGACGCGCATGTTGAACTGCGGCGCCGACCGGTGGAAGGGGTACAGATCGACGAACGCGTTCAAGCTCTGCGCCGCGTCGGCGTAGCGCAGTTTCTCGAGGTAGTGCTCGCCCAGGTTGCGGTAGACACGGTCCTCGTAGTCACGATGGCCGAATGCCGCAAAATATTCGGGAGCCGCGGTCGGTCCGCCGAGATTGTTCAGGCTGAGACTTACGACGCGGAATGTGTCCTCGACCCGGCGCGCTTCGTCCTCCGCGTGCTCTCCGTCGAAGTCGTAACCGGTCGAGACCTTGTGGTCCAGGAGCGCGATATAGCGGTGGAGCGCCTGTTCATAGAACTCTTGCTTGTACAACGTCCACCCGAGCTTGTACAAAGCGAGTTCGTAGTACGTAGAGGCGTCGCCGAGATCGATGACGGCGCCGTAGGCCTGTTCGGCATCACGGAACTGTCGCCGGGTGAAGAAGTATTCGCCGCGGCGGAACTGGATCTCGTCAACGTGCACGGAGTGCGGATTCGTCTGTATCAGGCCATCCATGGTGGCGATCGCGTCGTCTGTGCGGCCGAGTTCGTCGTAGGCTCGCGCCTTCTGGTAGAGCACTTTGTCACGGTGCTCGTAGTTCGGGTACTCTGCGAGCAACTCGTCGTAAAGGGCGATCGCTTCGAGCGGGCCCTCGGCATCGACCTCGTCGAGCGTGTCGCTCGCCAGAACGTCCGCCGCGGTGGTCGTGCGCTGCTCGAACTCGCGTTCCGATTCGACCGACCCCGGAAGGTCAGTGGGCAGCAGCGCGGCCTCCGTTGACTCGGGAGTGGGTCCGGGCTTCGGCGCCTCGAACGGCTTCGGCGCGGCGAGGTCCGTGCGCACCCCGAATTGCGTCTCGAGCTGGAGATCCGCGAGGCGCCGCATCGCCTCGGGACGCATCGTCGTCTCGGGCGACTCTTCGAGGAACTCCCGGTAGTGCTGCATCGCCTGTTCAAGTCCGTGCTCGACGTCGATCTCTTCGATGTCGGGTTCCACCTCGCGCAGCTCGGCGAGGGTCCCCATCGTCGACTCGTTCTGACGGGAGGCACACCCGACGAGGACCATCGATGCGACCGTCATCGCAATGGCAGCGGGACGCGTCATGGCTGATCGCCCTCCACCTGCGACTCGGCCTGCAATTCGGTCGCCAACGCTGCCGACGGTCCGGCGCGCAGCCCTGCGGCGCGGTCGTAACTGTCGGCGACGGCGTACCGTGCTTCGGTCTGCTGGGCGACCAGTCGCTCACGGCGAGCATTCAGGCGGGCGATGGCGACGGTCTCGATCATGCGGCCCTGGCGCGTCATCAGCATGTCGATGCGCTCGGTCGCCTCGCGCACGCGAGTGCTCAGGCGGTCGATTTGCGTGTCGTAGCCGACGAAGCTGTGTGCCGCCGCCTGTCGCGTGCGCACGAATGCGTCGTAGCGCACCCGCAGCGAAGCGACATCGACATTCAGTGCGATTAGCCGTTCGTGCGCGCGTGTGAGGCGCTCGTGGTACTCGGTTTCAAGCGTCCAGGTCAACACGCCGCGCAGGCGTTTGGCTCGCTGGCGGGTCGCGTCGTCCAGGCTGCTCTCCATTGCGTCGAGCCGCTCGAGCGCGATTCGCTCGTCGGTGTCGGCAAGGTGTTCGGGGCGTGGTGCCGTCAGCATCGCCTGGAGTTTGTCGGCGACGTGCTCCCGTTGCTCGAGACGCAGGCGGATGCGCGAGTCCAGCTCGCGAAAATCGGCGTCAAGGTCCGGTAACAGTGGCTCGTAGTTTGAGCCGCGGAGACCGATGAGATCCTCGAAAGCAACCAGACTCGTCGCCGATGCGTCGAGCGTCGCCCGCAGATCCTCGAGATCGAGGTAGTTGGCCAGCGCGGTCTGGAACTCGTGCGAAGCCATCAGCTGTATCAGGTAGAACGTCTCCGGTGTCGCCGGGAGGTCACGCAGCCGGATGACCCAGCCGTCGTCCTGGCGGCTTTCCTCCCGGATCAGCGCCTCGAGAAAACCCCCTTGACGGATGCTCTCGATCGAGTCGTCGATGCGGTCGATCTGCAGGCTGAACTGCTCCAGCGCCCGTCCGTAAAGAACCGCAGCGCGGCCGTGCAGCTCGAGATTGGCGTAAGCGTTCGGTGCCGCCAGCAAGACTTCTTGCACGGCGGTGTCGGTGGGGTCGCGAGAAGCCAGTACGTTCCACGGAACCAGCGCGCGGTTGTGCCGCCCGGCCGTCGCCTCGGCCCATCCCGCGCGCAACAGTGCCTGGTTCGAGAAGGGGCCATCGAGCCGCACTCGTTCGAGCGTGTTGCGAGCACGGTCGAAATCGGATGCCTCGAACAACAGAGTGCCCAGCACCAGGTTGGCCTTGTCGCGGATCGCGAAATCGGCTCCGTTCCCAGCAGGAAGCCGTCCGGCGCTGTCGAGTTGTTCGATCGCTCTCGACTCTTGCCCGTCCTGCATCAGCGCAATGCCGAGGTTGTAGGCGGCGAATCCTGCGAGGTCGGGCCCCGCCGTGACCTGGTCGAGAGTCTCGATGGCCTCGCCCGGACGGCCGGTGGCCATGAAGATGGTTGCCCGAAGGAATTCGACGTCGTCGCGGATATCGACCGGGATGTCTCCCTCGATTCGCGAGAGAGCGTGCAGTGCTTCGTCGAGCTGGTTCTTCTGAAAATGAATGCGTGCGAGTCGATAGGCGGCTTCGTTGCGAACCGTCTCGTCGACCGCGCCCTCGAGCACCGCACGGATCGCGCGACCCGCTCGATGATGCATGCGATAGTGCAGCTCGAAATCGCCTACCGAGAATTCAGCGTCGTCAATGTGAGCGTGCAGCGTGTCCAGAGCTGGCTCGTCCAGCCCGTGGTACTGCGCCAGCTCGCCATCGAGCCGACACAGCGCGTCGAAGAACCGACCCTGGTGGGCATAAAACAGCGCCTCGCCGAAATACAGGTCCTTCAGCTCAGAAGCCGACGCGGGCGCGCCTGCCAGGCAGAGCGCCAACAGGACTCCGAGTACGGGACGCGGAACACGCATCGAACTACCAGTCCTCTAATCGGATCGCAGGATCGCGGGCACCTGGCGCCGCGAGCGCCATCCCGACCAGTTTCGGGCCTACACCCTTATCGACCGTGAAGCGTTGAGTGCTGTTGAAGTCCTCGCCATCCGTCAGTTTCCCGTCAACGACGATCTCGATGTCGTGCGTGCCGGTGGCGACGTTGCCGACCCAGAGGCGCTGCACGCCGCCCTTGCGCATCGCCTCGAGTTCGCGGGCGCTGTAGAGGTAATGGGCGACAAGTCGACCGTCGACCTGCAGTCGGACCGCATCGACCCGCGCCGTGTTGTCCTCGGTCAGCCGGACGAAGAACGCGACCTGCGTTCCCGACGGGTAGAGCAGCTTCTCCTCGAGTCGCGACAGTTCCTCGGTGATCTCGAGGACGTCGGACTTGATCTCCTGTACTTGCTCGTCGAGACCCTTCATCTGCCGGCGTTCTTCTGACGCAGGATCGGCCTGGACGCCGCCCACGATCAACAGCGTCGCCGAGACGACAACCCAGGAAAGCAAGCGGGAGATCGCCGATTGCGCGTGTTCCGACATGTACCCCTCCGTTCGTCGGCCTCATGACCGAACGCGCCGCGAACGCCCCAACACCGCGTTCGGCGTGGCGTTTCGGTCGCCGGCAGCCGGGAGGGCTGCAAACGGGATGCCATGGAAAGTCGTGGGACTTTCCGGAATGTCGGCCCTGTTGGCGTTACGATATCGTCACGCCGAGTACGATTCCGTCGTGGACCCCTGCGTTACGGACTACTCCGCTCGAGTCAGTCGCAACAACGCGATCGGGCCGGCGGCAGGCTCGAAATCCCCGGGCGTCTTCCGCGCTTTCCCGATCACTGCACCGGGGGCCGGGTGGCCTCGTCACAATGCCTCATTTTGTAGGGTGCTCGGTTTCGCCGGGATCCCCAACCCGTTGTTCGCGATGGAAAACACGATGATGTCTTTCTCCGACGGCAAGGCCGCCGTGCAGGACAGGATCAACGCGGTGAAGGAGAATGAGTAACCTCCGCACGAGGCATCAAACAGCAGCGTCCGTGAGTGAGTCCTTCCAGGTCGCGAAAGCCCGCTTCCAGTCCGACCCGGTGGCGAGGAACTGCACTCCCATCCCGTACTCCAGGAACTCTGTCTGGTGCTCCGAAACCTGGATCGCCCACATCACCTCGCCGGTCAGGTGGATCTCCTTACCGCCTAGTTCGAGCGCGAGTTGGATCCGGGTACCGGTTTTGAGCACATCATTCGTTTGGATGCACAGGCCGCCGTCGGAGAGGTTCGCGACGGGCGACTGCCGGTCGAGACCCCGCTCCCCGAAACGAACCTGGAGTTGTGTCGCGTAGCGGACGCTCTCGCGACGTTCATCGTGAGGCGGGTGCCTGGGTGTGTGCGAATCCACGTTCAGGTTAATCTCGCGCCCCGAGACCGGAAGGGCAAGCAGCGAACGAAATCCCTGGGCGATGTTCGAATAATTCAGTGCTGCGAGGGTCTTCGCACCTCGGAGCTTAACCCCTCAGGGCTCAAACCGCAGCGGAAATCACGAATTCGGATTCCAGACGATCACAGCTGAATTGGGCCCCGGGCGGTGCCCTTGAAGGTAGGCCAAGGCAGTCCAGAATGGCGCGGGTCGCCTAGGGTGGGTGAATCGCGGCAACCGGGATAGTGGACATCGGAACGTCGCGACCTATCTTTGCAAAAATGCCCACTCCCAGGAGGTAACCCCGATGAGCAAGCCCAAGAGCGGCGTCTTCGCGATCGTCCTGTCGGCGTTCTGGACCGGTCTCGGTCAACTGTACGTCGGGCGGGCCGCGCGGGGTGTCTTGATGATGCTCGCCACGCCGGTGCTGTGGATGATCTCGTTCGGCGCCGCGTTCGTTACCGCCTTCATGTTCGCCGGTGTACGCAACGGCGTCACGCCCATCGATCCTGCGAGTCACCCGACGAGCAGCGGGTCGATCGCAGTCTCGGTCCTCTCGGTAGTACTCTACTTGCTACCGATCGTCTGGTGGGTCTGGGGCATGGGCGACGCGAAGCGGCAGTGCGACGCCATGAATCGACTTCAGGCGTAGAACTCTCTGGACGCCATTACGAGCGACGCGTCGGGGCAAATCAACGATCAGCCCTTGGTCAACCGCAGCACCCACTCCTTGTGTTGACCTTATTGCCCCAGTTTAGAGACCGTTAGTGCCGTGTCACGATCCTGAATGTGATGGTTCGTTGTTCGTGGAGAGTAACTGGGGGAGTCGTCCTAAATTGAGATAGAATGACCGCAACGGCAAGGAGGAACCCATGAAAAAGATGATTTTCGGCGGAATGATGATCCTCGCCCTCGCGGTGATGGTGATCCTCGGGACGGTGGCCCTGTCCACGAGTCCGGTCGAGGCGAAGGGAGGCTGGATCGCCTGTCCGAGCCCGCCCTGCGCGGCGCCCTGCGTGCTCGGAGGCGAGCCGACGGTGCTGTGCAAATCACGCGGCAGCGCTCCGCAGGCGACGACCTACGCCTGCTGTTGTTGCGGAGGCTCTGGCAATCGGTACAAACCACTCTGAACGGAGCCCTTACGGCGACGCCAGTTGGCACGATGTAGCGACCGTCTCTCGACGGCGTACTACGAGAAGTGAAGGGGACAGATCCATTCTAAAAATAGATCTGTCCCCATTAGGGTCGCGCTCGTGGACTAGATGTCGAGTTCGAATTCATCGCGCCGGACGACGCCGTCGCGGAGCGTTGCAGCAAGCATCGTGTACTCCGGCACCTCAAGCCACGTGGCTCGGTCCTCCGACAGCGGCTCCGATGACACGATGATCGAGGATGCGTCGGACGGTCCGCCGATCATCTTCCATTCGCCATCGTGCAGCCCGTAATTTCGCCCGCAGGTGTACCACAGACTCATGAAGTTCAGCATCGCCTCGCTGATCGCGCCCCCTTCCGTGGAGTAGCAGCCGAAGTCGAACGCGAAGCGTACCGCCACGATCGCGACTCCATCGGAGATGAACAGGTTGATCGGGGAATAGGTCGTGATTCCGAGACGAGCGCGGGTCGCGCGGAGGATGCGTAACGTTCCCTCGACGGCTCGGGCGATCTCGTCCGGAGTCGCGCGTGCCGAAGGATCCCCGAGCTGCGACAGGAACAGCGCGTAGATCCACTCGGAATCGCTGTTGCCCAGAATCTGCTGGCGCCACACGGGCCGGATGTGCTCGACGAGGTCGTAGCGCATCTCGTCGAACTGCTCCAGTTGCCCGTTGTGAGCCATCGCCAGCCGTGTGCCCTCGTACTGGAACGGGTGCAGATTCTGTTCATTGACGGTTACGTGTGTGTGATACGGAACACCGCGCACGTGGGCAAGGAACGCCCCAGGACGGAGCTTCTCTGCCAGCCGCTCGAGGTTTCGATCAAAAACGGGCACGGCGGTCGTCCGGTAGGTGAATGGGACGGAAGGGTTATGCGAGTCGCTGTCCCAGGCAATCAGGCCGAAACCCGCCAGGTTCAACATGGCCGCCATGCGCGGCGCATACGTCTGTTGGATCAGCGAGCTGTCGGGTCGGAACAACAGTTGGTCGAGTACGACCGGTTCACCGAGGTAGGCGAGGACACGACACATACGGGCTAGCCCTCGCTCTTGCCGTCGGGGATTCGCATCGCGCCCAGGTCGGTCTCGACCTCGTTTGGCAACACGAACCAGCGCAGCCGCTCGAACTCCGGCGCGACCTGGATTTCGGGGATCGGACCGGCGGCGGCGGCCAGGTCGGCCGCATCGGCGAAGATCCGTCGAGCCTTGTCCAGGTATGACGGAAGGACGGACTCAGGCTCGGTCGGGCGGTGTGCCCGGTAATGCATGTGGCCGTGGGTGTAGGACACGTCGTGCAGGCTGAGGATCGAAGGCGCTAGACCGTCGCGGTGCTTCCACAGCCCGGAATGCGGGCTGAAATCGTACAGCGGCAACAGCTTCCATCCCTCGTCGGCGACCATGTGCACCGCCTGCACGATGTAATCGAACGCCGTCTCGCTGATGAAGTAGTTGAAGTTGATCCGGAACCAGCCGGGCTTGAGCCCCTCGTACCCTGCGACCGTCTGCGTCTCGAAAAGGCACGACTGTTCCTCGCCGATGGCGAACAGCGAGTGGCCGTACGGCCCGGCGCAGGAGCAGCCGCCGCGGGCCTGGATCCCGAACAGATCGTTGAGCAATGCGACGACGAAGTTCCAGTGAAGGAACCGCTCGCCACGTCGAATGCACATCGAGATGATCGACAATCGATCCAACTCGGGGTTCCCCAGGATCCAGATCCTCGGGTTCGCCTTCCACGACGCGGTGGCCCTCTCGGTGAAGCGGTCCTCGTGGGCCCGAATCGTCTCTACACCGACCGAAGCCTTGAGCTGAAACACCAGGCCGGCGCGGATCGATCCGATGATGCCCGGAGTGCCGCCTTCCTCTCGTTGCACCGGATCGTCGAGGTACCGCACTTTCCACGGGCTGACGTACGACACGGTGCCGCCGCCGGGCACTACCGGCACGGTGTTATCGAACAATGTGCGCTTGGCGACGAGCACGCCCGGCGTGTCCGGGCCACCGATGAACTTGTGCGGCGACAGGAACACCGCGTCCTTCCGCGCGAGGGCCGGGTCGCACCCCTCGTCCGTCGGGTTCATCCTCACGTCGAGATATGGCCCGGCCGCGGCGAAGTCCCAGAAGGACAAAGCCCCGTGCCGATGAAGCAGCGTCGTGATCGCGATGTCGTCGGAGATGATTCCGGTGACGTTCGAGGCCGCCGAGAAGCTGCCTATCTTCAGCGTCCGATCGCGATACTGCACGAGCTTGGCTTCGAGGTCGGCCAGATCGATGCGGCCGTCGTCGTCTTCCTGGATCATCACCACTTCGGCGATCGTCTCGCGCCACTGCACGTCGTTGGAATGATGCTCGTAGGGTCCGACGAACACGACGGGGCGCTCTTCGGCCGGGATGTGCTCCAGTAATCCATAACGTCCGTCAAGGTCGTTCGGAATCCGCAAGTTCATGACGTGGATCAGTCGGTCGATGGCGCCGGTAGCCCCCGTGCCGACGAAGATGACCAGATCGTCGTCGTCGCCCCCCACGGCGTCGTGGATGATGCACCTCGCATCCTCACGGAGCCGCGATGTCTGCAGCCCCGTGCCTGACGACTCGGTGTGCGTATTCGCGTAGAGCGGCAGGACCTCGTCCCGGATGAAGTCCTCGATGATGCGCAGCGACCGGCCCGACGCCGTGTAGTCGGCATACACCACCCGTCGGGGACCGAACGGGGCCTCGACGACAACGTCGTCGCCGACGATCGAGTCACGGATCCGCTCCAGAAGCGCCTCCGTGTCGTGATCCCGGCGACGCCGTGCCTGTTCTTCGGACACGCGGGGGGCCGCCGCCAGACCCGTCAGCTCGTCGACGGCCTGGAATGGCGCCTCATCGCCGGGCTCACCGGCGTCCGCAGCCATCCGGGCGGACGATCGTCGGATCGCGGTGATCAGCGAGCGGTTGATCGCCATGAGCAGTTTCATCCCGACCGCGGAACGCTCGTCCATCAGACGGGTGAACGTCGTGGCATCCAGCTCGAGCAGGATCGCGTTTTCACGCGCGGTGCAAGTGGCACTGCGTGGCACGCCGTCGAGCAGAGCGACCTCGCCGAAGACCCGACCCGGGCCGACCACCGCCAACCGATGGCGACGCGCGCCGACCTGCATCGCGACCTCTATCGCTCCGCGGACGAGGACGTAGCACGAATCGCCGGGGGCGCCCTGAGAGAACACCGTCCGTCCGCGGGGGACTGTCCATTCGCGCATCGTACCCGCGATCTGTGTCACCTCGTCGTCGGTGAACTCACTGAAGAACGGAAGCATGCCGACGACCCGGCACGTCTCGGCAGACGGCGGAGCCGGTGGCTTGGCCGCATCGGGCCGCAGGACTGTCTGCGACTCCGGAATTTTCACCGAGCTGTCGACCGTCAGCCGCTCCGCGTCGGCGCGGTTCAGCGCACGGAGCTTGCGGCACAGTTGCTGTGCGACCGTGCGCAGGAGGTCGAATGCTGCGCCGTGGGCAAGTAACACCATTCCGTTGAACTCGGACGTGTCGAGTCGGTAACCGCGAACCTCGTCAATTGCGATCGCCGACGCGGCGCGTGGGTGACCGCTGACCATGCCGAACTCGCCGAACACCGACGCTGGGCCTACTCGCTCCAGCACGACCCGCCGGTCGCCGAGGCTCTGCTGTACCAGCTCGATCGAGCCCGATTCGATGATGAACGTCGCGGTCGGAGAGTCACCCTGCCGGAAGAGGCACGCTCCGGCCTCGACCACGAATGGCTTCAGCCGAAGCGCGATCTCCCGCGTTTCCTCTTCGGTGAGCGAGCCGAAGGCACCCGTGCGTGCCAGCAGATGGTGAAGCGGATTCACGTGGACTCCCGTTCGATCGTGACGATGCCGACACCCGTGTCAACGGACCCCTGCAGACTCACTCTACAATACGTGAACTGAGCAAGAGTCGGAGGTGGTTTTTGACCTTCAGATCGATCGGTGCCTTCTAGCCGATTCCAATCTCGGGCTGTATTCTCTTTCGTGGGGGCGGTGTACTTCGGGGGGGCGGCCCCAGAGGCCAAGAAGACGCGGATCGAGAAGATCATAAATCTGGTCGACTGCATCCTGCCCGCGCTCTTCGTCGCCACGACACATCATTAGTAGTTTGCAGCGGCCCTCGTTCGGTCTAATCTTCCCACGATGGCTTCATCCGGAAAGTTCAAGACCACTCGCTGGACGGTGATCCGCGCCGCCCGCGCCAAGGGCGAGCCCGGCTCGGCCGAGGCGCTGGCCGGTCTGTGCGAGGCCTACTGGTATCCGCTTTACGTCTTTGTGCGCCGCAGTGGACACGCTGTTGATGCCGCCCGCGATCTGACGCAGGGTTACTTTCTGAAGCTGCTGGAAAAGGACTACCTGGATGACGTGCGGCCCGAGGCGGGCAAGTTTCGTTCGTTCCTGCTGGTGTCGATGAAGCACTTTCTGGCCAACACGAGACGCGACGCGGCGGCTCTCAAGCGCGGTGGCGGACAACCGATAGTGCCGCTCGACATCGACATGGCCGAGGGGCGTTACCGTCACGAGCCGGTGGACGACGGGAGTCCCGAGCGCGCCTATGAACGACAGTGGGCCCAGGCCGTGATCGAGCGCGCGCGCGTGCGGCTTCGCAGCGAGTTTGAACAGGCGGGGAAGCTTCGAGCCTACGAATTCCTTTCAGGACACCTGACCGGGGCGGGGCGGGCCAAGCCGTACCGGGAGATCGCAGCGGAACTCGAAACCAGCGAGGCCGCGGTCAAGATGAGCGTCTCGCGCATGCGCCGCCAGTTCGGCAAGGCACTGCGCGAGGAGGTCGGCGATACGATCGACGAACCCGCAGACGTGGACGTCGAGGTCAAGTACCTGCTGACGATTCTCTGATCAGACCCAGCAGGCGTTCGAGTTCACGCTTCATCAATGCGCTTGTTTCGTGGTCGGACCCCAGCGAAGCCTCTGTCACACGAAGCCCCTCGCGCAGTAGCGCCTCGGCCTCGTCGAGTCGTCCGAGATCCGTCAGCACGTAGGCCAGCTCGGCCTTGGAATCGCCGACGTCCGGGTGCTCCTCGCCGTGGATGTCGGTGGAAATGTCGATTGCCTCCAGCAGGTTTTTCTCCGCCTCGGCCGCCCGCCCGGTCAGGCGCTGTAACTTGCCGAGGTTGTGCAGCGCAGTCGCGGTCACGCCGTGCTCGCGACCGAAGGCCTTCATGTTGATCTCGAGCACGCGCAACAGCAGGGGTTCGGCCTCGCTATACCGTTTCTGCTCTCGGCGGACGAGAGCCAGGTTGGCCATGACGATCCCGGTGTCGGCGTTGTCCGGACCGACCGCGACCATGGCGATGTCCAGTGCACGCTGGATCACGGCCGCCGCGTCGTCATGCCGGCCGGCGGCCAGGTAGGCCAGGCCAAGGTTGTCCAGCGTCCAGGCCAGCATCGGATGGTTCTCGGGCAGCGACGCTTCGCGGATCGCGATCGCCGTGCGGTACTGCTCGATTGCCTCGTCGTGACGACCCATGCGCTTGTACACAAGTCCGAGATTATTGAAAGCGAACGCCCGTGTCGGGTTGTCTTCCGCGTAGATGCGCGATTCGAGATCCTGGATATCGAGAAACATCGTCTCCGCTTCCTCGTACCGCGCCGCGTGCCGATAAAGCTCGGCCAGGTTCAGCTTGGTCTTCGCGATGGCCGGATGCTCCTCGTCATAGAAGACCTCTTGAATGTCGACAACCCTCTTGTAGAGGTCTTCGGCCTCGTCGATGCGGTCCATCGCCATGTTGACGGTAGCCAGGGAACGGATCGCGACCGCCGCTTCCTCGCTGACTTCCCCGTGGGCCGCAATGGACGCATCCACCAACCGTTGGGCGATCGGTAGCGACTGATCGTAGTCGCGTAACAACCAGTACAGCGTTTGCAGGACATGCAAGGGCCCCAGTGAGGCCCGCGTGGGGTCATCGGCCCGTTGCGCAATCGCCAGCGCCCGACGCGCGTTCTCTTCGGCCTCCTCGTACCTGGCCAACGTGGTCTGGGTCCCGGCGAACGTCGCCAGGCTCTCGGCCACCGTTTCGTGATCCGGTCCAAACAGCGCTTCCCGCCGCTCGACCGAGTTTTGCATCAACTCGAGCGCCTGATCGAGCAAGCCCAGGCTGCGGTACACACGACCCATCGTGAGCATCAGCGTGGCCTGAACTTCGGGTTCGTCGGCGAGATCGCCTCCGATACGGTCCGCGGCGTTGTCGAGGAGTTCCCGCGCGGTCGCCTCGTTCCCGCGCGCCTCGCTCGGATCGGAGACCTGGAATACACCGACCAGGAAATCGGAAACCTGCTGCGCCTCGGACTCCGCCTGCACGGCACGTTGCAGGTTGATCTGGGCGTTGCGGTACAAGAGCCCCATCCCGATCACGGTAGCGACCGCCGCAACGAAGATGCCGATGATCAGGGCAGCCGGCAGCTTGTTCCGCGAGATCAGCTTGCTCAACTGATACGCGGCACTCGGCGGTCGAGCCAGTACCGGCTCGTTGGCCAGGTGGCGCCGAATGTCGTCGGCCAGTTCGACCGGCGAGCTGTAGCGCCGGTCGCGTTCCTTTTCCAGCGCCTTCATCGTGATCAGGTCGAGATCGCCGGACAACCGCCGTGTCAACGTCGAGATATCCGCGCGGCGGGACTGCGCCAGGGCGCCGGCCCGCTTGCCGAGCTCGCTGATGCGCGTACTCGGCCTGGAAGGACGCACCTCCTTGATCTGGCGGCGGACCTCGTCGAACGCGGCCTTGCGTAAAGCACCCGCGTCGTACGGTAGCGCACCGGTGAGCAACTCGTACAGCACCACGCCCAGCGAGTACACGTCGGTGCGTGTATCGACATCGAGTGGGTTCAGATCGGCCTGTTCCGGGCTCATGTACTCGGGGGTTCCGAGCAGCACGCCCAGTGCGGTCATCGCGGAGTGGTCGGTGAGCGACTGTTCGGTCGCCTTGGCCACGCCGAAGTCGATGATCTTGGGCTGCGAGCCGGCATCGGAATCCGTGACCAGGATGTTGGAGGGCTTGATGTCGCGGTGGATGATCCCGCGCTGGTGCGCGTGCTGTAGGCCTTCGCAGATCCGTGTGAACAACTCGAGTCGACCGGCGGTATCCAGCCGCTGCCGGTCGCAGAATGCGGTGACCGGTTCGCCGTCGATGAACTCCATCGCAAAGTACGGCCGGCCGGCATCGGTTTCGCCGGCTTCATACACACGCGCGATCGACGCATGGTCCATCAGCGCCAGCGCCTGGCGCTCGGCCTCGAAGCGCTTGACCACCCGGCGCGTGTCCATCCCGTGTTTGACGACCTTCAGGGCGACGCGGCGTTTGAGCGGCTCGCTCTGCTCGGCCAGGTAGACCACACCCATCCCCCCCTCACCCAGTTCACGCACGATCGTGTACGGACCGACCCGCGAACCCACGGTTAGCCGATGGCGGTCGTCGCCGGCCCCATCGTGGGGCGTTTCGTGATCGTCCCCGGCGGACGTCTCCAGTGCCAGGTTGAGCAGGCATCCGGGGCAGTCGGAGCCGTCCACGGGCAGGGGTTTCCCACAATTCGGGCAAGGCATGGCTTCGGGCATCGAATCCTCCTGGTTCTTTCTTACCCGTCTGCTTGGCGGGTTAACAAGTGTCCTGCAAAAAAAAGGCACCAGGCTCGTTACCTTCCTCTGATCTCTGTTCTAGAACCCCTGAAACCGGCCAATTCGGGTCCTAGGGAGTTCCGCCATGAGTCAGTCCAGCTACCGATCGATCCTGCTTTTCACCCTATTGAGTCTCCTCGCCGGGCCACCGGCTATCGCTCAGTCGCCGGAAATCGCCCCGGTGGTCGACCGTGACTCGGAGGTCGAGCCGGGCGAACGGGCGATCAACGGCACCGGAACGTCCGACGCGGTGATCCACCTGGAGCAGTCCCTGGCGACGTTCCAGAACACGATCACGACGGAAACGGGCAACGGCAACCAGCTCGTCGACATCGAGGTGCTGACCAGCGCCGGGCCGATTACCAACTTCAGCGGCGTGTTCTACCCGGTGGCGGGAACCGTGTACACGTTGATCCACGAAGACGAACTGGTCTGGGACGCGTTCCTCGCCAGCATGAACCTACTCGACGGCCGCTGGCTGGATATCGAGGTCGGGTTCCACGGCGGGGCGTCGCGCAAGTACTCGGCGATCTTCCTGGAGGACGGCAACGACCACAATTACCTGATCGACACCGATATGTCCGAAACAACGCTTCAGGCGACCCTGGAGGCGCAGCTTCGAGCGGGCTTCGCCCTGGTCGATTTCGAAGCCCACACCAACCCCACCTCCGGCGAAACGCGGTTCGATGCGATCTGGACCAAGGACGAACGACAACCGATGACGCATCTCTACTATGACCTGGAGAGCGCCGACGTGACCGACCTGCTCAACCCGCTGGCCGGTCGGGTGATCGATCTCGAGCGTTACCACAGCTCGTTCTTCGGCGAGGAGCGCTTCGCCATCGTCTTGGCCAACTACCCGGGCGGTAACTGGAGTTTCGATCGATACATGGACCAACCCGACCTCCTCTCGCTCAACGGGAGTTACTCGGACAGCGATACGCATCTGATCGACCTCGACGTGTTCCTTGATTCCAGCAGTAACGTCCGCTTCAGCGGCGTCTGGGGCGACAATTGGAAATCGCTCAACGAAGTCGCCGAGATCCCGACCGACGGCAACCCGGTCGCGTTGACGACCGGGTTGAACAACCTGATCAACGCGTTCGAGGTCACCAAGCCCAACGGTGTGGAAGGGATCGTCGGGTTTCACGCCCGGAATCTACGCACGAATCAGACCGTAAGTTACCGCGCGGACGAGCCGTTCTACGTGGCCAGCGCGGCCAAGCTCGCCCCGCACATCCGTTTCTGGATGCAGGTGGAGGCTGGGCACTTCGCCCCACTCAACGAGGGCACGATGCTGGCCTACAGCAACAACAGCCAGACCGGTGCGCCGTGGTACGTCGATGACCGGGACAACCCCGGGTTTTCCAGCGGAAGTCCGGGACAAGAAAACAATCTTGGGGACTCCTTCACCCTTGACCGATTCGACGAAGGCATGATGAGCGAAAGCGACAACGCCGCGACTTCGGCGTTGATCGACGATGCCGGAATCGGCCTGGCACACGACACGACCAACCTCAACGAGTGGCTCTCCGGGATCGACGGCGTGGGCAAGGGCTGGGGCATCGTCACCAGCATCCACGACGTCGATCGCTTGATCTTCTGGAACGGCCAACACACCGACGACAAGAAAACCGATCCGTCCTATTTCCTGGCGCCGGGGCACACCTTTGGGCCGCGGCGACGCGGCAACGCCTACAACGCCTGTGTGGTCGGGGGCGCGGAACCCGCGACCTGCGTGCCCGACACCACGTGCGACCGCTGCAACGATGTCTCGGACTGTGACACCGGTGAGACGTGCCAGCGGATAGAGGACCCCTGGGGCGACCTACGCATCTTCTTCGGTTTGTCGAGCACTGAAGACATACCGGACTTCGACCGCATCGGTTACGCGCGTGCCTTCGCCGCGGGACCCAACTCGGCTACTCCGCGCGCCTATGCCAACCTGCTGGAGAAGTTCTGGGACGGCGAGTTTCTTACCACCAAACAGACGAATGCGTTGGACAACATGAACGAGGGTACGAGGCTGGACGACAACCTGTGTCGCGCCGACTTCGACAATGATGGCTGCAAGAACGGCGAGGGCTACAACATCTGGACGAAGGGCGGCTCCAAGGGCTCGAGTTCGATGTCCTCCGTCGCGTGTACGTCGACGGCGATCCTCCAGATGACGGATCCACAGAGTAGCCTTGCGGAAGACGAGGTCTTCGTCTTGACGTGGTTCACGCGAGACAACGGGCGAAGCTGCAGCAATCCGACGAACCCGCCTTCCATCGGTATCGGAAACCTCTACACGGCCGCCTTCGCGACCGAGATCCTGCAAGCGGTAGCGGTGGACCTGGCATTTGACAACGGGAGCTTCACACCCACGACGCTGATCGAGGACGGCGAGCTGCGGGTCGATGTCAGCCTCGACAACCTGGGAGGCGCGTTCACCAACACTCAGTTCACCGTCGAACTGTGGGCGTCGACGAACCTCATTCTCGATACCACCAGCGGGCTGGACATCCAGATCGCCTCGCTGAACCTCAACGGGATTTCCAGCTTCGGTGGAGCCGGTGTCGGCAACTACCCGGTGCAAACGAGCCTGGCACCGCTCCCGCCCGACACCTACAACATCTTCTACATCATCGACCCGGCGACGGGTCCGGAACCCTCCGGTCAGATCCCCGAACTGGACGAGTCCGACGCATCCAACCGCGGTCTCTTGACGACCCAGCAACTGACGATCCTGCCACCGTGCCCCGACGTCGACGCCGACGGCTACGCCGATTGCGACCCCGGCTGCCTGCCCGGCGCGTTGCTCTGCGACGACTGCGACGACGCGGTCGACACCACGTATCCCGGCGCGATCGAGCAGTGCAACGGCGTGGACGACGACTGCGACCTGGTGATCGACAACGACATCCCCACCCCGACCTACGCGCGGCGCGTGCAGCACGAGGACCCGCAGGCGGCGGACCGTTTTGGCAGCGATGTGGCCAACGTGGGCGACGTCGACGGCGACGGATTCGACGACCTGGCCATTGGCATGCGCGGCGAAAATCTCGCCTCGGGGGTCAACCTCGGTTTGGTGCGGGTCGTGTCCAGCGCGGACTTCAGCACGATCTGCGAGGCGACGCTTCCCACGCCAACAAGCCAGGACAATCTCGGCTGGTCGGTTGCCGCCGCAAACGGCGATCTGAACGGCAACGCCACCGACGACTTCGTGGTCGGGATTCCGTACTACAACAATCCGCCATTCAGCAACAGTGGTGCGGTCGCGGCGTTTAACCTACCTGACTGCGCGTTCATTCGCCTGATGGTCGACCCGCTGCTGGACAGCTCCGACCAGCTAGGGGTCAGCATTGCCTCGCTCGGTGACGTTAACAACGACAGCGTCCCGGACATCGCCGCCGGTTCGACACGCGCTAGCCTCTCCGGAGGATTCACCGGCGGGATCAGCGTGTTCTCGGGGGCCGACGGGAGCAAGCTCTACAACGCCTTCGATCCCGCCGGTGTGGCCGAGGGACTCGGCACGTCGCTTGCCGGGCCCGGCGACCTGACCGGCGACAGCATCCCGGACATCGTTTCCGGCGCTCCCGATACGGATACCGTCCACGGCGGCTATCGAGGCGCGGTGTACGTCTTCTCCGGGGCCGACGGTTCGTTCCACGCGCAGTGGGTCGATGCGGATGGCGATGGTTTCGATGACTTCGGCATTTCGGTCGCCGCGATCGGCGATATCACCGCCGACGGAGTCTCCGAAATCGCGGTGGGATCCCCCGACGACGTCATCGGAGGCTTCCGCATCGGGTCGGTGCCGATCCTCGACGGGGCGACCGGAGTGATCCTTCGCCGCCTGATTGACCCCACCGCAACCACCAATACAGGTTTCGGAAACAGCGTGGCCGCGATCGAGGACCTCAGCGGCGACGGCCTGCCCGATGTGATCGTCGGTGCGGACCTCGCCGACAATGTCGGAATGGACACCGGTGCGGTGTTCCTGTTCGATTCCAGCAACACCGCGGTTTTGCATCACTTGTTCGATACGAATCCGCGCGACGGTGACGAACTGGGGAGCCGCGTCGTCTCGCTGGGCGATCTGTCCGGCGACGGGGTTTCCGAGTTTGCGGCCAGCGCGATGGAAGCCGACGACCTGGAAGGAGCCCAGGCCGGCCACGTGATCGTGTTCTCTATCGAAGAAGACTGCGACGCCGACGGCATCAGTCCCTATGAGGGGGACTGCGACGATGCCGAGACCGCGATCTCCCCCGACGCGATGGAACTGTGCGACGGAGTCGACAACAACTGCAACGGCGTCAACAATGAGGACGTCGACGGCGACGGCTTCGGCGTTTGTGCCGACTGCAACGACCAGGATCCCCGCGTCAACCCGGACGCCGTGGAGATCTGCAACGGCGTCGATGACGACTGCGTGGGTGGCATCGATTTCACGCCCGGCATGACCGACAGCGACGGCGACGGCGTCGACCCGCCGTGCGATTGTGACGACACCAACGCCCTGATCGAGCCGGGCAACCCCGAGACCTGCGATCACATCGACAACGACTGCAGCGGCATCCCCGACGACGGCTTTACGATGCTGGTCTCGGAGCGCGTCTCCGAGCTGACGGACGGCGTCTACCAGGACACACTCGCCACAAGCATCGCCTCGCTCGGCGACGTCAACTTCGACGGCATCGACGATTACGCGGCGGGCGTTCCCGGGAGCGACCTGGTCGGCAACGGTAGCGGCGCGGCTACGGTGTTCGACGGTGCGACCGGACTGGTGCACTGCGTGGCCACGCCGACGAGCGAGAATTTTGCCGCTGCGGGCACTTCGGTCGCCGGGATCGGCGACGTCAACGCCGACGGCGCAGGCGACCTGGCGATTGGCGCTCCGTTCAACGACACCACCGCGAGCGATGCGGGGTCCGTGTTTGTCGTCTCTGGCGCCGATTGCTCGACCATTCGCGAGCTGAACGACAGCACTGGCGCTGCGGGCGATCGACTCGGCACGAGTGTGGCCGCGATCGGCGACCTGACCGGTGACGGGATCGGCGAGATCGCCGCCGGTGCCTCACAGGTCGACACCGCCCAGGATAACAGCGCGGGTGCGGTGATGGTCTGGGACGGTGCCACCGGGGCTGAGCTCTTCAGAATGATGGACGATGTCTCCGGCGGCAGCCGTGTCGGCGAGTCCGTCGCGGGCATCGACGACGTCAACGCCGACGGCGTCCCCGACATCCTCGCCGGCGCCCCGTTCGACGACGGGCTGCTCGGCTCGGACATCGGTAGCGTGCTCGTGTTCTCCGGCGCCGACGGCTCGGTGATCCGCAAGATCTTCGATCCGGCCGGCACCGGCGGCGATGACCTGGGCACCTCTGTGGCGGGCATCGGCGACCTGAACGGCGACGGTATCCCCGAGATCCTCGCCGGCGCACCCGACGAGGATACCGGCGGTAGCAACAACGGCGCGGTGCTGGTGTTCTCGGGCGCGGACGGCTCATTGATCCTGCGTGTCCCGCTGGCCGACACCTCGCTGAATCGCAGCTTCGGAACGTCCGTCACAGCGTTGCCCGACCTGAACGGCGACGGGTTCCCCGAGTTTGCGGGCGGCGCCCCGGACGACGACGACGTAATCACCAACGGCGGGCGCGTATTGATCATCAGCGGCGCGACGTTTGCGGTGCTGCACGACATCAGCGTCGCGGATAGCTCCGAGGGCTCCAATCTGGGCGCCTCCCTGGCGGCGATCGGAGATCTCTCGGGCGACGGCTACCCGGAGATCCTCATCGGGCAACCGGGACAGAACACGGGACAGGACAACGACGTCGGCCGCATCGTGGTTGTCGGATTCGAGAGCGACTGCGACGCGGATGGTGTCGGCCTTCTCGAAGACGACTGCGACGATCAGGACGGCCTGCGTGCGCCGGGCATGCTCGAGGTCTGCGACGGTGTCGACAACGATTGCGACACGGCGATCGACGAGGACGAGGACGGCGACGGTGCGGATGCCTGTGCCGATTGCGCGCCGGCTGTGCCGACGATCTTTCCCGGTATGTTCGAGGTGTGTAACGCGATCGACGACAACTGCAACATGCAGGTCGATGAGGGTGTGGACGTCGACGGCGACACGTACACCACGCCCTGCGACTGCGACGACACCGACATGAGCGTCAACGCGGGGATCATCGAGGCCTGTAACGCGATCGACGACAACTGCGACGGCCAGGTCGACGAGGGCTTCGGCTCGCCGCTGGATCAGGTGCGCATCGAGGATCCCGAAGCCGCGGCGAACTACGGCCTGGGGACCTCGTTGGCCAGCGTCGGCGACGTCAACAATGACGGCTTCGTCGACCTTGTCGCCGGAGTTCCCGGGGACGGCACGGGCGCGCCGAGCGGTGGTGCGGCGCTGCTGATCTCCGGTGCATCGCGCACGGTGATCTGCCGCATGATCGATCCGTCGGCGGCAAGCTCGAATCAAATGGGCGGCGCCGTGGCAGGGATCGGCGACGTCACCGGGGACGGTATCCCGGATGTTGCCGTCGGTGCGGAGTTCGACAATCCCGCGGGCAACGCGAGCGGTTCCGTGCAGGTGTTCTCAGGTGCCGATTGCGCCTGGGTGCGGGAGTTGCTCGATCCGACCGGTGCCACTCAGGACCGGTTCGGCGCCTCGATCGCCGGCATCGGCGATGTCAACGACGACGGGATCGGCGAGATCGGCGTCGGCGTACCGCGGGACGACGAGAACGGGTTGAACGATACCGGAAGCGTTGTGGTCTTTGACGGGGCTTCCGGCGCCTGGCTCTATACGGCCGTCGATCTGCACGCGCGAGCCTCGGACTGGTTGGGCACCTCGGTGTCGGCACTCGGCGACGTGGACTTCGACGGTGTGCCCGACTTCGCCTCCGGCGCAACCGAGAACGCGATCGGTAGTTCCCATAATGCCGGCGCGGTCAGCGTGTTTAGCGGCGTGGACGGCCAGTGGATCCGCAGCTTCACTCATCCGTCGGCGGCGAGCTCCGACGAGATGGGGCGGTCAATTTTCGCGGCCGGTGACATGAACGGTGACGGCGTGCCCGATCTACTCGCTGGAGTCGAAAACGATGACGGCCCCACCAACTCCGGTTCCGTGCTGGCGTTCTCCGGCGCCGACGGCAGCCTGATCCGCACGTTCCAGGACAGCGCTCCGCTCAGCAACGCCAACCTGGGCTACTCCGTGGCTGCGGCCGGGGACCTCAACGGCGACGGCGTCACCGAGGTAGTTGCAGGCGCGCACGATTCATCACGCAGCGGCACCAGCGCGGGCGAAGTTGTGTTGTTCGACGGCGCGACGGGTGGGGTGTTGCACCGCTTCGTCGACCTGAACCCTGCGTCCGACGACGACCTGGGCGCGACGGTGCTGGTCGCCGGGGACCTGACCGGCGGTGGCGGGTTCGAAATTCTCGCCGGCGCCCCGAAGGCGGATCCGGGCGGCCAGAGCAGCGCGGGTTACATCGCGGTGTTCTCGATCGAGCCCGACTGCGATGGCGACGGGCTGTCGCCGCTGTTCGACTGCGACGACGCCGACATCGATAGCCAGGGCGGACCGGGACCGATCCAGTCGCTGGTGTTCGACTCGAATTCCGCGATGAGCTGGACGCCCCCGGGCAACCCCGGCGGATCGCCGGCAACACTGTCCTACGACGTCGTGCGCTCGGACAACGCCGCGGACTTCACCACGGCAACCCTCTGCGTCGAGTCGGATGACGATACGGACACCGCGGCGACGGACAGCGGCGAACCGATGCCGGGCAACATCTACGTGTACCTGGTGCGTGTACAGAACCGCTGCGGCGATGCTGTGGAGGACAGCACGAGCGGCTCGCGCACGGTGGCCGAGTGTCCTTGAGCGATCGGTAAGCGGTTGCGAAGTCGGCGCGGGTCACGCGCAAGACAAAGAAAAACGTGGCGACTACCTAATCACTCCCGCGGGCCTTTGTTCCGACGACGTAGATGTCGGAGCACAGCGTGGGTCGGATGCGCAGCGGGAGGTCTGAGATTTTACTGGCCAAGCGAATCACCGGGTTCAGCGAAGCAAGCCCAACCCAGTTACGACCGAACACTCGGCAATCCTCTAGCCCCATATCCTGAGTAATGTAAAGCAAGTCGTCCACGTCAGGTTCGCGAACATGACCTCGGAATCGCTCCGCTTCATACCAATCCTCAAGTTTGCTCCACTTTCCGTAACCCATTGGGACGGTAATACGCTTTCGCATGTTTACGCAGTTGGGCGTACCAAGCACAAACTGTCCACCAGGCGTAATGCGGTCATACACCTGTTGAAACAATCGCTTGGGGGAAGCGTGCCAATGTTCCATGCTGTCAAATGACGTTACGACATCGAAGTCACCATCGACCGCCCCATCAATTCCGCTACCAACAACATCTAGAGAGACGACTTCGACACCTTGACCCCGATGTAGATCGAGGGCTGATTCACCGAGCTGCGAGTTGATCGAATCACTGAAATCGTCGACGAGGACGACGCGTTTGAAACCGACCGCCTTACACCCAACAGAGAACAACCCCAATCCGCCGCCGAGATCGCAAACACTCAAATCCGCAGGATCGTTTTCACCCATCGCAAGACTGATATGAAAAGCAATGCGCTCTACATCCGCCAACTGATCGGCCACGAGCTCCGCTGGATATGTGTTTGCCACGCGTACTAGCGAGTTCGCAATCTGCTTGAGGTCCAAGTACATCATCGCCCGCTCCATCGTAACCAAAGGGGAAGAGTCTACCGGTTCGTGAATCGCATCGTCAACTTCACGCCCTATATCACCGAGTCGACAAAACCCACAGCTTGTCGAAGTAAGATACGGCGAGCCGGAGGCGAGCCCTGGTTCGTTCGTGCGTCATTCTTTACATACCTGTTTTATCGAGCCGCCGAAAAGTTGTTGCCGCAGCGGTTGAACAGAATGCTCAGAAAAGAAACGATCTCGAAAGCGGTATGTTTTGTGGATAGGTGCTTATGTAAACTACCTCTGCTGAGACAGAACCAGATTCGTCTGATTTGGGGATTCACGAAGCATCCCTAACGCCGAGTCCGCACCAGGCAGGTGCGAGACCCGGGCGGGAAATGCGAAGCTTAATGCCAGAATGTTGTGGAGCCGGTCACTTGGCAGATAGCATAGATGGCGGCATTGGAGAAGGCTCCGTCGCCGGCACGCCATGACATTCATTCGAACCAAACGCGAGGCTTTCGGCCACCCCGGCATCAAGCCGAAGTGGACCCGCGGCGGCAAGGACGCCGTTGGGACAGCCTACACCCGGGCCAGTCGCGTCTGGTATACGAGCGCCGCGGGTGTTCTCACCGAGGCCTACTTCCCGACGATCGACCAGCCGCAGATCCGCGACCTTCAGTTTCTGGTCAGCGACGGCAGCACGTTCTTCCACGACGAACGCCGGGACATGGACTACACGATCGAACGCACGTCCGAGAGTTCGGCTGGTATCCGTCTGGTCAACGAAGACCGTCAAGGGCGTTATCGGATCGTCAAGAAGATTATTTCCAATCCTGTCGAGCCGGTCATTCTGATCGAGACGACTTTCGAAGTGCTGGAGGCGTCCCTCGCTGACAAGCTGCGCCTGTACGTCCTCCTCGCCCCGCATCTCGCTGACGCGGGCCGCAGCAACACGGCGAACATCGCCGAGATCGACGGGCGCAACGTCCTGACGGCAAATCGTCACGGAACCTGGCTCTCCTGTGCCGCGACTGTCCCGTTTCTCAAGGCCTCGTGCGGCTTTGTCGGTAAGTCCGACGGCTGGACCGATCTCAATGCGCATCACGAGATGACGTGGGAGTTCGACGTCGCCGCGGAGGGGAATGTAGCGCTGACCGCAGAGCTCGACCTTTCGCAAACACGACGCTTTACCCTGGGGCTGGCGTTCGGCAATCACCTCCACGACGCCGCGACGTCCTTGTTTCACAGCCTCGGGGTTCCGTTTGCGGAGCACGAGACCGTTTTCAACGAACAGTGGGACGTCGAAACCCAACGAACATTGCCCCTCGAAGGCGTCTCGCACGATCGCGGGGAGTTGTACCGCAGTAGCCATCTGGTCTTGCGTGCTCACGAAGACAAGATCTACTCGGGTGCGATGATTGCGTCGCTCAGCATCCCGTGGGGCGACCAGAAGGGCGAGGAAGACCTGGGCGGCTACCACCTCGTCTGGCCGCGAGACATGGTCAACACAACGACGGCCCTGTTGTCCGCGGGCGACAAGACCACACCGCTGCGCGCCCTGATCTACCTGGCCGTCGCGCAGCGAGCGGACGGTGGCTTCTACCAGAACTTCTGGCTTGACGGTCGACCCTACTGGCAAGGAGTACAACTCGACGAGGTGGCGTTTCCGATCCTGCTGGCCTGGAAACTGCATCGTCAGGGCGCGTTGGCCGACTACGACCCGTACCCGATGGTGCGCGATGCGGCGGGCTACCTGGTTCGGCATGGACCGGCGACCCAACAAGAGCGCTGGGAGGAAAACTCCGGCTACTCGCCGTCGACGTTGGCGGTCAATATCGCCGCGCTGGTCTGCGCGGCGCTGTTCGCGCGTGAGCGTGGCGAGCACGAAACCTCGCAGTACCTCTTGGACTACGCCGATTTTCTGGAATGCCACGTCGAGCAGTGGACGGTGACCCAGCAGGGAACGCTGCATCCCGACGTACCGCGGCACTACATCCGGATCCATCCCGCCGACCTCGCCGACCCGGTTCCCAATGAAAATCCCGAGTACGGGGAACTGGTGATCAAGAATCGAATGCCCGGAGAGCGTTATCGGTTCCCCGCGAGAGAGATCGTCGATGCGGGGTTCCTCGAACTCGTGCGTTACGGGGTTCGCGCCGCGAACGATCCGTTGATCGAAGACTCCCTGCGGGTTGTCGATGCCCAGCTGAAGGTGGACACGCCTTCCGGACCGGTCTGGCGGCGCTACAATCACGACGGCTACGGCGAGGATGCACAGGGCCGGGCTTATCAAGGGTCGGGGGTCGGGCGCGCGTGGCCCTTGCTGACCGGCGAGCGCGGTCACTACGAACTGGCCGCCGGTCGTGACCCGGGGCCGTACATCCGCACGCTCGAGAACTTTGCCTCCGGATGCGGGCTGTTACCCGAGCAGGTCTGGGACCAACCGGACATCCCGGAGAAATTCCTGGTCTTCGGCAAGGCCACCGGCGCGGTGAGGCCGTTGTGCTGGGCCCACGCGGAGTACATCAAGCTGCTGCGTTCCACAAGGGACGGCCGCATCTTCGACCGCGTGCAGGCGGTGGAGGATCGCTATATCGGATCGCGTCCCGACTGCAGCAAGCTCGAAGTCTGGAAGTTCAATCGCCAGGTCGCGACCGTCCGCGCCGGCTTCACCTTGCGTGTGCAGGCGCCTATGCCGTTTACGTTGAAGTGGACCCGTGGTGAATGGGACAAGGCAACTCTGAGCGACGCGAAGGCAACGGCAATCGGCATCCACTTCTTCGACATCGCCGTGACCGACTCCGTCGCACCGCTACGCTTCGTATTTCATCGATCCGGGGCCTGGGAAGATCGCGAATACCAGGTCGAGGTAGTTTGACATGACAGCCAGATCCAAGATCCCGCGTGTGTTGGTCATCGATGTCGGCGGCACGAGCATCAAGTCGCTCGTCGTCAACCACACCGAACGCTCGCGGCTGCCCTCCGGTTCCGACCTGACCCCCGGCGAGATGGCCGAACGGGTTCGCGCCGTGACCGCCGACGCGGACTATGACGTCGTCTCGATCGGTTATCCGGGACCGGTCGAGGGGAATCAGATCCTGGCCGAGCCCAAGAACCTCGGCGTCGGTTGGGTCGGGTTCGACTTTGCTCAAGCCTTCGGCAAACCGGTAAAGATCGTCAACGATGCAGCCATGCAGGCGATCGGTAGCTATGCAGGCGATGAGATGCTGTTTCTCGGCCTCGGTACCGGGCTCGGCTCGGCCTTGATCAGCCACGGCACCTTGCAGCCACTCGAACTCGCGCACCTTCCGTACAACAAGGGCCGAACCTACGAGGACTATCTCGGCAAACGCGGACTGAAGAAACGCGGTAAGAAGGCGTGGCGCAAGAAGGTGTTCGAGATCGTTCCCGCGCTTCGCGTGGCGTTCCAGGTCGACTACGTCGTGCTCGGCGGTGGCAACGCGAAGCTACTCGACGAACTACCCGAACACGCCCGTCGCGGCGCCAACGACCTCGCGTTCGCCGGCGGTCAGCGATTATGGGATCAGGATTCGCCGATCCGTGTTGATTAAGAAAAGGGGACAGATTTATTTTCTGATCGCCGATCAGAAAATAAATCTGTCCCCTTTTCTCCTTTCCTCAATCGAGGGTGGACTCGTTGGCGCAGACATCGACCGTCGTCACCCGATAGGAAAACGACTCGGTCGCGGACACCGCCCCGGTATGGACGAATGACTTCGTGTCGCTCGTTCCGATGGCGATCGCGTCGGCAAACGTCGGACCACTGAGTCTGTATACGACGTAGCGCGTCCCTGAAACAGGATCCGCAGACCAATCGAGGACCACGTCGTCACCACTTCGATCGACCGAAATCGTTCCCACGATCTGAACCGGCAGCGAGCAGCCGCCGCAGCCCTGCCCCCGGTCGACGAGTTCGAAGTCGTCGATTCCTGCCTCAACGAGGGACCCACCGACGCCAAGATCGCTCGCCGTGAAGCGGAACAGGACTTGCGAGCCGGGAGCAATGAAGCCGGAGAGGGGAGTCGCCACGTCGGTCCACGCGGTCGGGCCACCGGTAGCCCGGTCGATGGTTGTCCAGCCCGTGCCGTCGTTCACGTCGACGTCGAGGAAGTCTTCACCCGGATTACCACCCTGGTCGTTGGTGAACCAACGGGCGTAGCGCAATTCGGGATCGACGGCCGTCGCGAGGTTGTACGATCTCGAAAGTAGCGTGGTGGTCCCGCCGTCAACGTCGTTGTTGCCACCGCCGACGCTGGCGAGGATCCCGGTGACCCAGGCATTGACCCCGGGGGCAGCCGTGTTGTCGTCTTCGGGGTTGGCGGCGTCCCCCTCGGGATCGCCCCATTCCCAGTTGCCCGACGTCGCGTCGTTGGGCGCGATCACGGTCCAGCCCCCATCGGAGGCCTCGAAGTCGCCCGAGAAGAGTGTCAGATCGAGTAGACCGGCGTCGGCGGTCAGCCGCACATCGTTGCTGTCCTCATTCCCTTGCTGGTCAACCGCGCGAACGACATAGGTGAGGCTCTCTCCCGGAGCCAATGCCGCATCCGTGAACTCATCGCTCAGCGTCGAGCCGACCAGCGTCGCTGCCCCCGGGATGAAGAGCGGATCGTTCGAGCGATAGACGTTGAAGGCGACGGGTCCGCTACAGCTCTCCTGAGCCATCGACCAATCGAGCACCGTCTCGCCGCACTCGCTTCCGGTTATCAGCGTTTCAAGACCGGCAAAAATCGGCGGACTGTCATCCGGCGCCGTCTGGACCGTTGCGGCGAGTTCGATCGTGTTGCCGTCTTCGCCGGAACGCGAATCGAAGGCACGCACCACGTAGTGATAGCTGGCTCCGGGGACCAGTTGCACGTCTCCGAAATTCGTCGCGGTCATGCCGCCGGCCAGCAACGTCGCCGGGCCCGGTACGAACCCGGGCGTCGTGGAGCGATAGACGTTGTAGCTCAGTGTCGCGTTGGTGCAGTTGGACGTCGCCGCCGACCAACTCAGATCGACCTCTCCGCAAGACGAACCGGCGGTGGCCGTCTGGAGGCCCGCAAAGGTCGGCTCGACAAAACATGCGGGTGTCGCGTCACAGACCGGTTCGTCGATCCGAAACTCGTCCACGGCGGCCTCGATCAGGTTTCCGGTGGCGATCCCGTCGGCAACCTGGAATCGAATCTGGACGGTGGTGGTGAGGGCGATCGCGTCGTGCAAAGCGAATTCACGGCGAACCCAGGCCGCCGCACTCTGGTTCGAGCCGAGGGTTTCGAGGTTGACCCATCCGGTCCCATCGTTAACGTCGACGGCGAAGAAGTCGCCGGCGTCCTCGCCCAGGTCGCGATTGGCAAACCAGCGGTAGTAAGAGAAGATCGCTTTGGACTGCCCCGAGAGATCGAACACGGGAGATACCAGGATCGACACGCCGTTGTCGACATCGTCGACACCGATTCCGCCGAGGTTGGGCGCAGTGAACCATGCTTGCGTCCCCGCCACGGTCACATCGTCTTCGGGCTGAAACGTCGTCCCGTCGGGGTCACCGAGAGTCCAGGTTCCCGAAGTTGCCGTCGAGTTGACCGCGTCGTGCATCCAACCCAGATCGGCCTCGAAATCGTCCTGCAACGTGATGACTCGGTCGCCGAGGGACAGTTCGAAGAACGACGTCTCGGAGACGCAGAGCGACGCGTCGCTTGGAGAAACCTCGAAGGAGACCGTGTCACCGCACTCGAGTAGTTGGTCGTCGGTCTCGAATCGCAGCACGCCGGTATTGTCGGCCTGTGCACCCACAGCGATGGCCGGCCATCCGTCGGCCCCCTCGAGAATCGTCACACCGGGTGTGCTCGAAACGAGGCTTCCTGCGATCGATGTCGAGCCCACAGCCCCCACGTTATTAAGCGTCACGATCAGGTCGACCGCCTCGCCGGGGTCGGCAAAACCGGAGCGGTTGCCCTGGGGTTCGTCTGTCGCGACGACCGAGGTCACATCGAGAACCGGTTGGCCGATCAACTCCGCGAGTACGGGACTCTCGATCGTCGACTCGCAACCGTCGGGGTTCGTCGACATCACGACATAGTGGTAATCGATACCTGGTGCGACTTCCGTGTCAACGTACGTCGTCTCCAACGAAGTCAGATCGGCCACGTGGTAGAACGAGCGATCGACCAGCAGCTCACTCCTGAATACGGTGTACCCAGAGATTCCGGCGATCGCATCCCAGGACAGATCGACCTGGTCGCAGGAAGGGGTCGCGATCACGTTTGGCTGTGCCGGACGGACACAGGCCGCAGACCCACCGACGGGTGCACCGGCGATCCCATGATCATTGAAAGCACCAAAGATCGCGACGCCGTTTGGCGTCCCGTTGGCCAGGTTGCCGTCATCGTCATCGGCGTTCACATAGGCGTCGTAGATCGGAAAGCTTCCGGTCGCGAGCTGGGATCCCGCATCCGGGAGTCCATTGAAGAAGATCCGTTCCGACTCGCGCCAGCCCGTGTGCTGGCCGTATCGCGCGACGAGGGACTGAGAAAGATCCCACGCGGCTTGACCGTAGATCTCGCCCTCACAGTGGACCTCGTAGCCCAGCGGACCGAGACTGCCGATCACGGGGCACTTCGTCGAGATGTTGGCGACCGACAGGAGACCCTTGGATGTCGTGAACTGGTTGATGTCCCGAACCGGCGAGCCATTCGTCCGAAAATGCGGCCCGATCAACGAGCTATGCGTGATGTGGATCGAAACCACATCGGCCGTCGCCTCTCCACTGGCGCCGTCCCCACCGCGGGTGTTGCCATCCAGCCCATGCCCCCACTCGTGGTACATGACATCGCTCACTTCACCGGTGTTGTTGCAACCTCCACCCGAACGGAAGAAGTTCGCCGCACCGGTCCATACCGCGTTGCAGGTGTCCTGGATGTTGACGTTGACCGTGATGTTCGAATCAAGCCAGCCGATGTTGAGCCATTTCTTCGCAACGCGACGTGCCTGGTTCAGGTGATAGAACGCGTTTCGTTCCGCGGTCGTCGAAAACCCGTTGGCGATCTCATCAACGCCGCCAAGACCGAAATCGAGTCGGCCGCTCCCGAGCCCGACGGTGGAGAACGCCTGGGACGGTCCGGAACACGCCTCGCAGCTGGTGCTGAAAAACGGTCCATCCAGACCTGACGAGATGGATCCGCCGGTGTAGCTGAACGCACCCGAGTTGTCGGTCGTCGCAGAGACATCTCCGTCGATGCTGACCTGTGGCATCGGCACGCTGACTTCGGCGTCGATCACGGTTCGCGGGTAGACCCCACCGGTGGCGCGACCGTATTGGTTGGTGTCGCGGAACGCAACGACCTGGCCGCTTTGGGCGTCGATGCGGCCTTCCCACGTCTGAATCTGTCCGGGAACCGTGTAGGTCACGATCCATACCAGACGGTAGGTAAGACGGTCGTCGTCCTCCTCCGGTTGGATCGTCAGACGCGGCTGTTCCTTGAGACGGGCGATCTCCTCGTCGCCGGACCATTTCAGAAGCCGGCTCTTGGCTTGAAGCCCGGTGAGGTTCGGTTCGGGATCGACGTCGGCGAAGCCAACCAGTGGCGCACCGAACTGGGTGATGTTGCCGTTGTTGATCCGGACGAAGACACGCGCTTCGTCGACGGGTACGTCACCGATCCACCACGAGAAGTACAGGCTGTGAAGTCGTCCCTTTTGCCGCGAGACACTCGTCTCGACGTCGAGCTCGAGACGACCGTTTCGTGGAGTGAGCAAGCTCGGATGAGTGTCGATGAACTCCCGCACCAGCGGCTCGAGGGCGGCGATGTCGATATCGCCATCCGGCTGCGCCAACCGTGTCATCGACTCGCCGTTCAGCGTGTTTCCCGTTCCCGGGATGAGCGGGATGCCGGATCCCTGCACCAGGGTCGCCAGACCGGTTCGCGGGTCCACGTCGAAACGCCAGTCTCCTCCACGGAGATCGAGGAACTGTTGTGCCGCAAATCGTTCCGGTGTCGCCCTCTCCGGATCGATCCGTTCCGACTTCGCGCTGGCGGAAACAGGCGCGATCGTTCGCGGGTCCAACGCCCCGGGGCGATCGACGGCGTGGGCCGAGAATGCCAACAAAGCGATCGCGACACAACTGACCCAGAAACGACCTGCGAACATGAATGCCCCTCCCCGGTAACGACCGGTATCGTGAGTCGTGATTTACGTCTATTCCGGAGGTCAGGCCAGCCCCAATGGGGCCGTTCGCTGCTCGATATCCGTCCCGAGGGGGCAGTTCCGAGGGGCGGACGCCGAGGCGGGTTCGAGGGTCCGTCGATCAATCCCGCTTCGAAGTAGCCTCAAGGGCGTCCAGCCGTCGTTCGATGCTCTGCAGCAGGTGGATGATATAGACGTGGGTCTTCTTGGCGTCGATTCCGACGGGACTGTCGTCACTGTTGATTAGGTCCGCGATCCGGTCGTATTCCTGACGATCGATCTTCATGAGACGCTCCTTCATCCTGCTTGCCGGTTGCCTATAATCCGGGAGGATAGCTCGCACGCTCGGGATCAGCGAGAGCGAAGTTCCTGTTGCAAGGTGGCCAGCCCATCGGCAGCCGCGACGTTCTCCTGCAGCAGGTACTGGGCGACGAGCCAATCCAGACGTTCGGCCAATGCTCGATCCAGCGGCACAAATCCCACGGCGAACACACGCCACGGTGCTTCTTCGAGTTCGGTGGTCGTGATCCGGCCTCGGATCCGTTCATGGATCCAGCCCAACCGGGTGGTGTAGGCACCGATACCGGAGCGGCAGTCCTCACGGATCACCGCATGGTTCGTCTCGTCGAGTTCCCGCAACGGTTCGCCCTGGGGGCCGGTGGCCAGCAACATCTCCGCGATGGCGGCCCCTTCCATCCGTTCGGCCAGTTCGAAGTCCTTCAACTCGAAGGCGATTCGACCCAACTCGTCCAGCGTCTCCGCGAAGCGCCAGTCCCGAGCATCGAACCTGCGCGCGGCCTGCAGCGCCTGGCACATCGCGATCTCGGCGGCGTGGTAGTCACCGCCCTCGATCGCCAGGAGCGCCTTGCGGTAGGCGCTATTCCAGTCGCCGTCGACGGCCGGTTGCGATCCGCAATGCACAGGCGCCCAGCGCTGGGGAGTCCCCGCAGCGGCGCCAGGACCGAAAAGGGAGAGGAGAGCCAGGGTAAGGATCGAAATTCGCATACCTACTAATATAGGTCCGCGATCGCTGCGGTGCGCGATTCGACGGAAATGACCTTATCGGAACATTTGTACGTTTCCACTCGGACGCGGGTTCAGGGTCCGATATCATGCCCTTCCGTTAACCCCAGGACTTGCCGAAGGGGCTGGATTAGGCATTGGCGAGAGCCAGCGAGGGAGAGTTCCATGAGCGTTCGGGTCGCGATCAACGGGTTCGGTCGTATCGGCCGCAATGTGTTCCGTGCCATCTACCTACGAGACGACATCGATGTTGTCGCGATCAATGACATCGCCGATCCCCAGGCGATGGAATACCTGCTTCGCTTCGACTCGATCCATGGTCCTTTTAATGAGTCGGCCCGTCTGATGGAAGGGCACTTGTTCTGCAAGGGTCGCAAGATTCCCGTGCTCCATGGCCGCGAGCCGGGTGACGTTCCGTGGTACGACCACGGTGTCGACGTCGTGGTCGAGGCCACCGGAATCTACCGCAGTCGTCGGCAGCTCCAATCCCACCTGGACGCAGGCGCGGATCGGGTCGTCTTGACGGTGCCGCCCGCCGATGAGATCGACGCCGTCCACTTACCGGGGATCACCGAACAGCCCCTCGATCGGCGCCATCGCATCATTTCCTGTGGGACCAGCACGGCGAACTGCACGGCCGCGATGATCCGGGTCCTGAACGACGCCTTCGGCGTCGAAAGCGGCTTCTTCACCTCCGTCCACGCATACACCACAGAGCAGAGCCTGATTGACACGCCCAGCGAGTTGGATCTGCGGCTGTCCCGGGCTGCGGTCGAGAACATCGTGCCGGTGCGTAGCTGGACCCAGCACGCGATCGAGGCCGAGTTTCCCCACCTGGAGGGCCGTTTCGGCGGTCACAAGGTCAACGTCCCGGTTCCCGACGTCTCCTGTGTCGATCTGGTCACGACCCACCCGGTCCAGGTCTCCGTCGCGGACGTGCAAGAGGTGTTTCGCAGCGCCGCGGCCAGCACGCTGAAAGGCGTGTTGCGGTTCATCGAGGAGCCGATCGTTTCCTCGGACATCGCCGGAAGCACGGCTTCCTGCTGTTTCGACTCGCTGGCGGCGATGGTCGTCGGCGAGCAGATGGTCAAGACCCTCGGCTGGTACGAGCAGGGAGGGGGGCTGACCCACCGCATTATCGAAGTAATCGCGCAGATGCAGCGCAAGGCGGCACGATGATCAAGATTGCCATCAATGGATTCGGTCGGATCGGCCGAGCCGTGTTTCGTATCCTGGCCGACCACCCGGAGATGCAGGTCGTCGGCATCAACGACATCTCGCCGGCCAAGTCGCTGGTTTACCTGCTGAAGTACGACACGGTCATGGGTCGCTTCGCGCAAGACGTCGCTCTGGACGGCGACCAAGTGACCTGCGACGGAAAGGCAACCCGCATCAGCCAGATCCGCTCGCCGGCGGAACTGCCGTGGGGTGAACTGGGAGTCGACATCGTCATCGAGGCCACCGGGCGCTTCCGTCAGCGTCAGGAGATCGAGCAGCATCTGAAGGCAGGCGCACAGCGGGTTATCCTGACGGTGCCGGCCAAGGATCGCCTGGACGCGACCATCGTACTGGGAGTCAACGACGACGAGTTGAAGCCGGAGCACCGCCTTCTGTCCAACGCCTCCTGTACGACAAATTGCCTGGCGCCGTTGGCCAAGGTGCTCGATGACCGGTTCGGTATCGAAAAGGGCCTGATCACGACGGTCCATGCCTATACCAACGATCAACGGCTGGCCGACTGGTACCACGCGGATCCGCGCCGCTCCCGCGCCGCAGGCGAAAACACGATTCCCACGACGACGGGCGCTGCCCGGGCCGTGGGCCAGGTGTTGCCACAGTTGGCCGGCAAGCTCGACGGCATGGCGATGCGGGTCCCGGTACCCGACGGGTCGATCGTCGATCTGGTCGTTCAGCTACGAAAACCTGCCGACTCCGAGACGGTCAATGCCGCGCTTCGGGAAGCCGCGGACGGCCCGATGCAGGGGATCCTTCAGTATTCGACCGAGGCACTCGTGTCGACGGATATCGTCGGCAACCCACACTCCTGCATCTTCGATGCGCCGCTGACCCAGGCGCTGTCCAACGGAATGCTCAAGGTGTTCGCCTGGTACGACAACGAATGGGGCTACGCCAATCGAGTCGTCGATCTGGCCCAGCGAGCCGCGACTCTCTGAGGCGGTTATTGCGATTGCAGCGTCCATCCGGCACGCCGACGTTGCTCGCGTGGCTTTGCGTACTTGCCGCCTGCACTCCGGGTGGGCCGGCGCCGGTGGAGGTCGACCTCAGAGGGACCAGTGCCGAAGCGGCTGCGCTGATTCGCGACCTGCGGCGTACTGCCGTGGCCGAACCGCAGGACGCCGACAAGCGCGGTGAATTCGGTTTCGCGCTCGAGGCCAACGGGATGCCCAGGGCCGCGGTTCAGACCTACCTCCAGGCGGAAGATCTGGCGACGACAGACCCGCAATGGAGCTACCTCGCAGCGGTTGTCCTGGCGCAACTCGGCCAGCTCGACACCGCCCTTGCCGCGCTCGATCGGTCGGTGGCGATCGACCCCTCTTACGTGTCCGCCTACCTCTACCGCGGCGCGTGGCTGCTCGACCTGGGGCGGGTCGACGAGGCGCAGGCGGCGTACGAGCATGCAACCCGATTGCAGACGGATAACACGGCCGCCTGGTACGGACGGGCTCGCGCCCACCTACGCCGGCACGAAGGCGCCGAGGCGCTGGCGATCCTCGAACGACTCGCGATCGGACGCGAACAGGTTCCCTACCTGCAACAGTTGCTCGGCTTGGCCTACCGCGAGACCGGCGATCTCGACCGGGCGCGCGAGGCGCTGGCGGTTGGCCGGGGAGGCTTGCAGCCTCCGTTGTGGCCCGATCCGCGGCGTCGGCCGCTCTCCGGCTACGCGCGGGGCTACGCGGCCGAGAAGCGACGCGGCGATGCGTTCATCGAGGTTGAACGCTGGCAGGACGCCGCGGCAACGCTGGAGCCGCTGCGCGAGCGCAACCCGACGGACCCCGACCTTCTGACGAATCTTGCGCTCGCGTACCGCAATCTGGGACGCGTCGATGATTCGGTTCGTCTGCTCGAGTTCGGTCTGGAGCATCACCCGGATCACGTTCACTTGCACGTCAACCTCGGCGTAGCTTACGAGCAGCGCGGCGAGTTCGAGCAGGCGCTGCAGCAGTTCGATCGGGCGATCGAGCTCAACCCGAAGCTGGGTTTCGTCTACCAGCGCAAGGGCCTGATTCTACTGTTCCGGCTGCGTCGCATCGACGAGTCGGTGACCGCTTTCGAGCAGGCTGTCACCTACGACTCTCAAGATCTGAGCGCACACGTCTATCTCGGGTTTGCACTCGTCGAGGCGAAACGTTGGAGTGAGGCCGCCGAGCGGCTGGCGCTGGCGCTGTCGCTCGACCCAACGAGCCGCGATGCGATGCTGGCGCTGGCGATCGCCCGCAGCGAGCTCGGGGAACTCGATCGCGCCGAGGCCTTACTGGCGCGCATCGAGCAGCTCTCTCCCGGCTCGCCGCAGGTCTCCCGCCTGCGTGAGCGGCTTGAGCAGAAACGGGAGGAAACCCGATGACCCGGCACGATCCACGCCACGGCCCTCGCAGCTCGTGGTGGGCGCTAGTCGCCGGCATCGTCCTGCTGGCGTCTGCGAGCTGCGCATCGCCTCCCGACAAGCCGCCCACCGGACCGCCCTGGTTCGAGGAGGTGGCGCGGGAGCGCGGCCTCCGGTTCGAGCACCGCTCGGGGCACGCCGAGCGTCACATCTTCCCCGAGATCATCGGAGGCGGCGCTGCGCTGTTCGACATGGACGGCGACGGAGATCTGGACGCCTACCTGGTGCAGAGCGGAAACCTCATCGATCCCGGGGCGCAGGGCGGCGTCAACCGCCTCTTCGAAAACGACGGTGCGGGACACTTTCGCGACGTCACCGAGGGCAGCGGGGCCGACGATGACGGCTATGGCATGGGGGTCGCCGCCGGCGACTACGACGACGACGGCGATGTGGACCTCTACGTCACAAACTATGGGCCGAACGTTCTGCTGCGCAATGAGGGGGGCGGTCGATTCGCGGACGTCACGGTGGCCGCAGGCGTCGGTCACCGGGGCTGGGGCACGAGCGCCGCGTTCGTTGATTACGATGCTGACGGCGATCTGGACCTGTTCTTCACGAACTACGTCAACTGGTCGCTCACCGACGAACGGGACTGTTACAACACGGCGTGGCAGCTCGACTACTGCTTACCGACGAATTACAAATCACCGGCCACCGACGTGCTCTACCGAAACGACGGCGTCGGACGCTTCACCGACGTAACGGTCGAGTCCAATCTGAACACCAGCTTCGGCAATGGTCTGGGGGTCGTCTGCGCCGACTACGACGGCGATGGCGCCATCGACATCTTCGTCGCCAACGACGCGATGCTCAACCAACTCTGGCTGAACAGACAGGACGGCACCTTCGTCGACGAGTCGTTGCTGCGCGGCTGCGCGCTGGATGAGCACGGCATGACGAAGTCCGGCATGGGCGTTGCCGCAGAGGACTACGACGACGACGGCGACCCGGACCTGATCGTCGTCAATCTCGAGACCCAGACCGATTCGTTTTTCCTCAACGAGGACGGTTTCTTCCGCGACCACACCGGCGAAGTCGGGCTTGGCGCGACGAGTCGGGTGCACACGCGCTTCGGGATCGGGTTGGTTGACTTCGATAACGATGGGTTTCTCGACCTGTACCACGCCAACGGCAGGGTGACGAAAACCGCCGAGCCGCTAACCGGCGATCCGTACGCGGAGCCGAACATGCTGTTCGCCGGCGCCGATAACGGCCGCTTCGAACCGGTCAGTCCGCAAGGCGGCACGCTCGAGACGTTGGTGGCCACCAGCCGTGCGGCGGCTTTTGGCGACGTCGACGGTGACGGAGGCCTGGACGTCGTGGTGGTCAATCGAGACGCGGCGGCCTACCTGCTCATCAACGTCGTGCCGAATCGCGGTCACTGGATCCGATTCCGTGTGCTCGGGCCCAGTGGGCGAGACGCGATCGGATCGACCGTCCAGGTGGTGTTCGACGGGCGGACCAAGACGCGCGGCGTGCGTAGCGCCTACAGCTACAACTCGGCAAGTGAGTCGGTCGCGCACTTCGGTTTGGGCGACGCGACGCGCGTCGACCAGGTGACCGTACTCTGGCCCGACGGGACGCGTGAGATCTTCGGCGAACTCGAGGCCGACCAGTCCGTGACCCTGCGCCGCGGCGCAGGCAGCCAGGCCGTCGCCGGGAGGCGCGACTAAGGAGCCCGTTGGCTCCTACAGTTGAACCCGCACGGTTTGAAGTGAGTTCGCCGGAAGCATGACCTCCGCGTAGCGGCCGGAGATCTGCAGCTTGAAGGGGATCGGCTCCTTCGTCGTATTCAGCAGTTGGACGCTCAAGAGCTTGTCTTCGTTGATCGTCGCAGAGGCATGCAGGGCGTCGGAGTCCAGCCCGTCGAGTGAACGCTGGGTTCGTACGGCCTTGTCGCCGGGACGGATGGTCCGACTGAACTGCGCGAGGACGTAGTAGATCGGCGTGTAATAGACCTGCCGCGTCGTCGTGTCGATCATGATCGGTGCGCCGCAATAATTCCCCACGTGGTTGGGTCCGCCTTCCTGGTCCAGGACGACGTTCCAGTCCACCCAGCCGCTGACCCAATGATCCAGGCTGACGATGATGTTGCGTGCATAGCGATGCACGGGGGTGTAGACGGGATGATCTGCAGACGCCTTCCCCGCCCAGGTAGCACTGTAGGCCCAGTCCGTCGCGTTGGCGTTCCACCAGAACGAATCGTTGTCGAACCAGCCCGATTCCTTGAAGCCCTCGGGATCCTCGATCCCGCCGGGCGCGTCGATTCCCAGATTATCGATGCACCCCTCTGTATGCACGATGCTGCAATCCGGGAACTTGGCGTGCACTCGATCGAACGTGTCTTCGTAGACCTTGAAAGTACTCGAGTACCAATGAACGGCTGCGCCGTAAACATGTTTCGCAGATTCCGGATCCCCGAAGATCACGTCGGTCCACTCTTCGAGGCCATCCCGATTCTGATCGTAGATGAGCAGTCGGGTCGCCGCATGCGAACTCGCTTGTAGACGAGGCCCCAGGTGCTGCTTGATGAAATCGTTCTGCGACTCCGGAGAGAAGTGCATGCTCTCCCACTGCCCGCCGTTGCCGTGCGGTTCGTTGACCGGCGTCAGACCCCACATTTCTACGCCTGCGCTCTTGTAGGCGTCGAGGTATTTGACGAGGTAGTCGGCGTAAGTCGAAAGGTACTTCGGCTCAAGCCAACCGCCGTCGCCCTGCCAGTCGTTCTCCGCGGAAAGTGGGATGTACCAGGTATCGATCGTCTTCATCCACGGCGGTGCAGTCCAGGCGGAGGCGATAATGCGCAGGTCTTGGTCCTGTTGTCCGCGTTTGATCTCGAGCGCCTCCTGGATCATGGGCAGTAGGTCGTAATCGGGATCCCGGATGCCCGGATAGTTCGCGGGGTCGAATCCCTCTAAGTCCGGTGCGATGCTGAACGCCGTCAATTCCGTGTCATCGGCTTTCTCCGCGTAGGAGTACTTGCCCTCCACGCTGAAATCGCAGGATCCGATATGCGTGCGGGTCAGCGTGAAGTCGGCACCGGACTCGCCGTAGATGCGCCGCATGACCTCCCGGCGCCGCTCCGGTTCCAGGTGCGCCAGCACAAAAGCGGAGGATTCCGTAAACGAAGAGCCGATTCCGTCGATGGTCTGTTTGGTCTCGTCCGGATACACGGAGATGACCGTGCCGTCTGCCCGGCCCGGTCGGAAGGGGACCCCGTCCATTGAGGCCAGTTTGTGTCCCGACTCCGAGGTGAGCAGGATCTCGACCATGCGGATCGCTGATGTGCCCGATTCATTCGTACCCGTGCAGGCCACGGTCGCAAGGGCGATCCAGGCCACGAGCAGTCGGTGATGCGATATCCGGATCTTCATCGGCACCAGTCTAGACCGGAGCGGCCCGAGTGACCGCTCCCGGGTGTCGCGTCTCGCGACGACGTGTCGGATTCTCCGACCGGCTTGATCCCCCTGATTCCGTGGGTTCGTTGGGGTCTTCCCAACAGTCCCCAGAACGTGTCGCGAATCGCGACACGGATTACAGATTCCAGTTCTTGGCTCTTGTGGCTGTAAGCCCTTGCAATTAAGTGAGTTGGATCGATTGAGATCTGCGGCGTGGATCTTGCAAACCAGGGTGCAGGTATTCCAATCCGGAGGCACCCATGAATGTGAAAAGAATGAGATGGCTCGTCTGGCTGTTTGCCGTCGCGCTCATCACCGGCGGCGCGCTCGCCGCACCCGGTCCCAATACGGGAACGGAGAAGAACAAGGAAAAGGTCGATGTGATCTTGACCTTCGACCGAGCGGTCGGTCCCGACGATCTGGACAAGAGTCTCGAGGCGAAGGTCAATCGTCGCTTCGATAACTTGCCGATGATCGCCATCAACATCCCGGCCCATCGACTCGAGCAAGCCGCTCGTGGCAACGGAGTTCGGTTCATGGCTCTCGACGCGCCGATCGAGGCCGCGTCCAGCGCCGGTCGCTCCACCGCCAACACGCCGGCCCTCGGGTCGTACTACGACAACGTCTACAACGGCGCCGGTCTCAGCGTGGCGGTGATCGACTCGGGTGTCGCACCCCATCCGGACCTGTGGATCCGAACCCAGCGGGACTTCGTCGACAACGTTTCGCACTTTCCCAACGACCCCTACGGTCATGGCACCCATGTCGCCGGCATCATCGCCGGTGTAGGCTCGGCTTCCGGCTTCGTGCACTGGGGACAGGCATGGAACGCGGGAATCGTCTCGCTGCGGGTCCTGGACGAGGGTGGCGCAGGCCAGGTCTCGGGCCTGCTGGCCGCCATCGACTGGCTGTTGACCCACGGGGACACTTACTCCGTCAAGGTTGTCAACCTGTCCGTCGGAAAATCGATCCAGGAGAAAGCCGCCAACGACCCGCTGGTCCTGGCGGTTGAGTTGTTGTGGGATGCCGGCTACACCGTCGTCTGTTCTTCGGGCAACTTCGGCACCTCCGGCTACGGAACGATCACCAGCCCCGGTAACTCGCCCAAGGTGATCACCGTCGGTTCGTGGACCGACAAGGGCACCGCGGGGATGCGCGACGACTTCCTGTCGACGTTTTCCTCCAAGGGCCCCACGCTGTTCGACTACTTCGTCAAACCGGATCTCGTGGCCCCGGGCAACCGGGTGGTCTCGACGATGGGCGCCTCTTCGGCGATGAAAACCCAAATGTCCGACAGGGTCGCCGACTGTGGTCTGGCGGCCTGCAACGCCGACTATCTCGAGCTCTCCGGTACCAGCATGGCGGCCCCGATGGTCGCCGGTGCTGCGATCCGCATGATCGGCCGGGAGCCGACCCTCAACCCGGCTTCCGTGAAGGCGCGATTGATGTCGTCTGCACGCTCGCTCCCCGGCGAGGCCCTCGCCGTCGGCGCCGGTCTCCTCGATGTCAGAGCGGCGCTGGATGCCACCGGCATCGCCACCGTGGCTCCCTCGCCTCGTATTGGCATGATCGAGAGCAACAGCAAGGTCGTCATCGAGAACGTCGCGTCCACGTGGGGCAGCCCCTGGACGTCCGCCGTCCTGTGGGACGACGCGGTCATGTGGTCCGATGCGGTCCTGTGGGACGACGCCGTGATGTGGTCCGACGCCGTGATGTGGTCCGACGCCGTGATGTGGTCCGACGCCGTGATGTGGTCCGACGCGGTCTTATGGTCCGACGCCGTGATGTGGTCCGACGCGGTCTTATGGTCCGACGCCGTTCTCTGGAGCGATGTCGTACCCAGTTCCAATAAAGGTGTGCTGAGCGATTCCGCCGATGCCATGTCTTGTTCCGACGACGCCGGAAGTAGCGCCCCTGCTGCTCCATCTGCCGATCGCTGATCTCTTAACTCTACCTGACTAACTGGAGCATCGGATGTCCACACTCACTCAACGGGAAAACGAAGCACGCGCAAGCGCTGCTCCGTCTAGCCGCGGAGCGGGATTGGTAGTGTTTTCAGGTACGGTCGTGTTGGCGGTTGCCACGATTTGTGGATTCCTTCCACCCACGGGCGTCCGGACGGAGTGGCCTGTGTTGCTGACCCTCATTGGACTGGCGGCCTTCGTGGGCTCCCGCTCGGTGAAGGTGCCGGCGTTAAAAATCGAAGTCACTGCTGGTGACGCGTTCACGTTCCTTGGGTTGCTGGCGGTCGGACCGCTGGCTGCACCGATCGTCGCCCTGGCGGGCACGGCAAGTGCGGTCATCGCCTCTGATCATTTCAAGCGGCGACGTCTTAAGGCCATCTTCAATATGGCCTCTGTGACGCTCTCCGCAGCAGCCTCGGCATGGGCGCATCAAGCGATACTGGCCGGCGAACAACTCGGCAGCTACACGTATGCTGTCGCAGTCGTCGTCGCCGGTGTCACGTTTGGCCTCGTCAACACCCTATTGGTGGCGCTGGTCATGCGTATTGCAACAGGAACGTCTGTCGTTTCGAACTGGTTAGGTTTCGGTCCCTGGGCCGTGGGCTCCTCCATGGGTAGCCTCCTGATCGCCCTCGGTTTGCTCTCGCTCATTCCCTCGGTGGGATTTGCAGGGCTGGTCCTTGGACTCTTTGGGACCCGACTCGTCACCACTTCGATCCAGGCTTTCCGCGACAGTACAGGAGATGTTTCCGATCTCACCGTGAGTTGATCAGTTACTATTTCCCACACGGGCCCGGCGGATAGCCAGCCGCCGGGCCTTTTTCTTTTCTCGGCATCGAGAACCTGCGCGTCACTGCGGTCCCGAATTGTCATCCACCGTCCGGCCGCCGGACCTCGATGAATTGATCGACGTCGACGTCCGCCAGCGTCGTCTGTTGTCCGTCGGGCCAGTCGACCACCAGTCGCTCGACCCTGGTCGCGTCTCCGAGCCCGACATGCAAGCGCGGGTCGTGGGACGAGAGATAGGAATCGCCGCTGGCGAGATCGCGGATGAACGTGCGCCCCGACGCCTGCACGCTCAGTCGGGCGCCGATCTCCGGCCCGTCACCGGGACTGGAAGGCAGGATGACGGTGAGCCAGTGCCCCTGGGCCGACTCGTTGCGCAATAACGACGGAGGACGATCGAGGTGGGTGAACAGCAGGTCCAGGTCACCATCGTCATCGTAGTCGCCGACAGCCAGCCCGCGGCTGGAGCGTTGCAGCGCGAAACCGGGCCCCGCTGATTCGGTCACCTCGCGAAAGGTACCGTCACCGAGATTCTCGAGCAGCTGGTTCCGCTGCTCGTAGCGCATACCGAACTCCGGATGCTCGTCGACCTGCGGGTAGATGTGACCGTTGGCGATCACAAGATCCAGGTCTCCGTCACTATCCAGATCCGCCAGCGCGGTGCCCCACGAAAGCGGCAAACGGGTCGCGGCGCCGACCCCGGAAGCATCGCTGGCGTCGCTGAACAGGCCGGTTCCATCCCCGAGGTACAGCGTGCTGAAGTCCTCGGAGAAGTTCGTCACCACGAGGTCGATCGTACCGTTCCCGTCGACATCCCCGGCCGCAACGCCCATGCCTGCCTGGGCCGCACCACCGACGTCGAACGCGGCTCCGGACCACAGCCCGGTCTCGCGGAACACTCCCTCGCCTTCATTGCGGTACAGGAAGTTGGCATCGGAATCGTTGGCCACATACATATCGATGTCGCCGTCGTCATCCACGTCAATGGCGCGGGTTCCCAGACCATAGCCTAGGGCGTGGTCGGTCAGACCGGCGCTGCCGGTGGCAACATCGAATCGGCCCTCGCCGCGGTTCAGCAGGAAGTGATCCGGAGCGCCGGGCATGCCGAACGGACCTGCCGCGACGGTGTCGACACCCTTCCAGTCCAGCGTGCGACGCGCCACCAGCACTTCGTCCAATGACTGCTCAATGTAGGCCGCGATGTACAGGTCGAGATCGCCGTCGCCGTCGGCGTCAAAGAAGCTGGCGCCGCTGTTCCAACCGGGGATCTCGACGCCGGCCTCCTTGCTCACATCCTTGAAGCCCCCGTCTCCGCGGTTGTGGTAGAGGACGTTGGCGCCGAAGTTGGTGACGAGCAGGTCTGGCCTGCCGTCGTCGTCGTAGTCCGCGACGGCCACGCCACAACCCCAGTGCTCGGCGTCCGCGACACCCGCCCGGTCGGTCACGTCCTCGAATCGGCCGTCGCCGAGTCCACGGTACAGCGCGTTGCGCCCATGTTCGGCGATACGGCCGTCTTCGATGCGATGCGCGTTGACCAGATACAGGTCAAGCCGACCGTCCCCGTCGAAGTCCAGCCAGGCGGCTCCGCTGCCCGCACTGTCCAGCAGGTGATCTTTCCCCGGTCGCCCGGCGTGGATCACGCGGTCCAGGCCCGCATCGGCTGCGACGTCGACGAACTGAAAGCCAGCGCGTAGCTTCGACGCCGCGCGATCCGCCTCACCGCCCCCGCAGCCGACCGCCGCCCAGGACAGAACAACAACGCCGATCCACTCGACGATGCGGGTCAGTGCTGCACGCCGTCGTGGAGCGAACCGAACGCGGACTGAACGGTCTTCCACTGGGCTTCCAGCGCGGCAGCATCCTTGCCGCGGGCCAGTCCACCGATGGCCTTCGCCGCGTCGAGCAACGTCTTCTTGGTGGCGCGGTCGATGATCACGAAGCCCGGGTCGTACTTGCCGTCGTCGCCGTCGTCGGCGTGATGGTGGTGTCCGCCGTCGATCAGACGCTTGCGCACCGCAGCCACTGCCGCGTCTCCCTCGTTGCCGAGCTGCGCCACCAGGGTTGCCAGGTTTTCGATTTCGCTCCGCGCGTCTTCACCGTCTGCGAGCTTGGCCTGTGCCTTGGCGTGCACCCCCTCGGCATGTCCGAAGGTCGTGGCCAGGATCGAGTGCACCAGGTTCCATTCCGTCTGCTTGGCTCCCAGGATCACATCGGCCAGGCTGGAATACGAGTCGACGATCGGTCGCGGTGTTGCGGTAGCGTCGTGCTTCGGCATCTGCGCGAAGACCGGAGAGATCAGCGTGGCACAAACGAGCACGGATAGCATGACAAATATTCGGCGTTCCATGAGGTTCTCCATTTTCTTGTGCCGAACGGACCGGCGTCGGTGGCAGCCGCGGCATGACGCCGGGGCACAGGGATGGTAGCGACTGATGGCCGGGGTCACGGGGGGGCTATGGGACCCGAACGGTCCATATAACGACAAGATCAGACGGCACGATCCGCCCGTTGACGGTAACTTCCGACCATGTGGCGCCTAATATTGATCGGATTGTTACTCCTGCCCTGGCCGGCGAGCGCCGGCGAGGTCGTGCGCATCGAGGCCGACCGCGACGCGACGCTGATCGAGTCGGCGGACGGGTCGCTGGCAAACGGGTCCGGCCCGTCCGTGTTCATCGGCCGCACGTCCCAGAGTGTCGATTCTCGCCGACGTGCGCTCCTGCGTTTCGACGTCGCCGGCACGCTACCGCGGGATGCGGTGATCGACTCGGTGACGCTAACCGTGTTCGTCAACCCCAGCAATTCGCAGCCGTCCACGGTGACCGTGCATCGTCTGCTGTCGGACTGGAGCGAGGGCCCGAGTAGCGCCAGCGGCGGCGGCGGTCGCCCGGCCGAGCCGGGTGACGTGACCTGGATCCATACGGACTACGATGACGCGCGCTGGCCGCGGCCGGGTGGCCACTTCGTCCCGCACGCGAGCGCGAGCGCGACGCTGAGCATCGCCGCACTCTATTCGTTTCAGACTCACGAACTGGCCCGGGACGTTCGTCGCTGGCTGGTGGCACCGCACCGCAACTTCGGCTGGTTGCTGATCGGCGACGAATCCCAACCGCAGACCGCGAAGAACCTGGCCAGCCGCGAGTCCGCCGATCCATCGCGGCGGCCGGTTCTCGAGATCCGTTACAGAGTGGCTGCCGCTACGGACAGGCGCTGATCCCTCCATCCCGGTTCGCGCTACCGTAACTGCCGCCGTCGGTCCGAAGGAGGTACCAGTGTCCCTCGCCCGGCGTCGGAGTGACGACGCGGATGTCGAGGTAAGTCTCGGTCTCGTTGTTCGCCACGCAGATCTGGGTTCCCCCGACGAACCCTCCCATGGCCTGCAGATTGGAGAGCGTGCCACGGGCGACGTCGTAACCACCGCCGGCCGCCTCGACGTTGCCCCACCATAACTGGGTGCGATTGACGGCCAGTTGCAAGACGTCGCTCAGGCCCCCGTCGCGGATGTCGACACTCTCGATGTCGCCGGTCGTCACCAGTCGGTCACCGACCACCGTGGCGCTAATCCCGAGCGACTGCAGAGTCGAGTCCGCATTAATCGCCGCCGCCAGCGCCTGCACGATCTGGGCTGCCGTCATGCCGGTGGTATTGCTGGCCCGGATCAACTGCCCGTTGACGATCAGGTCGACGCGGCCGCCGCCCTGACCGGTACCGACCCCGCTCAACTCGAAGTACTCCTCGATCGAATCGCAGTCCGCGGCGCAGCCGTCCAGATCCTGCCCCAGTCCGTCGTCGCACGACTCGGCGGGCGCGTCGAGTTCGCCGTCGCCGCAACGCACCGTCTGGAACTGGCGCATCATCTCGTGATCCTCGTGCTCGAGGATATGGCAGTGATAGGCGTACTTGCCTTTGTAGTCCTCGAAACGCGCGATCACCCGCAGGATCTCGTTTGGACCGACCATCGCCGTGTCCTTCCAACCGCTCTCCTCGGGTAGCGGCGGCTGTGGGTTGCCGTCGGGGATGATCTCTCCGCCCGCCCCGGTCGTGAAGCCGTCCCGGTCGAGGATCTGAAAGAACACCAGATGCATGTGCATCGGATGGGAGACGCCGGAATCGTTGATGAAGCGCCAGATCTCGGTGGTATCGAGTTCCGGGTACTCCGTGATGTCGTCCCAATGCAGGTCGTTGATCTCCCAGATCGAACGGCCGCAATCGTCCACACCCGAACGCTTGAGGTTGAAGTCGCGGCTCAGGATCGCTTCCCCCTCCGGGATGCGATCGATCGGTCGTAGCGTGGGAGGAACCGGGTCGGTGTCGCCAATCGAACTGCCGACCACGAACTTCATTACGTCGCTGATGTCGTTCGCCCCGTTCGGGAAGGGGGCAGCGGCGCTGTTCTCCAGCAGGATCTCGTCGCCGGCGTTGTAGCCGGCGAAATCGACGATCACGTCATAGCGTTCGCCGGGACCGATCGTCAGTTGACCGACCCCGGGCACCGGAGTCTCAAGCAACCCGCCCTCGTTGCCGATCACGGTGAACGTCAGCAGCCCGCTGGGCGGATTCAGCGAAAGCGTATAGACCCGCGATCCGGAGCCGCCAAGCAGGCGCAGTCGGTACTTGCCCTGATCGACGTCGAGGTACGGCCAGACCTTGCCGTTGACCATCACCTTGTCGCCGAAGAACATGTCCTGCCATTCGGATGGGTAGTAGTAGGTTCCGTCGGGATTGAACATCCGGTCCTGGATCACCACGGGCACTTCATAGGGCCCGGTGGGGATGTTGATCGCGTCCTCGACCGCGTCGCGCATCAGGTAGGCGCCGGCCAGACCCATGTAGACGTTGAGCCGGGTGATGCCGAGGGCGTGGTCGTGGAACCAGAGGGGGGCCGCCTGCTGACCGTTCGGGTAGACGTAGGTGACCGGAGGGGCCCCGGGTAGGAACGTATCCTCGGGGTAGCCGTCGACCGCAGCCGGAACGTGTCCACCGTGCAGATGGACGACCGTCTTGGCGACGTCCTCCGCGCCATGGATACAGACGTTGCCGAATCCGTCATCCTGGATGTCGACGTCGAGATAATGGTTGTCGGTCCGCAGGATGTTCGTGTCGAAGTCACGGATGTCGTTAATCCAGTTGACGGTGACCGGCATATTCTCCCGCGCGATGATGATCGGTCCGGGGGTCTGCGGCGGCGAGGTGCCGTCGGTGTAGCCCCAGACCCGCGCCGGTCCAGGCAGCTCGCTGTGGGCCTGCTGCTCGAACTCGACCATGGAAATCGAGTACTCGGCGATCCCGCCGATCGAGCCGCTGTCCGGCACCGCGATCGGCGGCAACGGCAACGGATCGACGAACGGGGTCAGCGCGATGGGGCACTGGGCCAGTAGGCAGGTCGAACCATCGCCCTGGTAGACGCTGCCTACGGTCATTTCGCAGTCGGCCTGGGTCCCCTCGGTGCAGGTGCCGTCGGTCGCGCAACAGGCACCCAGCGCTGGGCCGGTGCAGGGGTTGGGGGTGCAGGTCGTCCCATCGCCCTGATAGGTCCCGGTGCAGGCACCGATCCCGGCAACGATCGAACAGCTGTCGCCATCGCAACAGGCACCGGTCGGCCCCCCTGACGGCGTGTAGTCGATAAACAGCGAGGGGCGATCCGCGCCGCCGTTGTCGGTGTTGTTGACGCTGGCGAAGCGCTTCGCCGTTTCGATCTGGCTCTCGTCGACGATCAGGATCCAGCCGAAGTTCTGCGTCGGGACGTCGAGCCAACCCTGGACATCGCTGACCATCGTGGAGGTCGAACCCCAGCTGTAACTTCCGTTGCCACCGACCGTCGTGGTGCCGCTGATCGTCGCCGAGAAGTCGCCTCCAGGGGTGCCCCAGATCTGGGACGAATAGAACGTGTGCTGCCATGTCGGGTCGTTGGTCGTCGGCGTGTCGCCGCGCCCCTGCTGGGAGTTGCCGGTGTTGGAGGTTCCCTGCCCCCAGTCGGACTGCAGCCGGTGCAGCGGCGCGTTGAACCCGGTGTTCTGCTTGACGCGGTTGGCGACGAGGGTCAGCTGGACCGCGTTGATCGTCGCCCCGGGGGGCACGGCACCGGCAACGTCGAAGTAGAGCACGGCACGCCGCACGGCGACCTGACCGCTGTTGTTCAGCGCGTCCTTGACCTTGCCACTGAACAGGTTGGGTCCGAGCGCATTGCTCGTGTCCTGAAAACCAACCTGACTGACCGGTTCGTAGAGCGTGTTGTCCCGGGTCGGGGCGATCTGGACGCTGTCGGCCCAGGTGACCCCTCCGACCAGAATCAAGGAGAGGAAGAAGACGAGAGAGAGCGATCGAAGTCTCATGGCAAACCCCCTGAGACCATTTCCTCTGTTTAATAGGGTGCAGTCAATCGGGTCCAGGGACCTTTCGACGCGATAAGTCCACTTGATAGCGCAATTCTCGAGCGAATCTCGACCTCATCGGATGCCGCCCGCGATCGATTCCCACCGCCTCCATTGACAGTTTCTTCGGTAGGCGCTACTTTTAATGCAGGTTCCCGGTCGCAACCAATCGTACAGAAACGACTTTTTGCCGTGCCGAAGCCCGGCCGATGTGTGTTAGACGTCGGCACTGATCCCGCCTCCTTTCCGGAGTCACGGGCCGGGAATCCGAGTCATGCTCTCGAGAAGGAGAGCGAGGAGTTTGAGATATGGGAACGAGATTGTATGTGGGGAACCTCCCCTTTAGCGCCGACGATTCTCAGGTGCGGTCGCTCTTTGAGCAGAATGGTCGCCAGGTTGAGGAAGTCCACCTGGTCACCGACCGAGAGTCCGGGCGCCCCCGCGGTTTCGGGTTTGTCGAGATGGCAAACAGCGAGCACGCCGACCAGGCCATCCAGGAGCTGAACGGTCACTCGATGGACGGACGTCAGCTGAACGTCAACGAAGCGCGTGAGCGTGGCAGTGGCGGCGGCGGCGGCGGTGGTGGACGCTACTAGTTAGCGTTGAACACATCGATTAAATTGCAGGGGCGTCCTTCGGGACGCCCCTTTTTTTGTTGGGTGGAGGCATCCGCTTAGGTTACGGCGGGATGGGACGCTAGACTGGCGACCAGCCATGAACAAAGCCCTTCTCTCCGTCCTCGTCCTCTTTTTCGCCGCCGGCTGCGGCGGCCGGAACGAAGACGGTCGCCAACTCGTGTCGGCACAACGGATGCTGATGGGCACCTCGTTCCGGATCGAGGTCGTCACGACCGATTCGGAAGGCGGGCGGGCCGCCGCCGAGGCGGCCCTGGACGAGGTCGCCCGGGTCGAAGAGCGACTCAGCGAGTGGAAGACGACCAGCGAGATCAGTGCGGTCAATCGGGCCGCCGGCGAGAGCGTCGCCGTCGAGGTCGGCGAGGAGTTGTACGAGGTCGTTGAACGGGCGCTGCAGATCTCGGAGATGACCGACGGCGCCTTCGACATCACCTATGCCGCGTGTGGGCATCTATGGTCGTTTCGCGAGCCGCGCATCCCGACCGACGCACAGCTAGCGGCCTGCTTGCCCTCCGTAGGCTCCGAGCGGGTCGAACTCACCGCCGCAAACCGTGCCATCCGACTCCCTGACCCGGCGATGAAGATCGGCATCTCCGGCATCGGCAAGGGGTACGGCGTCGATCGGGCGGCGGCGGTGCTCGAGAGCCACGGGATCTTCGATTACACCATCGACGGCGGTGGCGATCTCCGTGTCCGGGGCGGCAACGTCGATCGGCCCTGGCAAGTGGGGCTGGCCGACCCGCGCCGGGAGGGGTCGTTGTCCGGTGCGATCGAGCTGGACCGCGGTGCCATCGTCACCTCCGGCGACTACCATCTGTTCTTCGAGCGGGACGGCACGCGATATCACCACATCCTGGACCCCCGCACCGGCCGGCCGGCGCCGGATTCCATCGCGGTGACGGTGATCGCCCGCAACGCCATGGACGCCGATGCCCTGGCCACGGGCCTGTTCGTGCTGGGCCCGCTGCAGGCGCTGGAGCGGGTCGAGGCGCTCGCCGGCGTCGAGGCCCTGATCACCGATCCGGAGGGGGTCCGGCACGCCTCCTCGGGCTTTCCTATAAGTGGTCACAGCGGCTCGACAATCCGCGTTGACGCTGCCTCGCACGGCAAGTAATTTCGAGTTATATTCAGTGTGATTCCGCCGTTGGAGCGTCCTTGCATGGTCGATGAGCAACACCCCGGAGCGAAGAAACGCGGCGCCCTCGACCACACGCTGGACGAGCACCGGGAGTGCGACCGCTGGGTCGCCAAGCTGGAAGATTGCCTCGATAGCCACCCCGACAGCTCGGGTCAGTGGGTCGGCCGTTTACTCGAACATCTCCCCGGACTCGCACGCACCCTCCGCGAGCACTTCGTCACCGAGGAACAGGGGCCGCTCTACGCCGACCTGCCGACCCGTCGTCCCCGGATCGCCAGTCGCGTCGAAGCCCTGAAACTCGAACATCCGGGGATGCTCGTCGAGATCGACCAGATCATCGACGCCACCGGTGGCCTGCGGGAGGCCGAGCTCTACGAACTTCGTGAGCTGAACGCCCGCATCCAGCTGTTCGTCGCCCGGCTTCGACGCCACGAGGCGGCAGAGAACGAGCTGATCTTCGAGGCGTACTGGGACGACATCGGTGTGGGCGACTGATCGAGTCGTGGTTGTATTCCTCGTCTAATGATCCGCTGGAGGTTGCATCCATGAGTCTACGAATGGCCCGTACGGATACCGATGCGTCGCCGCGCCCCGCCTCCCGGGTCGAGGAAGTCGACCAGGCCATCGTCGAGTTCGTCTCGGACTCCGGCGAAGGGGCCCAGACCGCAGGCCAGATGTTCGGCACCGTGAGCGCCCAGATGGGTAACGGTGTCTGGACCGTCGAGATCATCCCCGCAGAGATCGAACCGCCCCCTCGCTCCAAGGAGAGCGCCAGCGGCAACCGGATCCGAATCGCCGGGGCCCCGGTGACCAACATGGGCGAGACCGCCGACGTGGTGGTCGCCTTCAACGAGCAGGTTCTCTACAACCGCATCACGGACGATGCGTTGCGCGAGGGAACGATCGTCTTCCTCGAAAATATGTGGGGTGACTCTCCCGACGAGGGGATCCGCAAGCAGTACGCCGAGGCGTTGGCGGACTTCAAACGGCGAGGCTACGTCGTCGTCGAGGTTCCGATGGACGTCGAGTGCCGCAAGATCGTCCCCGACCCCCGGCGGGGCAAGAACATGTGGGCCCTCGGCATGGTCTCTGCGATCTACGAGCGGGACCTGGACAAGCTTCGATCGCTGATTGAACTCCGTCTCGGAAAGAAGGGCGAGAAGGTCGTCTCGGCGAACCAGTCCCTGATCCAGGCGGGCTACGAATGGGCACAGCAGAACGTCGACTTTCGTTTCCGCGTCTCCGTCCATCCCTCGACGGAGGAGCGGGTCGTCATGAACGGCAACCAGGCGCTGGCGCTCGGCATCATGTCGGCCGGTATCGAGGTCTGCTCGATGTATCCGATCACGCCGGCGACGTCGGTGTCCCACTACCTGGCAGACGCGCTCCAGAAGGTCGGCGGTTTCGTCCATCAGGCCGAGGACGAGATCGCAGCCATCGGTTTCGCGTTGGGAGCGACCTACGCCGGCAAGACCGCCGTGACGGTGACCTCCGGACCGGGTCTGGCGTTGAAGACCGAGTTCATCGGACTGGCCGTGATGGCGGAACTGCCGCTGGTCATCATCGATGTCCAGCGTGGCAGCCCCTCGACCGGACTCCCGACCAGGGTCGAGCAGGCCGACCTGATGGCGGCGATCTACGGCGCACCGGGAGACGCGCCGAAGATCGTGATCGCCCCGTCTTCCATCGAGGAGTGTTTCCACTTCGTGATCACGGCCAGGAAACTGGCCGAGACCTTCCGCGGACCGGTCCTCGTGCTGACCGACGCCAACCTGGCCACCGGCCAGACGTCGTTCAAGCGACCCGTGGTCGAGGAAGAATGGCTGGCCCCACCGATCGACCAATCGGCCTGGGACAAGGAGGTTCCGCCCTACGCCTGGGATCCCGAGACCGGTCTGTCGCAACGACCCGTACCGGGCCAACGGGGCGGCGAATACGTCCTGACCGGGCTGGCCCACAGCGAGAAGAGCAAGGTGGCCTACGACGCGGCGACGAACCAGCGCTCGATGGCGGCCCGCAGCCGCAAGCTGGCCACGCTGCAACGCTCCCTCAAGCCACCGGTGATCCACGGCGATGACGAGGGCGACCTCCTGATCGTCGGTTGGGGTTCGACCCGTGGCGCCATCGAGGAGGCCGTCGACAAGTTGCGGGAGGCCGGCAATAAGGTCTCCTGCCTGACCCTGCGCTTCCTCTCGCCCCTCGAGCCGGGTCTCAAGGAGATCTTCTCGCGATTCAGAAAGATCAAGACCATCGAGTTGAACTACAGCGACGATCTCGACGACCCGAAGATCCGACCGGAGAATCGACGCTACTCGGAACTGGCGTTGTTGTTGCGGGCCTGGACCCTTTGCGACGTCGGCTGCTGGTCCAAGGTTTCGGGGATCCCGTTGCCTCCGGACGAGATCGGGCGGGTGATTCAGGCGGAGTTGGATAAACTCGGCCGGGACTGACGGAGGAAACGATGTACGGCTTGAAACAGGACTGGGAGATCGAACCGAAGGCCACGCACCACGTCCTCGAGGACTACTCCGGGACCGTGCCGCGCTGGTGCTCGGGCTGCGGCGATTTTGCCGTGCTCAACGCGATCCAGCGTCTGGCCCGGGACGAGCAGTTGCCTCCCGAGAAGACGGTGATGGTTTCCGGTATCGGCTGCTCAAGCCGTCTCCCGCACTACATGAGTACCTACGGCTTCCACGGTCTCCACGGCCGGGCCCTCCCGATCGCCTGCGGCATCCGCTCTCGCCGGCCCGACCTCCACATCTTCGTTGTCACCGGCGACGGTGACTGCTGCGCCATCGGTACGGCACACTGGATCCACGCGATCCGCTACAACATGAACATGACCGTCTTGATGTTGGACAACAACATTTACGGCCTGACGAAGATGCAGAGTTCGCCGACGACACCCCAGGGCAAGAAATCGAACACCCATCCCCGTGGCGTGGTGCTGCCGCCGCTCAACCCGCTCAGCGTCACCCTCGGCATTACCAACGCGTCGTTCGTGGCCCAGACGGTGGACTGGAACGCCGCTCACGTTTTCGCCACCATCGCCGCCGCCCACAAACACCGTGGGTTGTCGTTCGTGCGGATCCTGCAGCGTTGCCCACACTTCATGGCCGATGAATTCACGCCTCTGCAGGACGACCCCTCTAAAATGATGCTGCTCAAACACGCCGACGGCATCGCCGTCGACCCGATGATCGAGAAGCTGTTCAAGACTCAGCAGGCGCACGACCCCGCCGACCTTAGCGCCGCTCGCGATCATGTCGCACGGGAGGACGTCGTCCCGGTCGGCCTGCTCTATCGCAATCCGGACAATCCGTGTTACGACCACGAGTCGGCGGAGGGTCTCGGCATGAGTCGTTCCAGCAGGCTTGAAGGGCTGCAGGCCCAGATCGATCAACACCTGATCTAGTTCGCAGCGGTCAGAGGGCAGCCATGGCTCGTGCCGGTACAGGAACCGAACAGACACCGAAGCGGGCAGACGCTCGAGGTCGCCTGGTGGCTCGAACGGCCCTCGATGCGATCAACGAGACCGAACGGCTCGTCTGCGGAACGGGCGCGGTCTTGCGTCCCGCCATCGCCGAGGGGCTGGCCCTGGAGGGGCGGCCGGCGGCGACGCTGCTGGCGACCGGAGACCACGGCGGCGACTGCGCCTTCACCTGTGCGCCGTGGGTTCACCATCGTCTACGCTCGGGACCAAGCAGCGGCTTCGCGTTTGAACTGACGGCGTCGGTCTCCCAGGATGCCGTCGATCATTGCCTGGTGGCGCACGAACTGGCGCGGCGGATCGGCGCCCCCGGAATCTGTACGTTCGATCCGCCCCCGGCCGGGCCGCTGGAGTTGCTCCGGCTCCCCCATGATGCCCTGGTCCGCGAGCTGACCGACGAACCGGTCATGGATGTCGGGTCGGTGGCCAACGAGGCCACCCGGGCCTTCCGGCGGGTCGCCGGTCTCACCGGGCGGCCCCTGGCAGCGGTCACCTGCGACGGCCCGCAAGGGGCCGAGTACGGCCTCGTCACCGGCGGAGCCTCCCGGGCGGCGACCCGACGACTGGCCCTTGCGCTAGAAGCCGGCGGACTGCCGTGCCGGGTCATCTGCATCCACCTCATTCGCCCGTTTCCGGTCTTCGCTCTGGCGGAGGCGGTGTCGGGCCTCGCGGGAGTCCTGCTGATCCCCGGTGTCGATCATGTCGTCGAGGCAACCCGCCGGGCCTGCATCGAAGGCGGGCATCCTCAACCGCCGGTGCTCCTCGACCCACTCGACCCACGGGACGTCGACGACACCTCCGCTGCCGCCCGGCTGGCCCTGGGCCTGAAGCCGGCCCGCCATCGTGAAGCCTCGCCGCCGGTCGGCGTCCCACCGATCGTTCTGACCGCCCGACCACCCGGTGGTTGGGCCGAGAGTTTCCTGCTGGATCTGGCGGCCCGGCTCGGGTCCATCGAAGAGGTCCCGTTCCGTCGTGTGGGCTCGAACCTGCGGGTCGGGGAAGGGGACCCGGAAACGGGAACGGCGGCCCCCGCCGATCTCGCGCTCTGCGCCCACCGCTCCTGTCTGGACCGCCGAAGCCTGCCGGCCGCGATGGCCCGGGGGGGAACCCTGGTCATCGTCTCGCGGAGCCCGGTCCCGACCGATTGGTGGAACGGGCTGCGCCCCGAGGTTCGCTACGAGATCCTGCAACGTGAGCTGCGATTGAACTGGCTCGATTTGGGCAACACGCCGCAGTTGGAGCTGGCGGATCCTGCGGCCGTACGCTCGATCGTGCTGGACGGATTCCTGGCGGCCGCGGCGCCGAGCCTCGACCGGGTCCTTGCGCGGGAGATCGGCTCGCGTCTGGCGCCTGCCGCGCTGACCGTCCTCGACCCGACGGCCCTCGAAGCGGAACGGTCTGCAGCGGAGGCCGACTTCATCTCGCCACCCGATTCGCTGCCGACGATGCCGCCGACGCCCTCCCTTCCCAACGAGGAGGCATCGGGCGACGCCGACGAGTGGCGGGTGGCCACCCGTCGATTCCACCTCACCGGCGAGGGTGCCCACTCCGCCATGGAACCGACCGGAGCCGAGCCGCTTCACCCGTTGGTTCTGGAGGCACTCGACCTGCCGCAACGGAAAGGGGCGAGCTACCCGATGCTCGTCTTCGGTGATCCTGCGGAGGAGATCGCGGAGCCGTTCGAGAGACGTGTCGCCGCGATCTTCCGGGAGATGGCGTCTCAGGGTGAAGCCGCCGCGGTCCTTCCCGAACATCTGCCGCAGCTCTCCGCCGCCGCCGCCCGGGTGGTCGCGCGAGGCACGACACCGACGGAGCTTGGTCTGCAGGTCACGGAGACGCTGGACGAACTTCGTCAACGGTTCGACCTGAGCGAGGCCGCCGCGACGGCCCTGCGATCGGAGGGCGAGCAACTGCGGGACCGCCTGAAGTCCTGCGCTCCCGGCGGGACGCTGGTCGGGCTGGACGCGGCAACACTGCCCGCGCTTTACGCAGCGGCGGTGGCCAACGTCCGTCGACGACGCAGGGTGCAGCTGCTGGAGGAGATCGACACCCTCGTGCAACGGTTGGAGGAACTCCTCAAGATCGACGACGGCCACACCCCCCAGCAGTGGACCGCAGGGGAGTTTGTTGACCCGCAGAAGCTGGCGGCCAACCTGCCCCGCCATCGCGGTCCGGTCCGACTGGGTGAGAGTCGCCGACTGCGGATCGAACGGACGCTGACGACGCTGCGCGGAGCCCGGGACGACGGTGGGGACTTCGATCTGATCGTCGTCCAACCGGACTCCGGCATGGCCGGCGACGAGCTGCCCCGTGCACGGGTCGTCGTGCATCCCGCCGGCCTGGAGACCGCGATCGGACTGTTCGACGGACTGGCGGCACAGAGCGTGGAGCTGTTCCGCGCCATCCGCGTGGCGCGCCTCGAAGTCGACGGTGCCTACGATCCGTCGACTCACGACGAACCGCTGGCACGCTTCGATTGGCAGGCGCTGACCGACGACGAGTTGCTCTCGCTACCGCGGTTGGTGGTGCTGGAGACGGATGCCCGCCTCCACGGGCCGGCCCTCGGTGCGTTCTCGGAGTTACTGCGATCCGGCCGGCCGCTCCATGTGCTGGTCGCCCAGAGTACGTCGGAACTTCGCGCAACCGAGAGCTGGCAAGGGCTGGCCGGCTTCCACCCGGGAATGGGCTACGTGGCCGTCGCCCACCGCGAGGCCTTCGTGGTCGAGTCGTCGCTGGTCTGTCCGCGCCGGCTGGTGGAGGACCTGCAGAAGATGGCGGGTTCTCTCCGTCCCGGTGTGGCCCTGGTGGCGGTCCCGGCCTGGGACGCACCGCTTCCGGCCTGGATCCAGCTCCAGGCGGCGCAACAAGCCCGGGCGATCCCGGTCTTCACCTACGATCCCGAAGCCGGCTCCAGCTGGGCCGACCGTTTCGATCTACACGGCAATCCCCAGCCCGGGCGCCCTTGGCCCCTGCACACGGTTCGTTACCGGGACGCCGACGGCGTCGAGGTCACTCTCGAACAAGCCTTCACCTTCGCCCACGGGGTGGCCCTCGATCCGGCGTATCGCAATCACTTCCGCATCCTCCCCGTCGAGGCCTGGGGGCCGGAACAGATGGAACTGGCGGACTACCTGGCTGCACCGACAGGGGCCGTCGCGCGGAAGTTGCCGTTCATCTGGGTCGTCACCGACGACGGCCGGCTGGCACGGGCAGGGGTCACCCGGGAGTTGGCCTACGCCTGTCACGATCGGGTCCGCGCGTGGCGGATCCTGCAGGAGCTGGCGGGAACCGACAACGAATATGCCCATCGCGCCGCCGCCGCCGCTCGTATGGAGAGCCGCGCCGAGGCCCAGCTCGCACGGGAGGCGTCGGACGCCCAACATGCGGCCGAGATCGAGAGGGTCCGTACGGAGACCGCCGGCGAGGCGATGGATCGGCTGGCCCGCGTGCTGATGGATCTGGACGCCACGCCCCCCACGACCCGGCCCGCGGCGATGAAGACGGAGGTGCCCGAGGAGCCGGTCGTCGAGGAAACACCGGAGGAAGCCGAGGGCGTAGTCGACGATGAAGAAGACGACTCCGACGTCTCGTTCAACGACCCGTATATCGACTCGGCACTCTGCACGTCATGTCGAGAGTGTATCGACGTCAACTCACGTTTGTTCAAGTACGACTCGAACAAACAGGCCTTCATCACCGACCCGGCCAACGGGACGTACGAGGAATTGGTCAAGTCTGCGGAGACCTGTCCCGCACGCTGTATCCATCCGGGGTTGCCAAGCGCCGGTGACGAGACCGTCAACGACGGTCTGCTCGCACGCGCGGCCAAGTTCAACTAGGAGCCCGAGGCATGACGCAGACGATCATCCTCGCAGGCGGCATCATGTTAGGCATCGGCGCCTTCTTCGGCACGTTGCTGGCCCTCGCCGATCGGTTCCTGAAAGTCTACGAAGATCCGCGAATCGACGCTCTCGAGGAGATGTTGCCCGGAACCAACTGTGGTGCCTGCGGCCAACCCGGCTGCCGGGGATTCGCGGTCTCCCTCGTGGCGGAGGAATCGGCTCCCGGTCAATGCACCGTCTCGTCTCCGGAAGGCATCGAGACCGTTGCGTCGTTTCTGGGCGTCGAGGCCGGATTCCAGGAGAAGGTCGTCGCACGGTTGCACTGCGCCGGCGGAACGTCCGCCGTCAAACAACTGGCGGACTACCACGGCATGAGCAGCTGTCGCGCCGCGTTCGTGGTCAACGGTGGCGGTAAGGCCTGCCCCTGGGGCTGCCTCGGTCTCGGTGATTGCGACCGGGCCTGCGACTTCGACGCGATCCATATGAACGACGAGTCGCTCCCCGTCGTCAGTGTCGAGAAGTGCACGGCGTGCAACGACTGTGTCGAGATCTGCCCGCTGGACCTGTTCGCACTCCACCCCGTGTCCGATAAGGCCATCGTGCAGTGCAGTTCGCCGCTGACCGGTGATGCAGCCAGGGCCATCTGCCGCGTCACCTGCGACGGCTGTGGCCTGTGTGCCGCCGATGCAGAGCCCGGAGCGATCGAGATGACGGGCGGGCTGCCGGTGATCAACAACCCCCAGGGTGCGCGCAAGGACTGCACGCTGCGTTGCCCGACGGAGGCGATCCGGTGGGTCGAGGGCGACCAGTTCGACTCGGAAACCGACCGTCATGCCTGAACGCGGCACATCGTGGCTGCAACGGCTGCGGGCACGGCTGGCAGGCGACAACGAGGAAGCGCCACAACGGCCCGGCCGTCGTGTCACGCGGTCCGGTCGCCAGGCCGTGATCGAGATGCAGGCCGCAATCGGTCAGGCCCTCTGTTGCACCGCAGAATGGTCTCCTACGCCCGCCGACCCGTCCCAGTCCGGTCTCTCCCTCTTCGACTCCGACATCTCGGCGATCTCGGCGGCGGCCGGTGTGGCGATGACCGGCTTGCGGGTCAGCGCCTGTGTCTCGACCGCGGGACTGATGAACGCCGGCGACGTGATCCGTGGGGCGGCCCTGCGCCGGGCACCCTTCGTGATTCATGCCGCCGCTGCGCGAGGGGGGCACGGGGGTCTGCGCGCGGTGACGGGGAGTGGCTGCCTGACGCTCGTCGCGCGGGACGCCCAACACGCGCTCGATCTGGGTCTGGTCGCACGGTTGATCGCCGAACAGGCGCTCGTCCCGGTCGTGATCGCGGTCGACGGTCCGGAGACACTGGACCCGACCGCAGACCTCTTGCTTCCTGACGAAGCGTTGCTGGTCGATCTTCTCGGGAGTCCGACCGATGAGATCGATTGTCCGACGGCCAGTCAGCGGATGTTGTTCGGCGAACAGCGTCGCCGGGTGCCGCGCTGGTTCGATCCGGACCGGCCGGTTGCGCTGGGTGTGGAACCGGGCGCGGGCGAATACGATGCCGCGGCCGCAGGTCGGCGGTTGTTCTTCACGGAGCACCTGCTGGAGATCGCGGAACCGGCGCTGGAACTCCTCGGACAGCTGACGGGGCGTCCGCTGGCAGCACTGACGCGCTTCCAACTCGACCGCCCGCGGCACATCATCGTGACTCAGGGTTCGGCCGTCGCTGCCGCCGAGCGCGTGGTCGCCCGCAAGCCCCGTGAGCGTGTCGGTGTGGTCGGTCTTGTCCGCACCCGTCCTTTCCCCGAGGCCGAACTGCGCGACGCGCTGGCCGGCGCGGAGACGGTTACCGTGCTGGAGCGTGTGGACGACTCGGAGACCGACCGTCCGCCGCTGCTAAGAGACGTTCGCCCCGCGATCGAAGCCGGTTCGTGCCGATTGTTGTCGGCCACGTTCGATCATCTCGATGATTCCCGAATGGAAGCCTTGCTGACGAATCTGCGCCGGGGCGATGCGGCCCGCGCGTCGGTTCGTCTTGGACTTGCCTCACCTCGGCGACATTCGGACTACCCACGACGGCAGGTGCTGCTGGACACGATCGCTCGGGACTATCCCGAACTCGACGCACGCACCCTCCCGGATCCCGACGCGGACCGGCAAGCAGCCGGCCCGGCCAACGCAAGCACGCAACTGCCCTCGGTCGTGCGACGTTTCGATCAGGTCGCAGCGACCTACGACAGCGTCCCTCGGTTTTGGGGCGAGTTCATCGAACCACGAGCCGGGGGAGGGGAGCGCTCGGTTCCCGATCCGTACCTGGCGGTCGGTGTGCTACCCGCCTGCACGGCGACGTTTAACGATCGTGCCGAGGAACGTGAGTCGGCCCCTAGCATCGACCCGGCCCGTTGTACCGCGTGCGGCAAGTGCTGGACCGCCTGCCCCGACTCTTCCCTCAACCCACTGGTGCTGGGCAGCGAGACCTTCCTCAACGAGGCTCACGACGCCACCGTCGGCGATCTGGCCGACGATCCCGTCGCGATGAAACTCAGGCGAGCCCACAAGCAACTGGCCTCGCGGATCGACGGACAGCTGGTCAAGCAGCCTGCATCCCGCCTGACGATCGCGGAGTTGGACGCCGGTTTCGATTGGCTGGCCGACAAGCTGGGATTTCAGGGTGCTGAGCGTGAGACGGCGCAACGGATCTTCGCAGGCACACGGGACTTCCTCGACGCACTGGGGTTGGGCGCGACCGAACTCCTGTTCCATGAAGCGCACCGCCGGCAGAAGGGGTCGGGCAGCCTACTCATGCTCTCGCTCGATCCCCGGAGCTGTCAGGGCTGCGGGGTCTGTGCGGAAGTCTGCACCGATGCGGCGATTGAGATCCTCCCACAGACCGAGGACACCGTCGCCGGGATGCGGAAGCGTCGAGAGGCCTGGGAGCGACTCCCCGACACCCCGGGAGCGACGATCCAGCGTCTGTCGACCGCACCCGAACCGGGAGAGCTGGCTGCCGTGCTGATGTCTCGCCACTGTTCGATGGCGGTGACGGGAGCCGACGGCGCCGAGCCCGGTTCCGGTGGACGACTGGCCACACGACAGATCGTCGCCGTCGTCGAGTACACGATGCAGCAGCGACTCCAGCAACACGCCACGGAACTCGACGAGCTCACCGGAAAGCTGCGCGAAGCGATCGCGTCTGCGCTGGAACGAAAACTACCCGACGACGATCAGGAACTGCTCGATCAACTCGACGAACTCGCGGGTCCGCTGAAGGTCGATCGGCCACGGATTCGCGAATTGGCGGAGGCCGCCCGGGCCATCGAGCGGGTTCGCTGGCGCCTGACCGAGGGGCGGCAGGGGTTGGGACGTTCGCGCTACGGCCTGGCGATCATGGGGCGCACGACGGCCGAGTGGGCTATCCCGTACCCGCACAACCCGTTCAGCGTACCGGTGATCGTGGACACGACGGGTGAGGGGCCGGAACTTGCCTTCGGTGTCGCCGAGGGAATGCTGGCCGAGATGACCGAGGACTTCCGCCAGGTACGGGACGCCCGGCGGGTCCTGCAGGATTCAGCGAGTGCACCTCAGGGGCTCGCGCGGTCCGAACTGACCGCCGAAGAACGCGCCCTCTGCCCGCCGCTGTTGATTCTTATCGATCCCGAGACGCTGGCCTCGGCCCACGTCGCCGGACTGGCCCGGCTCCTCAACAGCGATCTTCCGGTGAAGGTGATCCTGCTCGATGGCCGGGATCTGTTGGCCGGCGGCGCCGATCCTGCGCTCCTGGCGCTGGCCCATCGCCAGGCCTTCGTCCTGTCGTCGTCGATCGCTCACCCCGGACATCTGTTTCCCGGTCTTCGTGCGGCGTTGGCCTTCACGGGCACCGCACTGATCCACATCCACACCCCGACACCGCGCGCCCACGGATTCGAGCCGAATCAGATGATCGCCCGGGCCCGTCTGGCGGTGGAGTCACGGGTGCATCCGCTTCTGCGCTACGACCCTTCGCTTCCCGGAGTCTTCGGGCGCCGCCTGAGCCTCGACGGGAACCCGGAGAGTGTCTCCGACCCCGCCGCCTGGGCCGCCGGCGAGTCTCGTTACAGCGACACACCGAAGCAGACCCTGGACGAATTCGTCGCCCGGCGCCAGGATCACTGGGCCGTGTTGCAGGAATTGGCCGGCGTCGTGACGCCGTTCACGGAGACGATCCGCGAGGATCTGGAGCAGGAACTTCGTGGCGAGCAGGACGTCGCCATCGAATCGCTGACACGGGAACATCGGGCGAAGCTCGACGATCTCGAGGACACGCAACGCACACGGCAGGCGGAACAACTACGGGATCGTTTGCTCCAACTCGCGGGCTACCGGGACGACCCGCCGTCATGAGTGACCTCACCATCAGCCGTCGTGCGACGTTCAAGCACGGGATCCATCCGGACGAACTCAAGCAGGCCACCAACGCCCTCCCCATCGAGCGCATGCCGTTCGTCAAGGAGTACGTCCTTCCCTTGTCGATGCACATCGGCGCACCCTCACGACCGTTGGTCGAGGTGGGACAACGGGTCGAACGGGGCGAATGTATTGCCGCCGCCGAGGGCTACATCTCCACCGCGTCACACGCGCCGGTTACGGGAACCGTGAGCGCGATCGAACCCCGCCCCCATCCGTCCGGTGCGCGGCTTCCGGCCATCGTGATCCGAACCGATCTGTTCTCCAGCCAACGACTCGGCGAGCGGATTCATCCACTTCCCGGCGGCCTCTCGGCGGCAGAGTTGATCGGGCAGGTCCAGGCGGCAGGCCTCGTCGGACTCGGCGGCGCGGCCTTCCCGAGCCACGTCAAGCTGCAGGTCCCCGAGGGCAAGCGAGCGAAGTTCGTCATTCTCAACGGCTGCGAGTGCGAGCCCTACCTGACCTGCGATCACCGTCTGATGTTGGAGCGCGCCGAGGCAGTCCTGCATGGGCTGACGATCATCCGTGAAATGGTCGGTGCGGAACGCAGTTACATCGGCGTCGAGAACAACAAGCCCGACGCGATCGCGGCCTTGCGTCGGGCCGGCGCAGACGATCCCGGACTCACGATCGTGCCGCTCGAGGTCAAGTATCCCCAGGGTGCGGAGAAGATGCTCATCGACGCCATCTTCGCGCTCGAGATTCCCAGCGGCCGGCTCCCGCTCGATCTGGAGATGCTCGTCAACAACGTCGGCACCGCCGCGGCGTTGAGCGATCTGGTTCGCACGGGACTGCCCCTGATCGAACGTGTCGTCACGGTAAGCGGCACCGGTATCCGGCGACCGGCCAATGTGCTGGTGCCGATCGGAACCCCGCTCAAAGATCTCGTCGAGTACTGCGGGGGGCTGTTGCCGCGTGTAAGGCAGGTGATCCTCGGCGGTCCCATGATGGGACAGGCTCAGAAAAACCTCGACGTTCCCGTCGTCAAGGGGTCCTCCGGTGTGCTGGTGTTTACGCATGCCGTGCCGGTTATCGAGGAACAACCCTGTATTCGTTGCGGACGTTGTCTCGAGGCCTGTGCGATGTTCCTCAACCCGTCACGGCTGGCCCTGATGGTTCGCGCGGACGACGTCGAGGGATTGAAGCAGTACAACATGCCGGACTGCTTCGAGTGTGCCGCCTGCTCCTACACCTGTCCGTCGTCGATCCCGCTGGTTCAGCTGATGCGGGTGGGCAAGGCGATGGTGCGGCAGGACAAGTCATGACGATCCGTCTGGACATCGCCTCGGCGCCCTACATGCACCGCGGTCTCAACACCCGTCGACTGATGTTCGAAGTCCTCGGGTCGCTCGCCTTCGTCGTCGCGGCTGCGGTCTATTTCTTCGGTCTCTCCGCCCTGCTGGTGGTGCTGGCCTCGGTCCTGGGCGCCGTCGGGACCGAGTGGCTGCTGCGACCGCGTGGCACGGCTCACACGCTGGGTGACGGTAGCGCCGTGCTGACCGGTGTTCTGCTTGCGTTGACGCTGCCACCGGCTCTGCCGTTGTGGATGGCCGCGCTGGGCGGCGCCGTCGGTGTGGCGCTGGGCAAGACGATCTGGGGTGGACTCGGTCAGAATCTCTTCAACCCCGCGCTGGTCGGGCGGGCGTTCCTGCAGGCGGCGTTCCCGGTTCCCCTGACGACGTGGGTCGCACCGCAGCAGGGCTTCTTCTCACTCTCTTCCAGCACTCTGGCCTTCCCCGGTGGGCAGGCACCGGTCGACGTGACGACGATGGCCACCCCGCTGGGCCTGGCGAAGTTCGAGGGCACGCTGACCGCGCTTCGCCCCTTACTACTCGGGAGCACGGCAGGCTCCCTCGGTGAGACGGCGGCGTGGATCCTGGTTGCGTGCGGGCTGTACCTCGGCCTGCGTCGTGTCTTCGACTGGCGGCTGGTCATCTCTACGCTGCTGGCGGTCGTCGCGTTCAGCGGCGTGATGCACTGGATCGATCCACAACACAACCCGGGACCGCTGTTCATGATCTTCTCCGGTGGGTTCCTGTTCGCCGTCGTGTTCATGGTGACCGACCCCGTTACCTCGCCGATCACGGTCCGAGGTGCCTGGATCTTCGGCGCCGGCGTGGGAATCCTGGTGGTGCTGATCCGGCTCTATGGCGGACTCCCCGAGGGAGTGATGTACGCCATCCTGCTGATGAACGCGGCGACGCCGTTGATCAATCGATTCACGCAGCCGCGTCGGTTCGGGGGGTAGAGCGATGCCTAGACCGGCGGAGGCTTCCTCGTTGCGACTGGTGACGAGTCTCGCCCTCACCGGGCTGCTCTCCGGCCTGGTTCTGGTAGGGGTCTACCTGCTGACCGCCCCGCGGATCGAAAGGAATCGGGCCGAGGCGCTCAACGCGGCGATCTTCCGGGTGCTCCCCGGCACGACCGAGGTGACGGCCTACGTCGTCGAAGACGAAACCCCACGGCCGTTCGTCGCGATCGATGGCTCGTTGCCGCATGGTGAGGCCGTCTTCGTCGGTCGCGCCGACGACGGGCGCCTGATCGGATTCGCCATTCCCGCCAGCGGCGCGGGCTTTCAGGACACGATCGGCCTGATCTACGGCTACGACCCGCAGCGAAAGGTCATCATCGGCATGGAAGTGCTGGATAGCCGCGAGACACCCGGGCTGGGCGACAAGATCATCGTCGATGCCGACTTTCTTGCCAACTTCCAGGCCCTCGAGGTCTTGCCGGAGATCGTGGCCGTCAAGAAAGGCGCCAAGAGCGATCCCAACCAGGTCGATTGCATCACCGGAGCGACGATTTCGTCGGAGGCGGTGGTCCAGATCCTCAACGACAGTTCCCGGCGCTGGCTGCCGTTGCTCGAGACGATCCGCGGCATCGAAAGTGCACGTTCCAGGGAGGGCGGCGATGAGCCCCACGGCGGTGGATAGCTCCCCCTCGGCGGAGTTCCTCAAGGGCATCTGGCGCGAGAACCCGGTGTTCATCGCGGTGCTGGGGTTGTGCCCGGCGATGGCCGTCACCAATTCCCTGCTCAACGGACTGATCATGGGCCTCGCCACGACGTTCGTTCTGATCGGATCGAGCACCCTGGTTTCGCTGTTCCGCAACATCATCCCGCGTCAGGTCCGCATCTCGATCTACATCATCATCATCGCGACCTTCGTCACGACCGTTGACTTCACCCTGGCAGCGCTGATGCCCGACGCCCACAAGCAGCTCGGCGCGTTCATCTCGTTGATCGTCGTCAACTGTCTGATCCTGGGTCGGCAAGAGGCCTTCGCGTCGAAGCAACGGCTCTTGCCCGCAGTGGCCGACGCCGCAGGGATGTCGCTGGGCTTCACGCTGGCCCTGGCGCTGGTCGGTGGAATCCGCGAGATCCTGGGAGCCGGCTCGCTGTTCGGCTACTCGCTGTTCGGCAGTAACTTCGAGCCGTGGGTGATCATGATTCTGCCGCCCGGCGGGTTCCTGGTCATGGGCGTGCTGCTCTGGCTGCTGGCGGAGTTTCGGCAACGGGCCGGGAAGGCGGCGTGATGGGCGAACTGGTCTGGATCTTCATGTCGGCCTGCTTGATCAACAACTTCACGCTGGCTTATTTCCTCGGGCTCTGTCCATTCTTCGGCGTGACCGGTCGCCTGGTCACCGCGTTCCGCCTCGGACTGGCCAACATCTTCGTCATGCTGATCACCTCCCTGGCGGCATGGCTCCTCAATAACTTCGTGCTGCCCCACGCACCGTACCTGCGACTGATCACCTACATCGTCGTCATCGCCAGCACGGTGCAGTTCGTCGAGATGGCGATCAAGAAACTGAGCCCGGCGTTGTTTCGTGCCCTGGGGATCTTTCTCCCTTTGATCACGACCAACTGCGCGATCCTGGGACTGGCGTTGTTCTCCACGAATCGTGGTTACGGGTTGGTACAGGGGCTGGTCTACGCCCTCGGCGCCGGCGCAGGTCTCACACTGGCGCTGGTGTTGATGGCCGGCATCCGCGAGGACAACGAGTTGGCCGCGATCCCACGGACGATCAAGGGGGCCGCGATGAGCTTCTTCATCGCCGGCATTCTTTCCATGGCGTTCATGGGTTTCGCCGGCCTGTTTCACGGGTAGGACCATGAGCATCTGGACACATGTCGTCGCGGTGCTGGGTCTGGCGATGCTCTGCGGGCTGTGGGTCGTCCTGCAACGGATGAACGGACCCGCTGCAGAGGACGCCGGATCGTGCGGCGCCTGCGATTGCGACAAAAAACGAGACGCCCACGTGCTGGAGTAATCGCCGGTCGCGTCGGCGCCTAGTTCGCTTGCACCGCTTCTCGGCCGCGGGCGAAGGCTTGCTCGTTCACGGGGATCAGGGAACTCTTGTCCTTCAGGTTCCGCCGGATCGCCGTGAGCAGCGAGTCTTCGTCGAGGATGTTCGTGGCGGCCTGCAACGCACCCAGCGCCACGATGTTCTTCACGATCGGCTGCCCGAGTTCGTGTGCGATTTCGGTGCAGGGCACGGGGTGGACCGTCACACCGGACTTGAAGGCCGGCGTATCGGAGATGGCGCTGGAGTCGTAGATGACCACGCCGCCTTCCGCCACGGTCTCGCCGAACTTCACCAGACTCGGTGCATTGAACGCCAGCAAGATCTGCGGATGGGGTGCGCCCGGTGAGAGCACCTCGTCCCGCGCGACATGCACATCGGCAAACGAGGTGCCGCCGCGAGACTCCGGTCCGTAGCTGGGAATGTGGGTGGCGTCGAACCCCTCGTTGATGGCCGACTTGGCCAGGATCAGGGCTGCGGTCTGGGCGCCGTCGCCGCCGGCTCCGGCCAGCTTGACGGAAACGTCGTTGGGATCCAGGTGCTCGGGGAAGCCGTCGGTGAACTTCTCCGGCAGGTCAGCGGTCGCTCCCAACACATCCAGCATCTTGTCTGCGGTGAAGTCCGGCTTCTCGGGATGGAACCAGGACTCCGCCGCTTCGTCCTTGAATACCGCCAGGGGGTAGGTCTTCACGAACGTGTCTCGCACCCAGTTCTCGGCCTCGATCGGCGAGAGGCCCCAATGGGTCGGGCACTCGGAGAGGATCTCGACGAACGAGAAGCCACGACCCTCGATCTGGAGTTGGAGCGCCTTCTTGATCGCCTTCAGCGTGCGCTTGCGACTCTTCTGATCGAACAGCGCGGTGCGTTCGACGTAGACCGGTCCATCCAGCGCGGCGATCATCTCCGAGACCTTGAGCGGGAGTCCTTCCATGCGACTCCGCCCATACGGCGTGGTCGTGGACTTCTGCCCGGGGAGCGTGGTGGGCGCCATCTGCCCACCCGTCATTCCGTAGATCCCGTTGTTGATGAAGATCACACTGATCGGGATGCCGACCTGGGCCGCGTGCATGATCTCGGCCAGGCCGATCGAGGCCAGGTCGCCGTCTCCCTGGTAGCTGATGACGACCGACTCCGGATTGGCCAGCTTGTGCCCGATGGCCACCGCCGGTGCGCGCCCGTGGGCCGCCTGCGTATTGCCCACATCGAAGTAGTAGTAGAGAAAGACCGCGCAGCCCACCGGCGAGATCGCAATCGTCCGATCCTGGATCCCCAGCTCGACGATCGCGTTCGACAGAAACTTGTGGGCCAGCCCGTGGCCACAGCCCGGGCAGTAGTGTGTGGCAGCGCCCTTCAGTCCCTTGCCGTGGGCGTGGCGGTCAAAGTGTTCGAAGAATGCGCTCGTCGTGGTCATTGGCAGACCCCCATGACGTTCCGGACCGTCTCGACAACTTCGTGCCCCTCGGGCAGGATCCCACCCATGTGGCGGACGTGGTGAAATTCGATTCCGTGGGTGTCGTTGTGACTCAGTGCAAGTCGCAGCTCGTCCTCGAGTTGGCCGTCGCTGGCTTCGACCACGACGACCTGCTTCGCGTGTTCGAGTAACGGCGACAATGTGTCGATCGGAAACGGCCACAGCGTGATCGGCTGGAACAGTCCGACCGGGATTCCCTCACCGCGAAGCTGTTCCACGGCGGCCTTCGCCGTGCGGGCCGGTGTGTTGGCCGCCACGACCAGGATCGATGCGTCATCCGTTCGGAACAGGTTGGCGCGTTGCTCGTCCCGTTGCATATCGCGGTACTTCGCGCTGAGCATCTCGTTGTGTGCTTCCAACTCTGCCCAGTCCTGGAAGATCGACGCGATGAGGTTGTCACGATGGTCGGCGTCTCCCCAGACGGCCCAGTCGGGAAGGCCCGGTTCGATCATGTGATCCGGCAGATTGACCCGGCCGGTGATCTGTCCCAGGTAGCCGTCTGCCGCGATGATGACCGGGTTGCGGTACTTGAAGCTGAGGGCGAAGGCCTCGACCGTGTAGTCCAGCATCTCCTGCGGACTGGAGGGCGCCAGCACGATCGCGTGGGTGTTGCCGTGACCCAGGCCGCGACAGACTAGCTTGATATCCGATTGCTCCGGACCGATGAAGCCCAGTCCCGGACCGGGGCGCATCACGTTCAGGATCACGCCGGGAACCTGCGATCCAATCATGTAGGAGATGCCCTCGAGCATCAGGCTAAACCCCGGGGAACTGGTGAAGGTCATCGTCGGCAGACCGGCGCCGCCACAACCGTAGAGATGGTTGATCGTTGCCACCTCGCTGATGGCCTGGACGAACGTCCCCTCGAGTTGCGGCAGCAGCCTCGCCATCAACTCGGCCCCCTCCGTCGACGGAGTGATCGGATAGCCGTAGACGTGGCGGCAGCCGGCGAGAAGCGCGCCGACTGCGCAGGCGTAGTTACCCTTGAGGACCAGCGGTCCGACCTCGGGTAGTGGAACCCGGGTGGGTTCGATCGTCGTGGCATGACGACGCTCGGCCTTTCTTGGGCCGAAGAGATGCTCCGGGTCTTCCAGCTCGTACTGTTCCGTGCTGATCCCGAACGGTTCGGGGCACGCCGTGACACACAGGCCACAGTGATTGCACACGTCGTAGTCGATGGACACCGGAACGAAGCCGGAAGCTTGCTCGATGTCGGTGCCGAAGCTGATGGCGTCCTTGGGGCAGGACTCGATACAACGGCCACAACCCTTACAGAGCTGTGGAACCAGGGTGACATCGGGTCGTTTGGGTCTATTGGACATGGCTTACCACCCCTTTGTATTTATGGACATCGTAGCAAGAATTGCGAGGTGAAAAGTCGACCCGCAGGGTCGTAAGAGAGTGCTCAAAGTTGACTAAGCTGGGGGCTTACAAGGAGCACGGAAACATGACGGAATCCAAGGCCATTCCGGTAATCATCATGGGCGCGGCAGGCCGCGATTTTCACGACTTTAACGTGAGTCTTCGCGACGATCCACGTTACCGCGTCGTCGCGTTCACGGCGGCGCAGATACCGGACATCGATGGCCGGGTCTACCCCGCGGAGTTGGCCGGTCCCCGATATCCGCAGGGCGTGCCGATCGTCGCCGAGGAACAACTGACGGATCTGATCGCTCAGCACGGTGTGCGCGAGTGCGTGCTCTCGTTCTCCGACTTGTCCTACGCCGACGTGATGCATCGGGCGGCCACCGTGGGCGCTGCCGGGGCGGATTTCCGCATCCTCGGGCCGGACTCCACGATGCTCCGCTCTACGAAGCCGGTCGTGGCGGTCTGCGCCGTACGAACCGGCTGCGGGAAGAGTCAGGTCTCTCGCAGGATTTGTGAAATCCTCAAAGAACAATCCAGGCGTGTCGCCGTGGTGCGGCATCCCATGCCCTACGGCGATCTCGCCCGCCAGGCTTGCCAGCGATTCGAGACCTACGACGATCTGGCGGCCCACGAGTGCACGATCGAAGAGCGCGAAGAATACGAGCCACACATCGAGCGTGGAACGGTCGTCTTCGCCGGCGTCGACTACGAACGTATCTTGCGTGAAGCCGAGAAGGAGGCCGACGTCATCGTCTGGGACGGTGGCAACAACGATCTACCGTTCTATCGACCCGACGTGTTTATCGTCGTCGCGGATCCTCTTCGCCCGGGCCACGAGTTGAGTTACTTCCCTGGAGAAACCAACGCACGCATGGCCCAGGTTGTCCTGATCAACAAGGTCGGGATCGCGTCGGCAGAGGACGTCGCGACCGTCGAGGGCAACATTGGCGCGATCAATCCCGATGCGCTCATCCTGAAGGCCGAGTCTCCCGTGACGGTGGCCGATCCCGACGCCGTCCGCGGAAAACGCGTGCTGGTCGTCGAGGACGGTCCCACCTTGACCCACGGGGGGATGAGCTTCGGTGCCGGCCATGTCGCGGCCCGGCAATACGGGGCGACGATCGTCGATCCGCGTCCGTTTGCCGTCGGATCGATCCTGGATACGTACGCCAAGTATCCTCACCTGAGTGACGTGTTGCCGGCCATGGGTTACGGCGAACAGCAGATGGCGGAGCTCCAGCAGACGATCCGAGACGCCCCCGTGGACGCGGTGTTGATCGGGACGCCGATCGATCTGGGCCGACTCCTGGAGTTCGACCAACCGGCCGTGCGTGTGCGCTATGGGCTCGACCAGGCCAGCACCGAATCGCTGCGCTCGGTTCTGGGGTCGATCTGACCCACGCGGGTCCGTTGACGGCTACGGGGCTGTGCTAGCTTTAAATAAGGGAAACCCTTCGCGGTCCGGCCCGCTGGATAGCGCGCGATGATTCAAACGACGCTCAGGCGCAGGCTGTTGTGGCTGCTTCTGCAGTCATTGGTTCTCTCACTCGCGGTCGTCGTCATCCTGGCAGTTATCGCGAACAGCGCCCTGCATCGCGAGACCGAGCGACAGCGAATCGACACGGCGCGAATCATGGCCCTGGCCATCGACCGGGAGTTCTCCGACGCGGCACAGGGGCTGGCCCGGCTGGCCGACGAAATCGGCGAGCCCGGCCGCTCTTCCTCCGGTCGGCTTCGTCAGTACCGCTTCCATTCGCCGTTCCGGGCTGCCGTATCGCTGCTCGACAGCGCCGGCGGTGTACTCGTCTCGGATCCGCCGGACTATCCGCCGCCACCGGCCGAACTGATCTCTGCAGCCGGTGGCGTGACCGGGCTGTACGGAGCGGGGGATTCCCGAAGGCCGATCTCAATCGCCCTGGTGCATCCGATCCGCAAGGGATCCGACGTTCGTTACCTGATCGCCGAGATGGCCGTCCGGGATTCCGTGTTCAGTGAGCGGATGCGGGAGATGTCCGGTGGTGAAGAACGGCATGTGGCACTCGTTGATCGAACGGCCCGGATCCTCGCGGTCAGCCACGACGCCTACCTGCTGCAGCAATTGAGTCACGACGACGACATCGCCCGAGCGCTTGACGGTCAACGACCGACAGTCTGGAATGCGGTGCGGAGTCCCATGTGTCCTGACGAACCGAGGCCGGTACTGACCGCACTGGTACCGCTCGAGGGGCCTCCCTGGGGGCTGGTCCTTCAGGAACACCGGGTCACCGCGTACGCCGCCACCGACTGGCTCCAGCGTGGGGTGCTGGCGACGGGGCTGGCGTTGGTCCTGGGAGGCTTGCTGCTGGCAATCACGCTCTCGCGTTCGATCATCTCCCCACTCAACAAACTCTCCGCTCACGCGTCGCGAATGAGAGACCAGGACTTGTCGATACCGGTACCGATCTCCGGCGATCACGAGATACGTCTTCTCGGCGAAACACTGGAGGCGATGCGAAAACGGTTGCGCAACTCGCTCGAGCGACTCTCGGCGTTCAACGAATCCCTGGAGGCGGAAGTCAAGAGTCGAACTCGTCGACTTGCGGAGCGTGACGCTGAACGGCGAGTCCTCGTGCGGCGGTTGTTGAGTGCCGGGGAGGACGAGCGATGCCGTATCGCGCGGGAGTTGCATGATGAGACGGCGCAGATGTTGACCGCCGTGCAACTCACCCTCGACGAGGAGCCAGCTCCCAACCTCGACAAGGCACGCAACATGCTGGTGGAGACCCAGCGCGAGATTCATCGTGTTATCCACGATCTGCGGCCGTCGCTGCTGGACGACCTGGGCCTTCGCGCGGCCATCCGCTCCCACACGGAAACCTACCTGAAACCCGGCGGGATGGAAGTCAGTCTCGAGATCGAAGACCTGCCGTCACTCGATCCGGCGATCGAGATCTCGATCTTCCGCGTCTATCAGGAGCTGGCAACCAACATCCTCCGTCATGCCGGCGCCGAACACGTTTCCATCGAACTGTTCACCCGCGCCGAATCGTTGGTGCTGGCCGTCGAGGACGATGGGGTAGGCTTCAATGCCAAGGAGCGACGGGCCGGGGCCGGAATCACCGGAATGCGCGAGCGCGTAGGGCTCGTCGGTGGAACGATGGTCATAGATAGCGAGGTGGGCATGGGTACCCACGTCGTGGTGGAGGTCCCACTCCAGACATGATTCGAATCCTCATCGTTGATGATCACGATCTCGTTCGCGAGGGAGTTCGCGCACTGCTCGAACGTGATCCGTCCTTCGAGGTCGTGGGAGAGACCGGAGACGGTCACGAAGCCATCAAACTCGCCGGTCGATTAGAGCCAGACGTGGTGCTGATGGATATCAGCCTACCGGGCGGCATCGGAGGTCTGGAGGCTGCGGAGGCGGTCCTTGCGGAGTGCCCACGAACGCACGTCGTGATGCTGACCCAGTACGAGAACAAGGAATACGTTCGTCGTGCGATTCGGATCGGTGTCCACGGATACCTACTCAAGTCGAGCCTGTCGGGCCAACTTCGCGAGGCGATCCTCGCCGTCAGCCGAGGTCAGCGTTACCTGCACCCAACGGTTGCCGGCGAGCTGGCGGCGTTGTTGCAAAGCGGCGAGGGCCTCGAGTCCGAAGATGACTACGAACGACTGAGCAAACGCGAGAAGCAGGTGCTGACGCTGCTGGCCGACGGCAAGACGAGCCGCGAGATCGCGAAATATCTGAACATCAGTATCAAGACCGCCATGACCCATCGTGCCCACGTGATGGATAAGCTGAATCTGCACTCACGCGCCGCACTGATCAAATACGCGTTTCGCAAGAAGATCATTCCGCTGGAGGGCGAGTAGTTCCGGGTCTGAGCGTCGCCACGACACGCCCCAGGTCTTCGATAGCCAGGTCCGTGGCGATCTCGATCCGCAGATCCCCACGCATTGCGACGGCATGTAGGAAGTCCGGACCCTCCCACCAGACATCCCCACGGCCACCCGGCAGCGGACTCGCGCCCGGGGGGGATACGTCGTTCGGGGACGACGGCTCTTCGCGGATCATCATCTTCGACTCGCCGTCCCAGACGATTGAGATCCGTGCACGAGGTCGCCGTATCGCCGTCAGTTGCGGTGGCGCACCCAGTTTCTGTGGGACGTAAAACGGAAGCCAGGGTTCGAAGCCGGCGCGTTCCGTCGCCAGTTGCAGATCGGTTGTGTGAAGGGGGCGCGGATCACCCGGGGCATAGACCATCGGCGCGACCACGTGGACGGCGCGCATCGCCAGCAAGAGGCCGACCAGGATCAACAGAAAGCTGGTGAACGACTTCAGACTAACCACGGCAACGTCACCGACAGCAAGGAAATGGCCAGCAGCTCGACCGCCGGATTCAGGATCAGCGTGTCATACGGCCGGCGACCGAGGAGAAGATCAACCCGCTTACGCAACGCACCCAATGACCCATCTCGCGGGTCGGCGGTCTCGTAGACCGCCAGCAACGCAGTTGCGAGCGAACGATTGTCGTAACCAGCCACGGCGTCCGCGTCGCAGAGGATTTCGACCTCGACGCAGTACTCGCGAAAACACCACAATGCGAACGGGTTGAAGATCTGAATCGTTCGCAACGCGAACAGCAAATGCACGACCCACCAGCGCCCGTTGCGACGGTGGGCGTTTTCATGACGGAGGACGGCGTCGATCTGGTCAGACTGCAGGTGCTCGAGCGATCCACGGGAAAAGATCGCCCGGGGACTCCATGGCGGCCCATCGGTGGCGATCAGGATCTCGTCCGATGGCGTGACGACGACACGGCACGCGCTCCATCCCGGCAACACCCTCGCCCGACGCACGAGTTCGGCCGGAGCGTCTTCGGTCTCGAGGCGAGTGTGCCGGAGGGCGGGCAAGAACTCCTGCCACACGGTGGCAACCACGCTCAGCAAACCGATGGCCACCACGACATGATTCAGGTGGACACCCGCATAGAGCGGAAGTGACAGCACGCGTCCCCCATCGAACCAGGCCATCGATCCACGAAACTCGATTCCGGACCGACCGGGAACCAGCGCGGTCAACATCGGCAACACGAGTGCCGCGGCAAGCAGGTGGCGACGGGTCCGACCCGACGGAAGCCCCAACCATCGGGTCCACCCGTAGAAGACGACGCTACAGACAAAGGAGTGCAGGATGACTTGCCACATCCAGGCCAAGATGGCGTTCAGGACTAAGGTCGTGGTCACGGCTCTTTGAAGCGTTCGTCGTACTCGAGCCTGTGCTCGTGCTTTAGCCGCTTCTTCGAGATCTTGCCCGTAAAGATGCTGGTGTCCAGCGGGAAGACCTCGGGGTTGAGGATCGCACCGTACATGTGCCAGACAAGGATAATCAGGAACGCGAGCAACGCCTCGTTGCTGTGCATCACCTTGGCGGCGGGGATCAGATCGGCGGGCAAGAGTCGTGCGGTGACGATGGGAAACAGAAGGACGAATCCGGTGACCAGCATGATGGCGGACCCGAACAGCATGCCCCAGTATTCGAATTTCTGTCGAAAGTCGAAGCGACCGAACCGCGGCTGAGACTCTGCGCGACCCAGGTAATAGCGCATCGTTTGGATCGCGTCCTTGAAGTCATCGATACTGAAGAACATCGTCGGCTGGCCGCGACGCCTGGCCAGTGTCATCACCGCGCCTACGACATGAGCGACGACCAGCACGCCGAACACGATTCCGGCGGCCCTGTGCAACCAACGCACGAGGAAGACGCCACCCAGCATATCGACGACCCACCGACTCATCTCGACGTACGGCCACTTCTGCGGGAGGCCCGTCAGCAGCAGCAGACCGAACAACACGATGACCAGAGAGTGTTGAAGTCGCGTCCACTTCGAGAAGCGAACGACGAAGCCCGACTCGGTTTTTTCCGGCATGATCGTCGTTCTCCCTTCAGCGCCCGGTGGCCAGGCGGAAGAGATGCAGAAGCACCTGCAAAGCCAGCCCCACGATGATGAACGGGATAAAGATCCGATAGAACAGATCGACAAGGTAGACCAGCGGGGCGTGGGAGAGGGAAGGCCGATAGTGGGATAGCCAGGCGGCGGGGAAGTCGACGGACGCGTCCTCGTGGCACGATGCACAGGTCGCGGCCACTTTCTCCTTCATCTTCTCGTCGCCGACGATCGCCGGTGACGGCATGTCATGCGCACCGTGACAGTCGACACAGGTCACCACGACCTGACGGGGATCCCCCTCCTCCAACCGACTGAGGGAAGCCGTCACTCCGTGAAAATCACTGAGGTAGGTAGTGGCGACATCGGTGGGAATGCCGTAAGGCGCCATCAACTCGGCATCGCCGTGACAACCGACACAGATCTCCGGCGAGGCGACATGGAATCGCGCCGTGGTCGGATCCCGAATAGTGTGCGCCGTGTGGCAATCGGTGCAGGCCGGGACGTCCTGGTTGTCGTTTCGCACCAGAGCACTGCCGTGGACACTCGAAGCATAGGTCTCGTAGATCTCGGTATGGCAGGACGCGCAACTTCTCGAGATCATCGCCTGCTTGCGGTGTGGGTTGGCGATCTCGTGCGCGCCGTGACAGTCGGTGCAGACCGGTGCCATCTCCAACCCGTCACGGAGCAGTTCGTAGTGCACACTCTCCAACGTGCGTGTGTAGGTGTCGAAATGACAGGCCTTACACGTCTCGTAGGATTGCAGGGAATAGTCTCGGTTGTTGGCGAACGAGCGGCCCATCGGGTGGTCGTCGTCATACGCCTCGTGACAGTCCGTACAGATCAACTGCTCGGCGTGCACCGATTCGGCCCAGGTCTCTCCGTCGACGAACAGCGGGAGTTCCGAACCGTCCCCGAGTTCCAGCACCAGGTCCGGATCCTCGTGGCACATCAGGCAATCGCTGACACTTTCCGGGAGTTCGACGGCGATCGCGGTCCCCGCGGCAAGAGCCAGAACCGCGATCGTAATTCGAAGAGATGACGAGAGATGCATACCGGACCTCCGGGGGACCCGGTCCCGCCGTTCGGTCATTGGCATCATGCCGCATGCGTGTCGTCGTCCGCCATTTCCTTCTTGACCTCTTCGGACCATTGGTCGTGGTTCCGCGGATGCCGCCGACGGGCCTTACGCGACCGTTCGAAGAATGCGGCTAATGGACGCCAGCTGGGTCGCAGGACCCGGGCGAATGCGGTGCCGACTTCGGTGGTCCAGCGCGCCAGCTTCTGCACGACGAATCCGGCGAACATCGCGAGACTGATGAACGGTAGGAAGACGAGGTAGACCAGCCCGATCAGCGGTCCGGCCACCAGCAGGAGCAACAGCGGGACGCGATAGTAGCGATCGTCGGCGGCCCCCGGCAGCGTGCCCGGCTCGTCCATCGAGCGGAAACGAAGATGACGCAGGTTGAAGTAGATCCCTGGTTCTACGGTGGTGCGGGTGTCGAAATGTCTCATGGCGTGCCTCCTTGATCCTTACACTGACAATTTACGATTCGCGAGAGTCCGCCGGTATCGGTCGAATGACCGATATCCCGGGTTCGCGTGACCGATTTGTGGGATGAAACGCGCTCTGGCGCGGCCAGGAAGCTACGACTTTGCGGGGGCGACGGGATCGGCGAGGGTGTCATGGATCAGCGGAATCGCCACCTTGCACAGGATGGTGAACACCATGAACCCAATGGAGAAGATCCCTGCACCGACACGGATCTCGATCCAGGTCGGGATGTACTCGTAGATCTCCCCCAGCGTGTCCGGGGTCATTCCGGGGATCACCAGGGCCAGCCCCTTCTCGATGTAGACCCCGGTATAGATCAGCAGGCAACCCAGATTCAGGGTCACCATGTTCGAGCGGGTCTTCGGAACGAGGAAAAGAATGAACGCCACCACGCTGCAGATCAGCGACACCCAGGCGAACGGCACCAACGCGGTATGGCCGTGAAGGCCGCTGTAGAGATACTTGGTGTGCGCCAGATGAGCGGTGTCGGAATAGTATTCCTTGAAAATCTCCACGCCGAACAGGAACAGATTCAGGAACATGGCATACGCCATGAGCTCGGCGATCTTCGAGATCGCTTCCTTACGAATTCGGATGTGGGTCGTCTTCCTGAGGATCTGGAACAGGATCAGCATCACCGCCGGCCCGGAGCACAGCGCCGAGGCGATAAAGCGAGGAGCCAGAATCGACGCGTTCCAGAACGGACGGGCCGCCATCCCGTTGTACACGAAGGCGGTTACCGTATGGATCGAGATCGCCGCCGGGATGGACAGCAGCAAGAGCGGCACCACGAAGTTCTTGTTGTACGGCTTCTTGACGTACGCCTTGAAGAGAAAATGCCCGACGATCATCACGTTCAGGACCAGATAACCGTTCAGCACCAGCACGTCCCAGCCCAGGAGTGAGCTGGGGACATTCAGGGATCCGACGAACGGCAATAACTCAAGCACGCGGCCCGGCTGACCGATGTCCACCGTAACGAACAGCAGACACATGACGATGGCGCTGATCGCAAGCAGTTCACCGAAGATCGCGATCTCCCGGATCGGTTTCCAGTTGTAGACGTAGGCCGGAATCACCAGCAGCACGGCGGCCGCCGCCACACCGACGAGGAACGTAAAGTTCCCGATGTAGAACGCCCAGGAGACCTGGTCCCGCATGTTGGTGACGGCGAGTCCCTCGGTGAACTGCCGATAGTAGGCGAGGCCGCCGGACAGAATCAGAACCGCGAGCAGCGCCATCCAGAGGTAGTAGGTCCGGTTGCCCTTGAGGGTCAACTTGAAGGAACTGACGACGAACTCCCAGACCTGCTTGATCATGACCTTACGTCGCGTAGAAGTAGTAGAACTTCGGTTGGGTGTTCAGGTCTTCTTTCAAGACGAACACGCGTTTTTCCCGCATCAGGACCCGCATCTCGCTCTCCTCGTCCAGCAAGTTGCCGAACTTCCTGGCCCCGACCGGACAGATTTCGACACAGGCCGGGTACCTTCCCTTACGCACACGCTGGATGCAGAAAGTGCACTTCTCGACCACTCCCTTCGGCCTGGGACGGTTGCCGAGGTAGTGCATGTCGGGGTTGACCTCTTCCGCCGCCAACTCCGGCTCTGCCCAGTTGAAGTGTCTGGCACCGTAGGGACAGGCCGCCATACAACAACGGCAGCCGATACAGTGGTCGTAGTCTACGACCACGATCCCGTCGGGTTCCTGCCAGGTCGCTTCCACGGGGCAGACCTTGACGCATGGCGCGTTCTGGCACTGCTGGCAGGCCACCGGCATGTAGAAGGCGTCTTCCTCCGGAACCGTCTCCGGGTTGTAGTAAGGGTCCGACTCCTCCAGATGGATGCCCTTGCTCTTGTCCATCTTCAGTACCCGGATCCAGTGAACCTGAGGATCTCGAGACTGATTGTTCTCGTTGACGCAGCCGTAGACGCAACGACGACAGCCGACGCAGCGAGAGAGGTCAAGGCCGTATCCGTACAGCACGCCGGGCAGCGCCCCGGCGGTGGAGACGGTCACCTGTTTTCCATATTTCGCGGTGTAATCGTCTTCCATCTCACGAACGATTCGCTGCAGCCTATCGGGGGAGATCTCTTTGAAGTTCCTGTGCAGCAGGTCCTGGATGAACCCGGAGGAGGCACCGGTCACTCCGGCGGCGATGGCCGCCATGGCGGTGGTTCCCCCCGCCAGAAACGTCCGGCGGTCGATACCCGGTCTGTTGTCGTCGTCTTGCTTCATTTTTCCTGTGATCCTCCGGCCTCGGGCTCTTCCGATCCTGGTCTCGACGCCCGGGTCAGGTATTGCGGCCGGACGGGCGGCGGCATCGGTGCAATCGGTTGATACTCAGGATCGTGGGGATTGTGGCAGTGGGCGCACAGGAGGTATTCCTTGGCGCCATCCCAGTAGCCTCGGCGGCGACCGTGGATCCCTGCGCGCCAGTCACGGTAGATCGTCCCATGACACTGTCCGCATAGTTTGTAGGATTCTTCGAAGGGAACCGAGGTTCCGTCGACCAGGCGGAGGTAGTCACGGTCGTCCGTGTTGTGACAGTCGAGGCACCAACGCTCCGGCGGGCCATGGTTAAGAACGACCTCGTCGTGCATGTCGAGTTCGCGCCGCTCAGTGTTGATGTCCAGGTCCGCATGACAGTCGGAGCACGGGAAGATGTACTCATCGGAAAACGGCGGAGGGGGGACGGTGAATTCTCCGGTCCCCGCCCGACCGGCAGACGCCTCGACCTCGGGCTGCAGTTTCATTTCGAAATCGATTTCCGGAAAGTCCGCCGGTCCGTAGGCGATCCGGCCGTGAGCTTCGGGATCGATGGCGTCGTCCTCGCCACTGAGGAGCGTCATCACGGTGATCACCGACAGAGCTCCGAAGATCGTCAACATGACAACCAGGGCCGACCACCCCGGCAGCAGATCCTGTCCCAGCTCCTGTCTCGCTTCGTCCTCTTTCATGGGAACTCCCAGATGCGACGTAGGTTAGCCGAACTACGGCAGTTTTAGGGCAGGCGACGGGTAAGCGAATACCGAGACACGGCCCCGTTTCAGGGGATAGGTTTCGGGATTCACTTACTCTTGTCGCAACGCCTCGACGAATTCCACCAGCGCCGGGTAGGCGTTCAGCACCGGGGGGACCACGATCTTCACCGGTGGCGGCATTCGGAAGATGCGGTTGCGATGGGCCAGCAGCACGAGCAGGCGGTGACGCGTCTCGTCGGACAGGACGATGCCCGTCGCTTCCTGCGCCTTTCCCCGTGAACGGAAACAGGCGGCGGCCCGGTCCTCCCAGCCTCGATGAAGCTGTGGTCAGACACAGTTCAGCTCTCGATCGCTGAGCATGTCCAACGCGTGGGAGAACTGGAGCGTGGCGGGAACGTGGATGGCATCCCGCTCCACGTCGACTTCGAGCGGTGGCTCCTCCAGCAGGGTCTCGATCGTCGCCGGAAAGCGGCTGCGGATCGGCCGGAGCTTGTGGTGAACCAGGATCTCGGCAGCGCGGATCCCCAGGCCCAGGGCTTCGCTCAGGGAAGCCAAACTGTCAGGTGCACGGGTATAGGCCTTCCGCGCGCCGGCCCACAGCCTCCGGGATTCCTCGATCGAACCGAGGGTGATGTCTTCGGATAGCGTGCTCATGGCTGCGCCTCCCCGGGAAGGACCTACCGGTTAGCGTGCTCACCGGCATCGGACATCGCACTGGGGGGTTTCCGAATGCCGGTCCGGCCGGCGCTGCACGAACCGACGCTCGCGGTGAAGCGGGCGATGAAGCACAATGGGGCGGAGGAGGGACGCTCATGAAATCGGTATTGTCAGTATTCATTCTTGCCCTGGTCGCCATGCCGTTCGCGGCGGCCGAGGAGCACGCGTACGTTGGCACCAAGAACTGCAAGAAGTGCCACATCAAGGAATGGAAATCCTGGTCCTTGACGCAGATGGCCAAGGCCCACGACTCGCTGCTTCCGGGAGTGGCCGTGGATGCCAAGAAGTCGGCCGGGCTCGACCCCGACGTCGACTACTCGAAGGACGAGAATTGCGTCAAATGCCACGTGACCGGTTTCGGCAAGCCCGGAGGGTTCGTGGACATGGAGTCCACGCCGGATCTTGCGGGAGTCGGCTGCGAGAGCTGTCACGGGCCGGGCGGTACTTACGTCCAGGACCAGCACATGAGCTTGAAGAACAAGGAATACAAGAAGTCGGAGTTGGTGGCGGTGGGTCTTGTCGACAAAGTTAGCGCCGCGCAATGCGTGGATTGTCACAACTCGGAGAGCCCGTTCGTGGCAGAGGGCTACAAGTTCGACTTCGAGGCCATGCAGGGCAAGGGTACCCACGAGAGCTTCCCGCTCAAGTACCCTCACTGAGCGGTTACGAAGTCGCGGGAACAGCCCGTCGAAGATAGACTCTGTTCCATGCAAGAACTCGAGCGGCTGATCAAGTCCTGGGATGGCCTGGCCGTCCTGACGAAGTTCGACAAACCCACCGGGACGTGGATCTTCATCTGTATCCATGACGACACCCTCGGGATGTCAACCGGTGGAACTCGGATCGTGACCTATCCCAACCCGGCCGACGGCCTGCGCGACGCGATGCGTCTTAGCGAGGGCATGACCCACAAGTGGGCGGCGGTGGATATGGGTTTCGGTGGCGCGAAGGCGGTGCTCGCGATGCCCCACCCGCTGACCGGCGAAGAGCGCCGCGGGCTTCTCGAGCGGTACGCAGGGATGATCAATCTCCTCGGAGGCAAATTCCTGACCGGAGAGGACATGGGAATCACTCCGGAAGATATGGATTACCTTGCCCG